>OGXI01003303.1_pt1 | contig 11029 bp, 9 predicted proteins | sample 1576221 | NCBI WGS metagenome assembly OGXI01 (sample SAMEA3541523, study PRJEB24748) | human gut metagenome | biome: human gut; feature: human-associated habitat; material: faeces | place: China | collected 2012
AGCTTTGATGCGGCGATTGCAGCAGATCCTTCGGATTATGACCGGATCATTGATATTTACTGTATTCTGAATGAGCATGGTTACAAGGAGATCGGAACAGCCTATCTTCAGACCGCCATGGAGAATGATACGAAGAAGATGCCCAATTATGAAAAGGGCAGAATCAGCTACTATCTCGAGGATTATGAGAATGCCCGCACTTATCTGGAAAAGGCACGGGATGAGAAGGGCTACGAAGCTGTTTTATTCCTTGGAAAGACCTATGAAACACTGGGGGACAATAACTATGCGATCAGCGTATACAACACGTATCTGGAAAGTAACCCGGATGCAGCACAGGTCTGGAACCAGCTTGGATTATGTAAACTAAATATGGAAGATAATGAAGGGGCACTGCAGGCCTTCCAGACAGCAATGCAGATTGAGAATAATGGAATGATGCAGACACTCAAGATGAATGAGATCATTGCCTATGAGCATCTCCATGAATATAAGAAAGCTTCCGTTTTAATGGAAAGCTACCTGAAATCCTACCCCGATGATGAGACGGCACAGAGAGAATATCTTTTTCTTAAGACGCGCTGATTTATGATCCGGATTGCGGTGAATGACGAAACCATTCACCGGATGATGGCCAGTAGTCAATGGTCAGATTAGATAAAAATAAAAAATATTATTGTATAATCAGCACAAGATTTATGTTTATGTTGTTATGTAAACACAATATCTTGTGCTTTTATGTTGACTTTCCTTTAGGGCAATGATAAACTCTTAAATAAACGAGGATTTTATGATGAATATCAAAGCCTCTTGTTTTGTCAAAGAAAAGGGGGATTTACGGTGTTTCAGGTAATCAAAAGAGAGGGCGAAGTTACAGATTTTACATTGACGAAGATCAGTGATGCCATTATGAAGGCATTTAATGCTACCGATGTGCAGTACAATAATGATGTAGTGGATCTTCTTGCACTTCGAGTTACGGCAGATTTTCAGGGCAAGGTGAAGGATGACGGCATTCATGTGGAGGATATTCAGGACAGTGTGGAGAAGGTTCTGGAGCAGGCAGGCTATGCAGAGGCTGCCAAGGCGTTCATTCTTTACCGGAAGCAGCGTGAAAAGATGCGTACCATGACTTCGACCATTCTGGATTACAAGGATGTGGTAAACAGCTATGTAAAGATTGAAGACTGGCGTGTGAAGGAAAACTCTACCGTGACCTATTCCGTAGGAGGACTGATTTTAAGCAATTCCGGAGCCGTTACGGCAAATTACTGGCTGTCTGAGATTTATGATCAGGAGATCGCAGATGCACATCGGAATGCGGACATTCATATCCATGACCTGTCCATGCTTACCGGGTATTGTGCCGGATGGTCCTTAAAGCAGCTAATTACAGAAGGCTTAGGCGGTATTACCGGAAAGATTACCTCCGCACCTGCAGCACACCTTTCCGTGCTCTGCAACCAGATGGTGAATTTCCTTGGAATTATGCAGAATGAATGGGCAGGTGCACAGGCGTTTTCTTCCTTTGATACTTATCTGGCTCCGTTTGTCAAGGTGGACAACCTTTCTTATAAGGAAGTAAAGAAGTGCATCGAAGCTTTTATTTACGGTGTAAATACACCGAGCCGCTGGGGAACACAGGCTCCGTTCAGCAACATTACGCTGGACTGGACGGTTCCGTCAGATCTGGCTGAGCTGCCGGCCATTGTTGGTGGTAAGGAGATGGATTTCTGTTACAAGGACTGCAAGAAGGAAATGGATATGATCAACAAGGCCTTCATCGAGACGATGATCGAAGGAGATGCCAATGGCAGAGGCTTCCAGTATCCGATTCCGACCTATTCCATTACCAGGGATTTTGACTGGTCTGATACCGAGAATAACCGGTTATTGTTTGAAATGACATCCAAATACGGCACACCGTATTTTTCCAATTATATTAACTCTGATATGGAACCGAGTGATGTGCGTTCCATGTGCTGCAGACTGCGTCTGGATTTAAGAGAGCTCCGTAAGAAGACCGGCGGTTTCTTCGGATCCGGCGAAAGTACAGGCTCCGTTGGCGTGGTAACCATTAATATGCCGCGAATCGCTTATCTGTCTGCAACGAAGGATGACTTTTACAAGCGCCTCAATAAGATGATGGATATTGCGGCAAGATCTTTAAAGATCAAGAGAGAAGTTATCACAAAGCTTCTGAACGAAGGACTGTATCCATATACGAAACGGTACCTGGGAACCTTCGAGAATCACTTTTCCACGATTGGTCTGATCGGTATGAATGAGGTAGGTTTGAATGCCAACTGGCTTCGTGCAGACATGACGGATAAGCGGACACAGGAATTTACGAAGGAGGTTCTGAATCATATGAGGAACCGTCTTTCTGATTACCAGGAGCAGTATGGAGATCTGTATAACCTTGAGGCAACTCCGGCAGAGAGTACCACTTATCGTCTGGCAAAGCATGACCGTAAGAGATGGCCTGCCATCAAGACCGCAGGAAAGCCGGGAGATACTCCGTATTATACGAATTCTTCCCATCTGCCGGTCGATTATACAACGGATATTTTTGATGCACTGGATATTCAGGATGAATTGCAGACACTTTATACTTCGGGAACGGTATTTCATGCATTCCTTGGAGAAAAGCTTCCGGACTGGAGAGCAGCAGCAGATCTTATCCGCACGATTGCAGAAAATTACAAGCTTCCTTATTATACCCTGTCACCGACCTATTCCATTTGTAAGGAACATGGTTATCTGGCAGGAGAGCAGAAGATCTGTCCTCACTGCGGTAAGGTGACGGAAGTATACAGCCGTATTACCGGCTATTACCGTCCGGTGCAGAACTGGAACGATGGTAAGCTTCAGGAATATGCGAACCGTAAGGAATATGACGTGGCACATTCTACGTTAAAGAAGCCGATTGTGACAATGGTAACCTTATCCGATTATGATAAGCCCAAGGCATCCGTAACCGTAGAAGAGCCGGAAAGCATCATTTATTTATTTACCACGAAGACCTGTCCGAACTGCAAGCTGGCGAAGGAATATTTGAAGGGAATCAATTATCTTCTGATTGATGCCGAAGAAAATATGGAGCTGGCAGCTAAATATGGCGTCATGCAGGCCCCGACGCTTGTTGTTGTGCAGGGAGATCAGGTTAAGAAATATGTAAATGCATCCAGGATCAAACAGTTTGCGGATAGCTTTAAGGAAGTCCTTGTTTAGAAAATTATGAGGACAGAAGATCCAATGGATTTTTTAAAAGGAAATTGAAAATGCCGACTATAAAATGTCGGCATTTTTCTTGAAGCAATACATGGAGGAGAGAAAATATGATTAACAGACTTGTAGCACAGATTAAAAAGACCGGAGCACCGATTGTCGTTGGACTGGATCCGATGATGAAATTCATTCCGGAGCACATCAAAGAAAAAGCATTTGCAGAATTTGGAGAGACACTGGAAGGAGCAGCAGAGGCAATCTGGCAGTATAACAAAGCAATTGTGGATGCGATCTATGAGCTTGTACCTGCCGTCAAACCGCAGATTGCCATGTATGAACAGTTCGGACTTCCGGGACTTTCCGCATTTTATAAAACTGTACAGTACTGCAAGGAAAAGGGACTTGTTGTCATCGGCGATATCAAACGTGGTGATATCGGTTCCACCTCAGAAGCCTATGCGGTTGGACACCTTGGCAAGGTGCAGGTTGGAAGCAAGTCCTATTATGGATTTGACGAAGACTTTGTAACCGTGAACCCGTACCTTGGATCCGATGGCGTCAATCCGTTTATCAAGGTCTGCAAGGAAGAGAAGAAGGGTATTTTCGTATTGGTGAAGACCTCTAATCCGAGCAGTGGAGAATTCCAGGACCGCCAGATTGCAGATGCCGGAAACCGTCCGCTCTATGAAGTGGTAGGGGAACAGGTGGCGAAATGGGGAGAAACCCATATGGGCGATACATACAGCTATGTCGGAGCAGTTGTCGGAGCAACCTATCCGGAAATGGGCAAGGTGCTTCGTAAAATTATGCCGAAAAGCTATATCCTGGTACCCGGTTACGGCGCACAGGGCGGCAAGGGTGCTGACCTCGTTCACTTCTTTAACGAGGACGGACTTGGTGCGATTGTCAATTCCTCCCGTGGTATCATTGCCGCTTACCAGCAGGAAAAATATGCACGCTTTGGTGCAGAGAACTTTGCAGATGCTTCCCGCGCAGCCGTGCTTGATATGAAGGAAGATATTGAACAGGCACTGGCTAATCGTTAGGAGTGTCAGCAGTGTAATGGAAATCAGACGGAATGCACGAATTAAGTAAATAGTATAAAAGAGAATGGCTGTCCCTTTAGTAATTGTAAATTTTCTGAGGTACAGCCACTTTATTTTTACTAAAAAATCCTTATTCCGCTAGTAAAATTATGTTATTAAAGGTATAATAATAGCATGTCAGGAATGGGAGCAATTCATAGGGATGAATTACATTAAATAAAAGAACATTTAAAAAGAACCTGGGGTTATTTACAGAAACTGGAAAATACAATCTGTTGGCACAGTTAATTTCCGATGACAGTCACATACCTATCCGATTTGCCATCTTTAATGGAACGAATAAGGCATCTACCAGGGTGGAGAATGCAGTGATTTGTCAGTGTCATACACATATGTAATGCAGTGATTTGTCAGTTGAAAAATCAAGGGTATCATGTTATGATTGTAGCAAATATTTATGACATAAATAGCTTATAACAAGGAGGATTTACCGGAATGGAAAGCTACAAACAGGAATTTATCGAATTTATGGTGGAGAGTCAGGTGCTGAAATTTGGCGATTTCACTTTGAAGAGCGGACGGAAATCTCCTTTCTTTATGAATGCGGGAGCATATGTCACGGGAACACAGCTTCGTAAGCTGGGAGAGTATTATGCGAAGGCAATTCATGACAACTTTGGACTTGATTTTGACGTATTGTTTGGACCGGCTTACAAGGGAATTCCCCTTTCGGTAGCAACAACCATGGCGATCAGTGAATTATACGGAAAGGATATCCGTTACTGCTCGAACCGTAAGGAAGTGAAGGATCACGGAGACACCGGAATTTTATTAGGAAGTAAATTAAAGGATGGAGACCGCGTGGTTATGATCGAGGATGTTACCACCTCCGGCAAGTCCATTGAAGAGACCTTCCCGATTATTAAAGCACAGGCTGATGTGGAGATTAAGGGATTGATGGTTTCCTTAAACCGTATGGAACGCGGATTGTCGAGTGACAAGAGTGCCCTCCATGAGATCAAGGAGAAGTATGGTATTGATGCCAGAGCCATTGTCAATATGGATGAGGTCGTAGAGCATCTGTATAATCGTCCCTGCCAGGGTCAGGTTGTCATTGATGATGAAATAAAGAAAGCCATTGATGCATATTATAAGGAATATGGCGCACGCTAAGAGGTTATAAAATCAGAGGCCGCTATTTTGGAAAGGAGATTCCCCTATGGATGAGAGAGTATATAAGACGATGAACAACACCGGAGCCTGGAGTATTGCAGTAGGAGTCATTTCCCTGGTCGTAGGGCTTGCCTGTGGTGTAATGATGATTGTGAATGGAGCGAGACTGTTAAGCAGTAAGTCCAAAATAATCTTCTAAGGAAACAAAATGATGTGGAACAGAACAAAGGGATATATTTTCACAAATAAAGTTCATTCACAAAAAGGTATTATGTCAACCATATTAGGACTGCTTTCCCTGATCACCTTAGGGACAGCGGTCTATTTTTCGTATTTACATAAAGGAGAGCCATCGGTGCGGTATGCAACGGCGGCATTACTCGCCTCGGTGTTTATGGTGATCGGGCTGATTCTCGGAGTTCTTTCCTTAAGAGAACAGGAGAAGTTCTGGCTGTTCCGGATTCTGGGGATTGTGATGAACGTGCTTTCCTTTATTACACTTAGCTTAATTTTATTTGCAGGAGCGTATATAGATTGAATCCGATGATCAAAGAACGCCTGGAACTGGCGAAGGAACGTATTACAGAAATTAAAAATGAGAGCAATGTCGGAAGCTTTTCCGGCTTTTTTGAAAAGACAGCAGCTTTTCTTGTGCTGCTAATGAAACAGCGGGAGCTTGTAGAAAGCGGAGAGCTGTTCCGGTGGGAGCTTTTGCAGCTTCAGGAGAACAATCATGCGCTTTACGGGGATATCCTGCCGGAGCATTACGGTACAAGCTTTGGAAATCCGGAGTATTGTGCACAGGTTTTTGGAGAAGTGTATGGAAATATTCTGTGCTTTTTATATGGGGAACTTCGAGCCATGATTCCCTATACCTATGAGGGCAGGGATGAGGATCTTTTAAAGGGGTTGGAATTATTCCTTGAAATTTACGGTTCTTTCCGGTGCAGCTTTGAAGAGACGGAGGAAACCAGGAAACAGGAAGGACTGTTCGATCTGCCAAAGCCGGAGCACTTAAAGGAATCCCTGTATTACTATATCAGTGATTATACCCGGGAAGCATACTATACAAAGATCCGGAACATGCTGGATGTTCATGCGGATTTTGCGAGGAAGATCATCGAGAAAGCAGACCTTTCCGATGTGAGATATCTGTATTACTTTGGAGAATATATTTCTGAAAACGAATTAAAGACGGCGGCTTACTTAAATACCCTTCCGGAAGAGATGATTGCGAAGATGGCAGACACCTATACGGAAGGCTACCGGATCGGCTTTGAGGCAGGAAATAAGGATATTACGAAGAAAAAGATCGTAAACATCCGCTACAGCCTGGGCTTTGAACGGATGATCCGCAGGGCTGTACAGAATTTCCGGAAGATCGGATTGGAAGCGACCATTTACCGGGCAACGACTTCGGTGCTGGAGGGCAGAGGGATGAGCCGGATCGGGTATTATGGCGGCATTCCGAATAAGCAGTATGATTTTGACCACAAGGACGATCAGGCGCTTATATTGGATAAAGCACTTTTGCAGGTGCGGCTCGAAGCCCTGAGGGAAGCCTATGAGGAATATAAGGAGCAGGCAGGCACGTTTGGAGGTCCTGCGGTAGTGGAAGTATTCGGCGAAAGATCGGTAGAGTTAGTCAGTCAGAAGCAAGCACTGCATTTATCCAAAGAACAGCAGCAGATGCTGGTGGAATATGCAGCGTCAGCCGGTGAACTGCAGAACAATTACATTCACGGGGAAGAGCGGAGCTTTACAATTATTGCGTTCCCGGTACCGGAGATTGCTTCGGGGCAGGAGGATGGCAAAGAAGGCAAAGACCGCTATCCGGAGATTTTCGATGCAGTGATCCGGATCAATACCCTCGATTACCAGTTATATCAGCGGATCCAACAGAAGATCATTGATGTGCTTGATCGGGGCAAATATGTGATGGTAAAGGGAATGAACGGAAACCGTACCAACATGAAGGTGATGCTTCATACCCTGCAGAATCCGGACAGGGAAACGAATTTTGAGAACTGCGTGGCCGATGTGAATATTCCGGTTGGCGAAGTGTTTACCTCTCCGGTACTGACAGGAACAGAAGGAACCCTTCATGTAAGCCATGTTTATCTGGACGAGTTAGAGTATAAGGATCTGATCTTACGGTTTGAGGACGGCAGAGTGACCGATTACAGTTGTGCAAACTTTACAGCAGAAGAAGAAAACAGGAAGCTGATTAAGGATAATATCCTGTTCCACCATGAGACGCTTCCGATTGGTGAGTTTGCGATTGGAACGAACACGACCGCATTTGTGGCAGCAAGAAAATACCATATAGAGGATAAGCTGCCGATTCTGATTGCAGAGAAAACCGGCCCCCACTTTGCAGTAGGGGATACCTGCTATTCCCACAGCGAAGAGGTGCGCCTTTTTAATCCGGATGGAAAAGAGATTATTGCAAAGGACAACGAGTGCTCCATCAAGCGTAAGGAGGACAGCCACAAGGCCTACTTTAACTGTCATACGGATATTACGATTCCGTATGATGAACTGGGAGAGGTGAGCGTGGTGACCATGACAGAAGAAGTCATTCCGATCATCGAGGAAGGAAGATTTGTCCTTGCGGGCTGTGAGGAACTGAATGCTCCGTTTGATCAGGAAAGTATGGATTAAATACGAAAATATTTCGTTTTTCTTGCAATGAAGAGATAATTCGTATATGATTTAACTATTCAGAACCATGCAAAATTGCTTTCTGCAAATGCTTGCATTCAAGCAGAACAGCAATTTTATATGGCGAAGTAACCACATGAGTAAACTACGTTGCGTTGCGTCAGCAACGGTTTTGCAAATGTGGTTCTGAATAGTTACTTTATGATCAGGTAAGCGTCAATTACAGGAGGAAATAGAAATGCCAATGGTAGGAATTGTGATGGGCAGCGACTCAGACCTTAAGGTGATGAGCAGCGCGGCAGCAATGCTGGAAGAACTGGGGATCGAATATGAGATGAGAATTATTTCCGCTCATCGGGAACCGGATCTGTTAATTGAATGGACGAGAACGGCGAAAGATCGTGGAATTAAGGTAATGATCGCAGGTGCGGGCATGGCAGCAGCACTGCCGGGAATGTGTGCCGCATTATTCCCGCTTCCGGTAATCGGTGTTCCGCTTTCGGGTAAGAATCTTGAGGGAATGGATGCAGTGTTTTCCATTATGCAGATGCCTCCCGGAATCCCTGTTGCAACGGTTGCGATTGACGGAGCGAAGAATGCAGCCATTCTTGCAGCGAAAATGCTGGCAACCGGGGATGAGGAGCTGCTTGCGAAGATTGAGAGCTATACCGGGAACCTGAAGAAGCAGGTAGAGGCCAAGGACGCGAAGCTGCAGCAGGTTGGATATGCAAATTATTAAAGGATTTAATTAATGTTATGTTAACTACATGATGAAACAAGAAAAGGAGAACGACATGGATTATAAGACAGCCGGTGTGGATATCGAAGCAGGATATGAATCCGTAGAATTAATGAAAAAGTATGTGAAGGAAACGATGAGACCAGAGGTCCTTGGAGGACTGGGCGGCTTTTCGGGAGCCTTTTCCTTAAAGAATATTAAAGATATGGAGGATCCGGTATTATTGTCAGGAACTGACGGCTGTGGCACGAAGGTGAAGCTGGCGTTCTTAATGGACAAGCATGATACCATTGGAATTGATGCGGTTGCCATGTGTGTGAACGATGTAGCCTGTGCCGGTGGAGAATCCCTGTTTTTCCTTGATTATATTGCGTGTGGAAAGAACTATCCGGAGAAGATTGCCACGATCGTAAAGGGTGTTGCGGAAGGCTGTAAGAAGGCAGGAGCAGCCCTCATCGGTGGAGAAACCGCAGAGCATCCCGGATTGATGCCGGAGGATGAATACGATCTTGCAGGCTTTGCAGTCGGTGTGGCAGACCGTAAGGAGCTGATTACCGGAGCGAATATCAAGGCAGGTGATGTGTTAATCGGCATTGCTTCCTCCGGTGTACACAGCAATGGCTTTTCACTGGTTCGTAAGGTGTTTGAAATGACGAAGGAGTCTCTTACCACCTATTATGATGAGCTTGGTATGACCTTGGGAGAGGCGTTAATTACACCGACCAAAATCTATGTGAAGACCTTAAAGGCAATTAAGGATGCCGGAGTAACGGTAAAGGGCTGCAGCCATATTACCGGCGGCGGCTTCTATGAAAATATTCCCCGTATGCTTCCGGACGGTGTGCGTGCGCAGGTACAGAAGGACAGCTATCCGGTGCTTCCAATTTTTAAATTATTACAGAAGACCGGAAATATTGCAGAGCAGATGATGTACAATACCTTTAATATGGGACTTGGCATGGTGCTGGCAATTGATCCTGCCGATCAGGACAGGGTGCTTGCAGCAATCAAAGAGGCCGGAGAAGAAGGCTATGTGGTTGGAAATGTCATTGCCGGTGAAAAGGGTGTAGACTTATGTTAAGAGTTGGAATTCTTGCCGCAGGCGGCGGAACGAATCTGCAGGCCATTATTGATGCAGTGGAAAGCAGGAAAATTACAGATGTTGAGTTATGCTTTGTATTAAGTAATAAACCGGGTGTACGGGCTTTGGAGCGTGCGAGGACACATGGAATCAAACCGATCGTGGTGGATATGAAATCCTATGCGGATCGTGCGGAGTTTGAGAAGATGTTGATCGAAACGATTGATGCAGAAGCCCCGGATCTCATCGTTTTAGCAGGAATGATGATTGCATTTGGCGCATCAGCAAGCAATGTGGCAGCTCATGCAGTTACGAATGTCGGTCTTTCACGACTGGTGGCCGGATGTGTATTCCCGGTTGGACTGATGATGGTTGTTCTCCTCGGTGCAGAGCTGTTTACCGGAGACTGCCTGATGGCAATGGGAAATGCAGAAGGAGCCTGCACCATATTGGATTTGATTAAATTTCTGTTTGTAGTTTATGTGGGAAATTTTGTGGGTTCTATTTTACTGGCCGTTGTGAATGTGATTTCCGGACAATTGAATTATTCCGCCGGACTGCTTGGAGCATATACGATTAAGGTGGCGATGGGAAAGGTAAATATGTCCTTTGGACAGGCACTGTGCTCTGGGATTCTTTGTAATATTCTGGTATGTGCTGCTGTTCTGATGGCGATGTGTGCAAGAGATATTGTTGGTAAGCTCTTTGCCTGCTTCTTTACGATTATGCTGTTCGTGGTAGCAGGATATGAGCATTGCATTGCCAATATGTATTATATTCCGGCAGGCCTGATCGCAGCCAGAAACCAGAATTATGTGCAGGTTGCCATGGATACCTACGGATATACGGCAGATCAGCTTGCATCCTTAAATCTCTATGGGTTCTTTGTGAAAAATCTGGTTCCCGTTACGATTGGAAATATTATTGGTGGAGCAGTACTTGGTCTGATCCTTCTTTATCTTCACGGATATGATAAGAAGAAAGCTGCTTAATTATTACATAACTATTCAGAGCCATGCCCATTCATAAGCTGCCGGATGGTACAGATTGGCTAACAAATATACGTGTTTTCCGGCAGCTTATTTCATGTCGGGC
>OGXI01003306.1_pt1 | contig 11017 bp, 11 predicted proteins | sample 1576221 | NCBI WGS metagenome assembly OGXI01 (sample SAMEA3541523, study PRJEB24748) | human gut metagenome | biome: human gut; feature: human-associated habitat; material: faeces | place: China | collected 2012
GATTTTGACTATGCGCAGACCCTGCACTTTACCCCCGGCGCGGTAGCCGCCGGTATTGCTGCTATGCACGCCGGGGCAACGATCATCACCGATACCAACATGGCCCTGGCAGGCATCACCAAGCCGGGCCTGGCCAAGCTGGGCGGGCAGGCACTCTGCTTTATGGCGGACCCCGCTGTGGCTGCAGCGGCCAAACAGGCGGGCACCACCCGCGCCGTGGCCGCCATGCACAAGGCTGCGGCCGAATACCCCGGCGCCGTGCTGGCCGTGGGCAACGCCCCCACCGCCCTGCTGACGATTGCCGAGAAAATTGAAAACGGCCTGCGCCCGGCGCTGGTTATCGGTGTGCCGGTGGGCTTTGTGAACGTGGTGGAAAGCAAGGAGCGCCTGTTTGCCGTGTGCGAAAGCCACGGCGTGCCCGCCATTGTTGCCATGGGCCGCAAGGGCGGCAGCAACGTGGCGGCGGCCATCTGCAACGCGCTGATCTATTCCGCCGCCGAAATGCTGGATCCCACCGCCCGCGGATGGAAATAAGCAGGAGAATATCGCCACAGCCCGGTACCGCACTTTTTGGAGCAAAGCGGATACCGGGCTATTGTTATCTCACGGCGGCATTATAATGGCAGTATCAACGATACAATCAAAATAAATGGGAACGCTCTTTTTACTGCGTGAAAAAGGGCACCAAAAGCAACAGCCACAGCGGGCTTGCCCGTTGTGGCTGTTGTATTGCTATTATGATAGGGAAAAAATGAAGCAAACCGTATGCTTATAAAGCAAACGCCATTGCATCTCCTGGCGCAAGCCCCCGTCACTCACTTTTCCACCGCCATTGCGATCTGCTCGCGGGTGATGGGCAGCTCATAAAAGCGTTTGTGGGTGGCGTGGTAGATGGCATCGGCCACGGCGGGCAGCGGGGTGTTGATGACGACCTCACCGATGGACTTTGCGCCAAACGGGCCGGTGCCCTCGTAGCTGCTCTCAAAACTTACGTCAATATGTCCAATATCAGTGCGGCAGGGGATCTTGTACTGCATCAGGGAGCTTTCGCGCGGCATGCCGCGGTCATTGTAGGTCACATTCTCGGTCAGCGCCATGCCGATGCCCTGCAAAATGCCGCCCTCGGCCTGCACGCGGGCCAGGTTCGGGTTTACAGGGGTACCGCAGTCGACCGCGGCCACATAGTTCACCACCTGGGCTTCGCCAGTTTCCAGGTCAACTTCCACTTCGGCGGCGCCAACCATAAACGGCGGGGGCGAAATCTCCGAGCTGTGGGTTACGGTGGTTTCCAGCGCCACCGTGTTGCCGCACTGGGATGCCGCTGCAATGCTGGCCAGCGGTACGCACTGTGCGCCGTCCTCGCTCGTCACGGCATCGCCGGTAAACAGCACGGCGGCTTTGTCCAACCCAAGCAGCTGTGCCCCCAGGGTGCAGATCTTATCTTTCAGTTCCAGCGCACACTTTTCCACGGCCTTGCCGGTCACATAGGTTGTGCTGGACGCATAGGAACCGGAATCATAGGGGGAAGAATCGGTATCTGCGCCCAAAACCGCAATGTTTTCCAGCGGGCATTCCAGCACTTCGGCAGCGATCTGCGCCAGGATCGTATCGCAGCCGGTGCCCATATCCGCTGCGCCGATGGAGAGGGTATAGAACCCGTCATCGTTAATTTTCAGCGTGGCACTGCCCACGTCCACATGGTCGATGCCGGAGCCCTGCATGGCCATGCCCATGCCAACAGCACGCACCTTGCCGTTGCCGATCTCGCGCACGGGGTACTTATGGTCCCAATCCATCCTGTCATGCACGGTTTTCAGGCAGCGGTCCAGCGCACAGCTGGTGTTGACCTGGCCATAGTAGGCGGGCATAACATCGCCCTCATGGACAATGTTGCGCTGCCGGAGCTCGAACGGGTCCATCCCCAATTTGTCGGCCAGCTCATTCACAGCGGATTCCACCGCAAACAGACCCTGGGTTGCGCCGTACCCGCGGTACGCACCCGATGACATGTGGTTGGTGTAAACAACATCGCTGACAAAGCGGAACGCTTCGGTCTTGCCGTACAGCGGGATGGACTTGTGGCCCGAAAGCCCCACCGTTGTGGGGCCGTGCTCACCGTAAGCGCCGGTGTTGGAAAGGGTGTGCAGGTCAATGCCCTTGATGATGCCGTCCTTTGTTGCGCCCAGCCGCACGTGCATCTCCATCTCATGGCGCGGGGTTGAAGCCGTCTGGCTTTCAAAGCGGGTATAGATGATCTTGCTGGGCTTCTTCGTTTTCCAGGTAACAAAGGCAGGGTAAACCTCGCACACTGACGTCTGTTTTGCGCCGAACCCGCCGCCGATGCGCGGCTTGGCAACGCGGATCATGGATTTGGGGATGTGCAGGGCGTTTGCCAAAATGCGGCGGCAATGGAACACGATCTGCGTTGAGCTGAGCACATTCAGCCGCCCGTAAGCATCAATGCTGCAATAAGTGCGGAAGGTTTCCATCATGGCCTGCTGGCAGGCGCGGGTGTGGTAGGTGTGGTCAATGACCACATCGCACCCAGCCAACACCGCCTCAATATCACCCTCGCCGGATTCATCGTGGGCGCAGAGGTTGCGGTTCTTGTCAGCTCCGATGCCGGGAACAAGGGCTTCCCAGTTATCCTCCGGGTGCACAAGAGTAGGGTTATCGAGCGCTGTGTGGAAATCCAGCACCGCGGGCAGAACTTCATATTCCACCTGAATCAGCTTCATCGCCTTATCGACGCATTTTTCGTCTTTGCCCGCAAGGATCGCAACAACATCCCCGGCAAAGCGGACATGGCGGTCGATCACAAGGCGGTCGTAAGGGCTCATTTCGGGGTAGGTCTGGCCCGCCTGGGTGTAGCGGCGGGCGTTCTGGTCCACATCTTTCCAGGTGTAAATCACCTCCATGCCGGGCACAAGCATGGCGCGGGAGGTATCAATATTTTTGACGATCGCATTGGCGTGGGGGGAGCGCAGCAGCTTGACGATGAGACAGTCCTGCGGGATAACATCATCCATGTACACAGGCTGGCCGGTTACAAGCTGCATGGCGTCCTTCTTGCGCACAGGCTGGTTCACAGTTTTCATTGGGCAGCCTCCTTTGATTTTTTCCACGCCAAAAAGTTCTGGATCCCGCGCAGCTGGCCTTCGTACCCGGAGCAGCGGCAAAGGTTGCCCGCAAGGTATTCCTTGATCTCCTCCTCATTGGGGTCGGGTTTTTCGCGGAAAAGGGCCAGCGCATTCATGATAAAGCCGGGGTTGCAGAAGCCGCACTGCTCGGCCCCCTGGTCAGCGATGAACGCGCCGAACTCAGCGGCTTCCTCCTGCAGGCCCTCCAGCGTGGTAACGCTGCGGCCATCCACCCGCGCCGCCAGTACAGAGCAGGAAAGCACCGGCTTTTCGTCCAAAAACACGGTGCACAGCCCGCAGTTGGCGGTTTCGCACCCGCGCTTGACGCTTTTGCAGCCTAAAGAGCGCACCAGATCAATCAGCAGGGTATCGGGGGCGATCTCAGCAGCTGTTTTTTTATGGTTCAACGTAAAATGAATTTGCATCAGAGCACCTCCAGGTTCCCCAGTGCCTGTACGGCACGCTTGACAAGCACCCCCACCAGATGGGTGCGGTAGGCGGCACTGCCGCGCAGGTTGCTGCCGGTGGGCACCGCAGCCTGTACGGCGGCGGGCAGCTCATCCGGGGCGGCCGTGGGGCAGACAAGCATGGCTTTCATGGGGCGTGCACCGATGGCAAAGCGGTAGGCTCCATCCGCCGTGCGTGCAGCAGCGCAGGTCAAAATCGGGAAGTCCGTCTGGGTGGCCCGCACAGACTGGTAATGCACTGCAAGCCCCGGCGTCTTTTTTATGTAAACATGGGTCAAAATATCACGGTCATAGGGCAGGGCGGCAAACTGTGCAATGGGCATCCGGCCTGCTTTGTACAGCTCCACATCGCAGTCCAGCGCCAGCAGCAGCGTTAATACGTCTGAAAAGCCAAACCGCCCGTACACGCTGCCGCCCACGGTGGCGCAGTTGCGGAACTGCACCCCCACAATATGGCGCACGGCCTCCCGCATGGCGCCGTTGGTGGCCGCGTTCAGCGCGGCGTGGGTTTCCAGGCTGCGCAGCGTTGCCATGGCGCCAATGGCAAATTCGGTATCGGTTTCTTCAATGGTATCCAACCCCAGCGCAGATAGGTCAATGGCTGTGCCAACGCTGATTTTTTCCATTTTCAGCCACAGCATCCCTCCCAGCACCCGGTTCGGGCGCTTCTGGTTCAGCTGCCATGCTTCTTCCAGTGTGGCGGGGCGGGCATATTCTCGAATCGTTATCATAGAATGCTCTCCGTTTTTGGGTAAAATCATACTTTTGTGTATAACCACTTTTATTTTACCACAAATTCTGCTATAATTCCGTTGTTGTTTAAAAAACACAACGGAATATTGGTTTTAGAAGGAAGTAAGAAACATGAAAATGACCAAAATGACCGCCCTGCTGCTGGCCGCCGCTATGGCACTGACAGCCTGCGGCAGCACCGCTGCTGCCAGCAGTACCGCAGCCAGCGAGTCTGCTTCCGTAGAGGCTGCCGCAGCCCCGGAAGCCACTGCTGCACCGGAAGAACCTGCCGCCGAAACGGCGGTTACCTACCCGCTGACCGTTACCGACCAGCTGGGCCGCGAAGTTACCATTGAGGAAGAACCCAAAACCCTTGCCAGCGGCTACTACATTTCCACCAGCCTGCTGATTGCGCTGGGCGTGCGGAACGAGCTGGTTGGCGTGGAAGCCAAAGCCGACAAACGCAACATCTACAGCCTGTCCGCCCCGGAGATCCAGTCCCTGCCCAGCATTGGCACCGCCAAAGAGTTTGACCTGGAAGGCTGCGCTGCGCTGGCCCCGGATCTTGTCATCGTGCCCGCCAAGCTCAAGGATTCTATCCCCCAGATGGAGGAAATGGGCCTGACCGTGCTGGCTGTTAAGCCGGAAAACCAGGCCGGCCTGTTCGGCGCGATCGAGCTGCTGGCACAGGCAACCAACACCACCGCCCGCGGCGAGAAGCTGGAAATGGCCATTGACAGCAACCTGGCCGCTCTGGCCGAAGCCGTTGCCGGCACCGATGCCCCCAGCGTTTACCTGGCAGGCAACAGCTCCGTGTTGGAAACCGCAGGCCCCGCCATGTATCAGAACACGATGATCGAAAACGCCAACGGCACAAACGCCGCCGCCAGCGTGGAAGATACCTACTGGGCCGAAGTTTCCTATGAGCAGATCCTGGATTGGAACCCCGATTACATCATTCTGGCATCCGATGCTGAATATGACGTTGATTCTGTTCTGAACGATGCCGCCCTGGCGGACTGCACCGCCGTCAAGGAGAGCCATGTTTACCAGCTGCCCCACGCTGTTGAGGCTGTGGATTCCCCCGTGCCGGCCAGCTTCCTTGGCAGTGTTTATCTTGCCAGCGTGCTGCACCCGGAGCAGGTGACCGAGGAGTATTACCACGCCGCTGCCGATGAATTCTATGGTAGCTTCTATGGCTTTACCCCCGAATCTTATGAATAATAACCGCAAACGCACGGCGCGGTGCCTTCTGGGCGCAACGCTCTGCGTTTTTATGGCCTTTGGTGCGGCACTTTATTTCGGCCGTTATCCCATAACCCTGCAGACACTGCTGGCGGGGGACGCTATGGCAGTGCGCACCTTTACGGTACTGCGTCTGCCCCGTGCCGTGATGGCGCTGGCGGGCGGGTTCGGTCTTGGCGTGGCGGGCTTTGTGTACCAGACTGTTTTTCGCAATCCACTGGCAAGCCCGGATATCATTGGGGTATCGTCGGGGGCCAGCGTTGGCGCGGCATTTGCCATCTTGTTTGTCTCTTCGGGCACGCTGGGCACCACGGTATGCGCCTTTGCGGGCGGGCTGGCAGCGGTGTTTCTCTCGCTTGGCTTGGCGGCCGCCGCGCCGGGGCGCAGCAAGATGAACCTGGTGCTGGCGGGCATTGCCGTACATGCGCTGGCGCAAACTCTTTTGATGCTTCTAAAACTGACCGCTGACCCGGAAAAAGAGCTGGCCAGCATTGAATATTGGATCATGGGCAGCCTGGCGGGGGTAACGCAAAGCCGGGTGTGGTTCCCCGTTCCAATGGTTATTTTCTGCTGCGCCGTAATTTTTGCTTTGCACCGTCAGGCGATGCTTTTATCCGTGGAAGAGGATGAAGCGCGGCTGCTGGGGGTTCCGGTGGGGCGGATGCGTTTTCTGCTGCTGACATTGGCAACGCTGGTGGTGGCCGCGGTTGTCAGCGTGACTGGGCTGATCAGCTTTGTCGGGCTGCTGGCCCCCCACTGTGCGCGGCTGCTGGCGGGGCACAACCGCCGCTCCACCAGCCTGCTCAGCGGGCTGGTGGGCAGCACGCTGCTGCTGGCGGCGGATACCATTGCCAAAACGGTGGCGGCAACCGAACTGCCGGTCAGTATCTTCACCTCGCTGCTGGGTGTTCCGTTTTTGCTCTACCTTATTATAAAGCCGGGGAGGGAGACGCGGTAATGTTCACTGTGGAGAATCTGGCCGTCCGTCTTGGCGATAAGAACATCCTGCAAAATGTTCATTTTACGATAGATACCCCCGGCCAGCTGGTGGGAATATTGGGGGTGAACGGCAGCGGAAAAACCACCCTGCTGCGCGCAGTGGCCGGGCTTTTGCCCCATACGGGGTGCTGCCTGATGGATGGTGTGCCGCTGGAAAGCCTTTCTACCAGGTGTCTGGCACAAACGGTCAGTTACATCCCGCAGCAAAGCGGAATTTCGGTGTCCATGTCTGCACGGGAAGTTGTGCTGATGGGCTGCAACCCCCGCCTTGGCGTGCTGCAAAGCCCCACCGCTGCCATGTGTGCGGCAGCGGAAGAAGCCCTGCGCACGGCAGGCCTGGCGGATAAAGCCGAGCAGGACTACCTGACGCTGAGCGGCGGCGAACGCCAGCTCTGTATTCTGGCACGTACCTTTGTGGAGGATGCACCTTTGCTGCTACTGGATGAACCGGACAGCGCCCTGGACCTTGCCAACCGCAGCCATATGGCGGCGCTGCTGGCAGAATTTGTGCATGCAAGCGGCAAAACAGCGCTGATCTGCCTGCATGACCCCATGCTGATGCTGGACTGGTGCGATACGCTGATCGTGCTGCAAAACGGGCAGGTTGGAGCCATGCTGTACCCCAGAACCGACCCGGTTGAAGCGCTGCAATCCGCGTTGGCAGCAGTATACGGCCCGCTGGAACTGGCGCCCGTGACCGACCGCACGGGCCGGGTGCGGCTGGCGCTGCTGCCGTTATGAGGAAAGAAAAATGAAACCGAAGATTCATGTGATGCTCTGCGATGATATCGGCGAGCGCTTTTTTGGCGAAGGCCCCTGCCGCCTGCTGCACCGGATTGAAGAGACCGGCTCACTGCGGGCGGCGGCACAGGCCATGGGGCTTTCTTACTCCAAAGCGCTGCGCATGGTCAAGCGGGCGGAAAAAGAATTGGGCTTTGCGCTGACCCGCAAAACCATTGGCGGGCGCGGCGGCGGGGGCAGCACCCTGACGGATGAAGCCCGCAATTTTATGGAAAGGTATGAGGCTTACCGTGATGCCTGTGTACAGACTGACCGCGAGCTCTATTATAAGTTCTTTCCGGGTGAGCGGTAAGCGCCACCTGCTGTTGACCGGCGGGCGCGGTACGGGAAAAACCACCCTGCTGCGTGCGCTGGTGCCATTGCTTTGCCCCGGGGCACAGGAAATTACCACAGCAGCGTACCCTGCGGACCGTGTGGAAATTCGAGAAAGTGTGGGCGGAAAAATAGCGGTGATCGGCCGCTTTGACCCGGCACTGCCCCCAGGCGAAAACCGGATGCGCCCCGTGGCGGACGGCTTTTTGCTGCTGGGAGTACCCGCCCTGCACCGCATGGCGGCAGGGGAGAGCGAATGGGCGGTGCTGGATGAACTCGGTTACCTGGAAAATAGCTGCCCCGAATTCCGGCAGGCAGTGGAAGCGCTGCTGGATGCAAAGCGCGTTCTCGCTATTGTGCGTAAGCAGGATACCCCATTTTTAACCGCACTGTGCGCCCGGCAGGATGCCTTTGTGGTGGATTTGGACGATCCCGCGCCCGCTCTCGGCTGCGTGGTCATGGCGTCCGGGCTGGGGCGGCGGTTCGGCGGAAACAAGCTGATGGCGGATTTTTGCGGTGCACCGCTGATCGCCAATGCGCTGGCTTTAGCCGCCCTGCCGCTGCTGGCCTGCCGCATTGTCGTGACCCGCTTGGAAGAGGTTGAGGCGCTCTGTAACGCGCAGGGCGTCCCCGTTCTGCGCCACGCGCAGCCCTACCGCAGCGATACGGTCCGGCTGGGGCTGGCGGCATTGCTGGAAAAAGAGCCCGCTTTGCGCGGCTGCCTGTTTCTGCCGGGGGACCAGCCGCTGCTCACGCAGCAAAGTGTGGAAACACTGGCGCTGGCAGCGGCCCCCGATGTCATTGTGCGGCTGTGCGCTGCCGATGGCACCCCCGGCAGCCCAGTGCTGTTCGGCGCGGATTATTTTTCGGAGCTGCTTCACCTGCCGGATGGCCGCGGCGGCAATGCCGTTGCGCGGGCCCACCCCGGTTCCGTCTGCCTTGTGTCCGCCCGGAACGATGCTGAACTGAGGGATGTGGATACGCGGGAGGACCTGAACCAGCTGCGTCAGCTGACAAACAGATAAAAATACCGTGCAGTTCAAAAAAGCTGCACGGTATTTTTTATTTCATCACCTATTATATGATTGTAAACTGGCAGGCCCGCATGGCATCCAGCGCGGTCTGGTGGCTCTGGGGCGTTACCCCGGCGCAGCAGTCCGACAAAACTTCGATCTCTGTTTCCGGGAAAGCTGCACGCAGTACCATGGCGTTGCTAATCACGCAGATATCGGTGCAGTAGCCATAAATAACAATTTTTTCAATATCTTCAACAGCCTTGTTGTGTGCCATCAGTTCATCCAGAATCTCACTGGGCAGCATATAACTGCCGAACGTGGGTTTGTCCACAATGTGGCACACTTCCGGCTCGGTGTCCGCCATGACGTTTTCCAGTTCGGGCGCAAAATTCCAGCCATCCTCACCCTCAATGCAGTGCTCGATCGGCAGGCTGCGGCCCTCCCGCGTGGTCAGGTAGTTGTCCTGGTGGGTATCGCGGGTAAAGAACATCCAGTGCCCGGCCTGCGCGTGTGCCCGCGCGGTCTCTGCCAGGTGCGCCACATTGGCCTGCGCCTGTGTGTTGGCCAGTGCCCCGGTAATAAAATCTTTCTGCACATCAATCACAAGATCAAGGGTGATGTTTTCGTCATTCATAGCATTTGCTCCCTGTCCACAGTATTTTCTCCAAGGTGTCTTTACACCTTAGTATACAGCATTTCTTTGCCGCCGTAAAGATTTTCGTTCTTGTTAAAGCAGCAGAATGATACGGCAAAACGGGAACCGACAGGTGAGCGCTGCATGATCTCTGATACATCGTCCGCGTTGTCCAGCCACCCACTGCATCCACTGCAGGGTCCATCAAAAGCATAATGCTGATGGTGACGAAGCCAGCGCAGCCTGTGCAGCGGCGCACGCCAGCTTTTCTGGCGGCATTCTGGCAGACGGCATTGACCTGCGCGATATGAACCGGAAACGCAAAGCCAGATTGACGCCACAAAAGTAATGATCCAGCAGACTTCCGATCGTATTGTACAGTATCAAAATGAGATGAAAATCTTGATACTGTACGGTGCTATTGGTTCGATGGCGACAGTGGATTCTGCGCTTTTTAGTAGTAGTAGTAGTAGTGCAATTCGTGTGATAAGGATGATTGTTTTGTCTCTCCTCTATATTTCGCTAAACCGAGCTTTAGCGAAATTACGTGTTTGGCTTAAACATTCTGCCCATCGCCCCATTCCTATCTCTAAATCTCCTTAAATCACTTAAAGATTCTCCCGGTACCATGTGCGGCAATGCCTTCAGGCTGCTTATAACTTTATAACCGTATTGAGGGTGAGGATGGCTGGAATTTTGCGCCCGATGCACTTCATGCCAGCGCTTTTTGCTTATGTGTGATAAAGAAGTAATATTCAAGCGAGATTTCCCGCTTGCGGCGGCTGCGTATGCTCCGGGCTGCGTCTATGGCAGCGTGGCGAATAACGGTCTTGCAAAAGGCATCGTGTGTATGCCGGATATGTTCTTGATACTTTTCGTGTTCGGTCATGGAAAATCCCCCTTTCTGAATAATGGCAGAGGGCGGCAGCATTTTATGCTGTCGCCCTCTTGATTACCGAACAGCAAAGACGGGCGGGGCTGTCAACGGCGGCACATTTGCGCCGTTCATCTTGACCGTTGACTGGCTCGGCTGGATTTGCTATTTATTTCCTCACCATTCCTGTGTCTTGGCTTCCTTCCGGATTTTCATTATCTGTATTTGATATATACTGCCAGGAATTACAGAAACCAACGCAAAAATACCAAAGATTATAGATTGCTTTGTAACTGCGAATAGTGCAAACATGAGCAGTAGAAATAGCCACGGATTGCGTAAGTTGCGATAATATTTTTCTTTATCGTCATAAGAGGTATGGAGTTCAAAAGGCTTTCCATCATTTGCTTTTTCCACAATCAAGATTTCTCGATTAAAAGTTGTTGTGTTTGTCGCAATACGACCGCCCCTTTCTGCCCATGGGCGCCAACGAACTTTTCCAACAGAATAGTTTAGATTGATATTTTTAAAAAACACCTTATATCCCATATCCTCCAAAAAATTAGCATAATCTATTGAACTCTCTTTTGATTTTTCTCCGATAAACTCTACACAATAGGTCACTTCATCGGGCTTGCATTTTTCAAATTCGTATAACAGTTTTCCTGTCCGAACAAGTCGATAACCCTTTTCAGACATTTTGTTTAGCCATTTTTCCTGCGTATTTAGCAATCCGCCAAAAAAGCGATAACATTTTTTACTCATACTGCACCTCCAATAATTTCACTTGCAATGCT
>OGXI01003309.1_pt1 | contig 11011 bp, 7 predicted proteins | sample 1576221 | NCBI WGS metagenome assembly OGXI01 (sample SAMEA3541523, study PRJEB24748) | human gut metagenome | biome: human gut; feature: human-associated habitat; material: faeces | place: China | collected 2012
ATTCATTATCACTAAAATAACGGATATTTCCTTTACGTTCCAGATTAGGAAAAAACAAATGCTGAAGCAATTGTTGAAATATGAGTTCAAGGCCACCAAAAGCCTGTACTTCGGGCTGTATCTGGCGCTGGCACTGCTGAGCGTGGTGCTGGGCGTTTCGTTCCGGCAGGAAAATGCATGGGCCGACAATACGAATTTCGGGCGGCTCGAAGTCATTCTGATGGTCCTCTATCTCTCTGTCATCTTCGCCATTGCGGTGCTCTGTTTTGTCAGCACGGTCCAGCGCTTTTATAAAAATCTGCTGGGGCGTGAAGGCTACCTGATGCACACCCTGCCCGTGACCGAGACCCAGCTCATCCTCTCCAAGCTCATCACCAGCATGGTCTGGGTGCTGTGCAGCGGCCTGGTGGGCATCGTCTGCATCACGGTCATGGTTGCTGTCGGCGTGTTCGACCCGGAGACCTTCGGCATGGTGGACTGGGAAAGCTGGAAGCAGCTGTGGGGGATGCTGTATGGGGAACTGGACGCGAAGTTCTGGCTGGTGACGTTCTGGACCATCCTCATCAATCTGGCCCGGCTGGCCGACCTCATCCTCTGCGTTTACGCCGCCTGCATGATCGCCCATCCATTCCGGAAGTATGGGATGGTCTCCGGCATCCTCGCCTTTATCGGCCTGAACGTTGTGGAGAACCAGATCGATAAGCTGCTGGGCACGAACCATGTGAACCTGTTTGTGGACATTACCTATCGGGTGGCCGATGTGAACGTGACCGGGGTGACCTATGGAATGACCCCGATGCAGACCATGACCACAGCGTTCGGGGCCGGCTCCGGCTACCTGTTCTGCTTTGTTGTGACCTCGGCCTTCGCGGCGGCCTACTTCTGCCTGACCCGCTGGCTGATGAAGCATAAACTGAATCTCGAATAAGAAAAGAAGCTGAACAACAGAAAAATGGCTTCCGGCAGTTGCCGGAAGCCATTTTTTGTCAGGTGTTAAAGATCAGCGGGCGTCGCGGTTGGCCTCGTACTCCTCCATGGAGACGTAGTGGTCCAGCACATGGATGCCCTTCAGGCGCTTGTTGGAGAAGCCGGTGGAAGCGTACTGGCCCTCCCAGTAGTTCAGGCGGGTGGCCAGATAGGCGGGCACGCTCATGCCGCGCGGGATGACCAGCGCGTTGTTGATGAGCAGGGCCTCGGCATCGGCGAAGGCCTTGTAGCGGGCGTCGATGTCATCGGTGATCTGCTTGGCAGCCTCGATGGCGGTCATGTACTGCATGATGGCGTCCGCTGTGTCGCCGGTGATGAAGCCGTCTTCCACGCCGGTGCGCAGATACGCATAGCGCATTCCGCGGGAATCCTCGGCCTGATAGAACGGGTCGGTCTCAGTCTCCGGGTCGGAGTAGTCGGCGCCCCAGTTGCAGAGCAGGAACTCGAACTTGCCGTTGCGGCGGACGGCGGACAGGAAGCTGTCCGCAGGGCCTTCGGTGATGATGACATCAATAAAGTCGAAGCCGTCGTTCAGCACACCCTCCAGCTGCTGCTTGAAGACCTGGCACTGCTTGTCCCAGTCGGTGGAAGAGGGGTTGTAGGGCAGCTGCACCTTGATGGGGAAGGTGGCACCGGCAGCGGTCAGCTCCTCGATGGCAGCATCGCGGAACTCCTTGGCCTTGGCCTCATCGAAGAACTCGGTGATGTTGGCCAGGTCGCCGCACTGGGTGTAGTCCACACCGGCAGTGGTGGCGCAGAAGTTCGGGGGCGTGATGGTGTTCAGCTTGTAGCCGTCGTAGCCTTCCGGGGCAGAAACGGCCAGTGTGACGGCGTTGTTGATGCCGTACAGGAAGGCCTTGCGGAAGTTGGTGTTGTTGATGGCCTTGGCCCAGTTGTCCGGCTCATACTCGGCGTCCACACCCTCGACGCTCCAGTTGGAAAACTCGTGGGCGTAGGGCATGAAGTTGAACATATAGAAGTAGGTGTAGTTGGTGTTGGGGCGGTCCATGGAGACCATGCTCTTGGTGGTGTCGTCGCTCAGCCAGCTGTCCAGAATATCGGAGCCGATGGTGGCTTCGTCGATCTCGCCGCGCTTGATCATTTCCGGGCCGTTGACGGCGGCTTCGGCGTTGTAGATGCGGCTGATGGTCTCGATGAAGACGTTGTCGGCGTCGTAGTTCTCCGGGTTCTTCTTCATGATCCAGGACTCCAGAGACTCGTAATCCGCCAGATAGAACGCACCGCAGCTGTACATGGTCTCGGCAGAGGTGGCGTACTGGTCGCCCATCTCGTCCAGCAGGGGGCCGTAGGCAGGCTCATAGGGCAGGTAGCACAGCAGGCTCAGGAAGCCGGGGAAGTCGTAGGTCAGGGTGTAGGTCAGGGTGTGGTCATCCACAGCCGTGACGCCCACGGTGTCGAAGTCCAGCGGCTCATAGGTGCTGGCAGTGCCGTCCGGAGCGGTCACGGTGACCAGACCGCTGGCGTCGGCAGTGTAGGTGGTGCCGTCGTCGTCCACAACGCCGGTGTTGGCGTTGTTCAGGTAGACGTAGTAGTTGTAGTAGTCATCGGCACCGGCGATGTAGGCGGTGACCAGACCGACGTTGGAGGAGGCGTAGTCCGGGGTCAGAACATACTTCAGGGCGTCCACAAAGTCCTGCGCGGTGACGGGGGCCACGACTTCGCCGTTGTTGTCCACCCAGTTCTCCTCCCGCAGATGGAAGGTCCAGGTCAGGGTGTCCGCATCCCAGTTCCAGCTGGTGGCCAGACCTTCGCGCATGACGCCCTTGTTGTCGTACTCGACCAGCGTATCCACGCAGTTGGCACCCACGACCATTTCCAGGTCGGTGGCGGTGGTCAGGTAGTTCAGGGTGGCGGGCTGGCTGGAGTACAGGATGGTGTACTTGGAGGTGTCCACCGTGCCGGAAGCTGCGCTGCCGGTGCTGCCGGCAGAGGAACTGCCGCCGCAGCTGGTCAGCAGACCGGCTGCACATGCGCCTGCGGCTGCCAGACCGCTGGCTTTGAGGAACTGGCGGCGAGAAATCGAATGATCCATGATAAAATCCCTCTTTCTTCGTATTTCGTGTTTTTGTGTGCGCCAGCGGCTGGGGTGCGCTGTTTCCCATCAGCGGGGAATTGCAAAAAAGCGCAACGGAATCCTTCCGTTACGCCTTTGTAACAGTCCCTCCCGACCACAGCCGTGTGGTTACGAAAAGTATAGCATCCTTTCGGGCGGACGTCAATTCTTTAATTCATTTCGGTTTCGGCAGCGGGCGCTTCCGGCATAGCGGCGGCGGGGGCCGTTTCTGCGGCTGTGGCAGCCGACTCGGCCTGGACTTCTGCTGCCAGTGCCTTGGCGGCTTCCTCGGCGGCGCGCTTGGCCTCGCGCTCGGCCTGGCGCTCCTTGGCCTTGGCCACGGCTTCTTCCTGCCGCTTTTTGGTGCGGATCTTGATGCGGCAGACCGAGCAGATGCCGTCCTTGCAGGTGGGGGCGATGGGCTTGCCGCACTCCTTGCAGAGGCTCTTGGTGCATTTGTAAACGCTCACCGGGCCCAGCGTGGTCAGCTGGCGGAGCTTCAGCCCGTCCAGACCGCCGTTGGAGCAGGTGGCAACGCAGACGCCGCACTCACTGCACTTCCACGGCGTGATGACTGCGCGGGTCTGGCCGTCGGGCAGATCCTCGAAGCGGATGGCCCCGGCGCGGCAGGCCTTTTCGCACCGGCCGCAGGCAAAGCACTTCTGGGTGAAATTGGGCAGGTGGTAGCCGTATTTGAGGGGCGTTTCGCTGGCAGCTTTCAGCTGCTTGGTGCGCTGGTGCAGCAGCAGGCGGAAGTCCACCGCGCTCTGGTCATCGTCCCGCAGGCCGGGCAGCATCCGGAGCAGCTGCTTCGTGCCCGCCTTGGAGCCGGCCGTCACCTGCTCCATCATCTCGCGGCGGGAGTATTCCTTGCTGTGGAAGGGAGCCGCATCCTGCTCGTAGGCCAGGGTGAACCGGGCCTCGAAGAGGGGCTGGCCGAAAAATTCCACCAGACGGGTAAGCTCGTTGCGCAGATGTTCGGCGCAGACGTCGTTCTCGCACTCGCCGCAGGGGGTCAGGTCCAGCACGACCTTTTTGTTCAGGGCCAGGTAGGCCAGCGCCTCCCACGAGAGGGCCGACACGCAGGCCCGGACGAGGGTGTTCTTGCGGGTGCTCTTCTCGCAGCCGATCCAGACGGTGTCGTTGTCGCTGTCGGCGGGGGCCGTATCCCGCTGGACCTGCTCCGGCGAGGGGGCGATGCAGCCGCTGCGGCAGGCAGAAACGCAGAGGCCGCAGTCGGTGCAGGGGTCCCAGTCCTTGACGAGATTCGGGCGGGTGAAGATCGCATCCCCAAAGGGGCAGATGTCCTTGCAGGCCGTGCAGGGGGTGCGGTGCGGGTGCAGGTTCCAGCACTGTCTGCGGTTGATCTCCGGGTGGGTGGTCTTCATCAGCGCATCCATGGCGTAGCGCGTAAAGAAACTCATCGAATCACTCCTTATCCGGGTCCATGACCGAAGTCACGACGGCGTTGTCGAGCAAAAAGCGCTGGACCTTCTGGGCAGCCAGAGCAGCGGCCACGGTCTCCGGGGCCAGCACACGGCGGATGTCGGCTTCGGGGGTGTCCTGCTGCACGGAGAGGCGGCGGTATTCGGCGTTGACCTCTTCGGGCCGGACGGTGATGTTCTCGGCCTCTGCGATGGCGCGGGCCGCGTACATGGTGCGGATCTTCCGCTCAGCATCGGCGCGGTAGCCTGCCCGCAGAGCCTCGGCGGTGGTGCGGCTGTTCTTGCAGTGCTGTTCCATGCTGATGCCGCTGCGGCTCAGGCGCTGGCTCAGCAGCTTCATCTCGTTGTCGGCGGTGCGGTCGAGTACGGCCTCCGGCACGGTGACGGTCAGGTTGGCACCGGCCATCTCCAGCAGCTTCTGCCCGGCGGCGCGGTCGGCACCGTCTTCGTGGATCTTCTGCTTTTTGGCGCGGACGGCCTCCCGCATGGCGGCGAGGGACGCATAACCGGCAGACTGTGCGAACTCCTCGGTCAGCTCCGGGGTGGTCTTCTCGGCCACAGAGTGGAGCGTGATCTCGAACTGCGCCGTCTTGCCGGAAAGCTCCGGTACACGGAACGCGGTCGGATAGGTGAAGTCGAACCGGAAGGTCTCACCGGCCTTGTGGCCATAGATGGCCTGCTCGGCGGCAGGCATCAGCTTGCCGTCGCCCAGCACGACCATGACCTTCTCCATCCGGCTGTCGGGGATCTCCTCGCCGTCCATGAAACCGGCGAAATCCAGCAGAACCCGGCTGCCGCGCTTCGCGGCCTCGGTGGAGTTGTGGTAGGTGGCGCGCATCCGGGTCTGGTGGACCATCTCGATGTCCAGCGTCTTCTCGGAAATGCCGCGCACATGGCGGGTGACGGCCAGTCCTTTATACTGTCCGAGCTTTACTTTGGGGAAATTGTTCTGCTGATTTTCCATTTTGCAATACTCCTTCTGACGATAGAACGTTCATTCAAAAAATGGGAGGGTGCGGTGTTATAACCCGTGGGCGGCAAGCCAGCTCTCGGCGACCTGCGAGAACATTTCGGGGTATTGGGCATTTTCGGCGTCGAAGACGTGGAGGTAGGTCTCCACTTCGGCACGGGTGGGGGCGGCGACCCGCTCCCAGATGGTGAAGGTGTAGCCGTTGCCCATATCGAATGTGGCGGCAAGGGTGTGGGTGCCGTCCCGCAGCTCGGCGAATTTGGCGTTCAGCTTGTGGCCCAGCTCCGTGTCCGATGCGTAGGACAGGGGGTAGGGGTCAACGGTGACGACATACTTTGCCTCAAAGAAGCTCATGGGGAAGTTGTGGGTGCCCGGCACCGAGAAGCTGTCCGGCAGTTTGCCGTCCAGCGGCTGCTCCGGCAGCAGGCAGTTGCGCAGATGGCCGGGGTTGTAGAGCATGTCGTCGGTGATCATGTACGCGGTCTCGCCGTCGCCGAGGTGGACGCTGAGCCATTCGGTCACAGCCTGCAGCTGGCTCAGGTCCCTGCGGTCGCAGGTCAGGCCGTCGAGCCGGACAAATTCTGCGGTGCTCTTAAGCGGGAAGTGGTCGATGAGAAGATCGGGCAGGGCCACCACCGTCAGCGGCGAGCAGCGCACCGACACGGCAAACACCAGCGTGAACGCCCAGTAGCCCAGCTTGAGGGCCTTGCGGCGCTCGATGCCCTCCGCCAGCGCCGCAGCGCCTGCCAGAAAGAGCAGGAAGTAGGCGGGGAGGAAGAGGAGCATCTGGTGGGAGCCGGTGTTCTGCACCCGCGTGAAGAGCACGAGGCTGACCGCCAGCTCACAGGCACCCAGCGCGGGCAGGGCGAACCGCCTGCGGCGGAAGGCATCTGCGACGCCCAGCCCGATGAGGATGAAGTTCAGCAGGCCGATGCGGAGGGTGTGGTAATAAAGCTCGGTGGCCATGCCGCCGACGTTGTAGTAAGAATAGCGGTCGGAGTAGTCAAAGGCCAGGATCTTGCGGACCATGGGCCAGAGCAGGGCGACCATCGCGACCAGGGCGCAGAGGCCGAAGGCGATGAGGTTGCGCACCCGGCGGACGGCCAGCGCCTTGTCGGTCCTGGCGAGCTTTGCGCTGCTGACCAGAAGCAGCAGTGCGTAGGAAAAATAGTAGCCGACCACGAAGTAGAGATACCACCGGCGGGTCAGAATGACCGCTGCCGTGGCCAGAAAGAGGAGGGCGAACCGGCCCGGCTCCAGCTGTTCAAAGCGGTAGTCCAGCGTCAGCACCAGAATGGCGAAGGCAAAGATGAGGCCGAACCAGTCCGGCTGGGCCAGCATCGCGCTCATCCGCAGAAACGGGAAGGTGAGCAGCCACGAAAAGCCGATGAGGAAGTAATAGAACCGGTTCTTCACCCGGAGCATCTGCCCCACCTTGATGACCACGCCCGCCAGCAGCACCATCAGGCTGGGCAGGACGCAGAACACCTGGCTGAACGCATAGCTGTCGCCGGTGCGGGCCGTCAGGCAGAAGGGAAACTCAGTGAACAGGGTGATGAAATTGGTGTAGTCCTCTGCGAAGGAACCGAAGATGTACGCGAAGCCCGCCGCCGGGCCGGCAGCAAAGGCCGCCTCGGCGCTGTACTGCTTGACAAGGTAGTTGGCGTAGTCCCAGGCGTAGACGAAATCGCGCCGCCCCAGCGCCCAGTAGAAATAGAGCATCGCCGCCGCCCAGCAGCCCACAAGGACGGCCCGGTGGAAGAAGTCCAGCGTAACGCCGGACACCCGCAGTACCCACAGCGCCCCGTAGAACAGCGCACAGCTGCACCACAGGCTCACCAGCGGGAAGAATGCCGCCCCGGTGGGGAAGAGCAGCCCGATGACTGCCAGGACCAGTACCCCGATGCCGAGCGCGGCCCCCGCTTTGCCCCAGGGAGTGAGGCCGCGTTTCAGCAGGGTCAAACGTGTTTGTTCCATAACACAAAACCTCTCACAAAACCTGATAGTTCATGTTACAGTATAACGGTTCTGCCCGGCGCTGGCAAGGCCGCAGCGGCGGCAAAACGGAAAATATCCCGCTGCATTTTCAGCAGACGGGATATTTCAAATAAAAAATTACTTTTTGGAATTGATAGCAGGCTTTGCAGCGGCCTTGCGCCGGGCAGCAGCAGCCTTCCGGGCCGAAGCCTGTGCGGCCTCGGCATGGGGAGCCTCCGGCGTCAGACGGAGCAGTCGGCTGCCCATGGCGGGCAGGTCGAGGGTCAGGGTGTAGTCCCGCCCATAGACACCGCCGTCCGTGGTGTGGAAGCTCCGGGTCCGGCTCTTATCGGCACCGTTCCAGCGGGAGGCCTCGCTGTTCAGCAGCTCTTCGGCCCCGCAGGGGAACTTGAGGTAGAGCGGGAACTTTTTGTGGGCGGTGTTCTGGGTGTTCATCACACAGAGCAGAGTCTGGCCCGCGCCCTTGCGCAGCCAGGCGTACACGCCCTCGTCCCGGCTCTCGCTGGCCACCCACTCAAAGCAGCCGGGGTTGTATTCGCCGTCGTAGAGGGCGGGCTCGGTGGCGTAGAGGCGGCCGAGTTCGGCGAAGTATTTCTGGAAGCTGTCGTGGAAGGGGTATTTCATCAGGCCCCAGTCCAGCTCTTTCTTCTCGTCCCACTCGCGGAAATGCCCCAGCTCGTTGCCCATGAAGTTCAGCTTCTTGCCGGGGTGGGTGTACATGTAAAAGTAGAGGGTGCGCAGCTGGGCACACTTTTCCTCGTAGGTGCCCCAGAGTTTGTCGATGATGGTCTTTTTCTGATTGTAAGAGTCAGAAGTATACCCGTTAGTGCCGGGATCAATAGAACGGCCTATATGCCTGCCCACTTCTGCCTGTACAGATACGCTAGGCATAAACTTTCCCATAGCTGCCACATAATCAGTATGGGCTTCTTGCACTTCTATCTGTGTGTTTTTAAATTCGAGATTATATTTCCAAGCATAATGTATACAATCGTCCAGCGTGGTCTGCCCATCTAGAGGCAAAACCAACCCTAACAATACACACACAATTATCATTTTATTTTTCATACTTTTTTTACTTTGACGGATAAAGTAAAGCAAATGGCATGCCATAAGCATCAAACTATTAATTATCAACAATATATAAATTTAGAATTACCAAATACTGTCCATTTCTTAGACGCTGTTGCGTCCAACTCATGGACACTCCCACTCCTATAAAAAGAATAAAAATCGATCACGAGCAGACTTTTACCATGTATTTTAGGTTATAGACACCGACGCTTCACTATAAAACTGAATTTAGAGGAGAAACTATTAAATTATCTTCCAAAAACGTCCAATTATTAGACACCTCATTTGGAGGAACAAGCAAAAGCAAATATCTTTATCCCCGAAAGCAAATTAATGATGGAAAAAGGAACTATTTTAATTGTAGACGATAACAAAGGAGTACTGGCATCACTGGAACTGTTATTGGAAACAGAATTCAGCGAAATTAAAACAGCCGGTAATCCTAACCAAATCATATCCATACTCAATACTTCACCGATAGACGTCATCATTCTCGACATGAACTTTTCTGCCGGCATCAATAATGGCAACGAAGGCTTGTATTGGCTTAAACGCATCCGAGAAATCGCTCCCACCCTTCCCGTCGTGATGCTCACTGCCTACGGGGACGTGGAATTGGCCGTCAAAGCACTGAAAAATGAAGCTACCGACTTTTTACTGAAACCATGGGATAATCAAACCCTTGTGCACAAGATAAAAGAAGCATTCGGCAACGGAAAGAAAAGCAAAGTACCTTCCCCTATCCTAGGTCATAAGCCGCAAATGATTGTCGGTCAGTCGCCCGCCATGCAACAACTCATGAAAATGGTCATCAAGGTAGCACGCACCGATGCCAATATTCTTATCACCGGCGAAAACGGAACCGGAAAAGAAATGCTGGCACGCGAAATCCACCACCTTTCTCCTCGCCGGAAACAAGAAATGGTAACAGTCAACATGGGAGCCATCAGTGAGTCGCTGTTTGAAAGTGAACTTTTCGGGCACGAACGAGGGGCTTTTACCGATGCTTACGAAAGCCGCCCCGGAAAATTCGAAGCAGCTTCGGGAAGTACCCTCTTTATGGACGAAATCGGTAACCTGCCTTTGGGAATGCAAGCAAAACTGTTAACGGCATTGCAGAATAGGAATATCACACGGGTAGGTAGCAACAAAGTTATCCCCGTAGACATACGACTGATTTCGGCTACCAACCTCAATATTCAGGAAAGAATAGAATCCGGTCGTTTCCGTGAAGATTTATTATACAGACTGAATACCATCCATTTAGAACTTCCCCCTTTGCGGGAACGCGGAGATGATATACTTTTATTCATAGATTACTTTATTCGCCGCTATGCCAACAAATACGGACGGAAAGACATTTTTTTGCATGAAAACGCATTAGAAAAGCTCCGTTCCTACCATTGGCCCGGCAATATCCGCGAACTGCAACATTCCATTGAAAAAGCTATTATTCTATGTGAAGGAAACGTAATCCGCCCCAAAGATATTTTTGTGAAACAGACATGGAGCCCTCAACTATCTACAGTAGTCCCCAACTTGGAAGAAGTGGAACGCCAAGCCATTGAAACGGCTATCCGGCAAAATGACGGTAACCTGACCGCAACAGCCGAACAATTGGGCATCAGCCGCCAGACACTCTACAATAAAATTAAACGATTCAAACTCTGATATAGTATGTTCTTCAGCCGTCATCTCTATATCGTCATCCTCTGTTATGTCCTTTTGATTTTGGGTGTAGCCGGAACCGGGCTGGTATTGATCGTCACTCACCGGGATTATTATAGGATGTTTGATAATAATAATTTCCTTCTTCATAACCGGAGCCCTCGTAAAACGGCTAAACAAATCCAATGCCAAACTCAAGCTCTTCTTCGATGCCATAGAAGACAAAGAAAACATGATACAATTCAATGAATATTCCGGAGATAGGGAAATGAATGCGCTCAGTTGTTCTCTCAACCGTATAAACGAATTGCTTGCCACTGCCAAATCCGACAGCCAAAAACAGGAAAAATTTTATTATTCTTTACTGGAAGAAATACCAAGCGGTATCATTGCATGGAACTCCGAAGGAAAAATCATACTGGCAAACAGCACGGCACTTTCACTTTTAGGATTCGAACAACTGGTTTTTGTCCGACAACTAAAACAACTTTATCCCGAAATAAGAGATTTCCTTCAACAAAATACGGTACAAAAATCGACTGTCATACATTCCATTGGCAAACGGCAGCTTTCACTCTCTCTAAACTATATGAAACTGGAACCGGAAACAATAACCCTGCTTGCCATCAAAGACATCAGCAATGAGTTGAGCGAAAAAGAAAGTGAATCATGGAGTAAACTGACGCGTGTGCTCACTCATGAAATCATGAATACCATAGCTCCCATCGTATCACTGGCACAAACACTTTCTGCCCAGCCGCAGAACAGCGCAACCATGCCCAGCGCCGCGCCCAG
>OGXI01003335.1_pt1 | contig 10937 bp, 9 predicted proteins | sample 1576221 | NCBI WGS metagenome assembly OGXI01 (sample SAMEA3541523, study PRJEB24748) | human gut metagenome | biome: human gut; feature: human-associated habitat; material: faeces | place: China | collected 2012
CTCTGGAGGTGCGGCAGTAGCTTGCCAAAAGCTCCAGGAACATGGCCCGGACAAGCGGCACGATGCCATCCCGCAGCGTCTCAAAGAAGGCGTCCAGCTGCCGAGTGTCCACCCCGCGCTCATACTCGTTCAGCAGGGCGTCGTAGGGAGCCTTGGCTGCATCGTAGTAGCCCGCAAATTTCCGGTTGTAATCCACAAGCTCCTGCAAAACGGGGCAGAACGAAGCAAAATCATCGTTCTCTTTGGCCTTGTGCCAGACATCGCTGGCGCGGTTGGTCAGCTCGGTGTAGGCCATATACTCGTCCGCCGGGATGCGGGCCAGTTTCCCGCTCTCGCGGCGCAGCAGCTCCACCTCGCGCTTGTGGAGAGCATCGAGCGAGCCGGACGCCGCAGCCAGTTCATCCAGCAGGCGCTTCGTCTCCGGGTCGGTCATCAGCTTCTGGTGCTCTCCGGCCAGGATGCCGAGAGCCACGCCCCGGCCCTCGGCGGTATTCTTCGGGGCCACCGTCACGGCGTCCAGATAGAGGGAATTCTCCGCGCAGGCATAGGCGTAGAGTTTCTTTTGCAATGCGTCAAGGCGGGCCAGTTGTTCTGTTTGTTCCATAAGGCTTCTCCTTTTTTCATTCTTCCGTCGGGAAGGCGGGATTTTTCCAGAAAAATCTGCGCCGAGCCTGCGGGTCCGGGTCCGGGATCTCGAACTCATACCGCTCGGTCGCATTGATGACCGTCGTGCAGCCGCGGCTGCATACGCGGGGCAGCTTTGCATCATAATTCAGGTGGATATGGCCGTGCACGAACCACCTGGGCTGGTATTCTTCCAGCAGGTCGTTGAAGCAGTCGAACCCCTTGTGGGCCTTGTCGAAGCCATCGTTCAGACCGCCTGCCGGGGCATGGGTCAGCAGCAGGTCGATGCCGCCCGCGCGGTGGGCCTTGAACCAGAGCTTCCGCACCCGGCGGCGCATCTCCCACTCGGTGTACTGGTAGGCATCTTCGTCCCGGTTGTAGCGGATGCAGCCGCCCAGCCCCATGATGCGCAGCCCTTTCCAGACGTAGACCTCATCGTCCACGCAGATGCAGCCGCCCGGCTCGCCGTGGCGGTAGCTGCCGTCATGGTTGCCGTGCACATACAAGATCGGGGCCGAGGTGAAATTCGTCAGATATTCCAGGTATTTCTTGGGCAGGTCGCCGCAGGAAAGGATCAGGTCGATCCCCTGCAGCCGCTCCCGTGTGCAGTAATCCCACAGTGCTTTGGAGGGGGTATCCGAAATCGCAAGTATCTTCACGTCCGCAATGCTCCATTCTGTTGAATTTTTTGCTCGTTACAGCGGCATCCCTTTCAGGCTGCCCAGACCATTGATCTCCATCAGGCCGCGCGTTTTGACGTCGAGGTCTTCGTAGAGCGGCAGTGCGCCTTCCACGCATTCGCCCAGCCAGTCCATTTCCATCAGCTCTTTGGGCGTGTAGGTATCCCCCTGCGGCACCATTTTCACATGCCCCTGCGCATACAGCCCGCCCGACGGGAAGATGGCCAGCTCATGCTTGCGCAGGTTCTCCTCGATGATGTTCAGCAGCTGGCGGGTGCCGCCGGCCAGCTCTTCATAATAGTCCACCCGCTCGGCATCGCTCTGCAGGCCCCACCAGTAGTTGACTGCCTTGCCGCTGGCCTCGCTGCCCCAGGTGCCATTGAAGATCGAACGGATGATGCCGATGTAGAAGGTCTCCCACTTCCACACCGCCGACACATCCCACCGCTGGGCGGCTCCGGGCACGATTGCGCCTGATTCATCCAGACGGACAAGCCCCTCAAAGCAATTGCCCGTGACAAGCTTAGCCGTTTCATCCGCAGCAATCTGCGGGTCAAGGCAAACCGGCTCGCCGTCAATTGGGTAGGCAAGGTCTTTTTCCGCCCCGGTTTTCTTAGAGCAACCGGCAAGCGCAGGCAGTAAAAGCACAGCGGAAAGCACCAGCGCAAGGAACCGGGTATGCATTGTTTTCTTCACGCTTATGACCATTCCTTTCTCGGTAAGCCACAGAATTTTGCGGTTTAGGCGGCGCTAAAATTTTGAGTCAGGTTTGTGCGCAACAGGCATAAAGCGCAGTTGAAAAGAGGAAGCTTTGCATCTCTTCCCTTATGTTTTCCCATCTTAGCATTCCGCCTCGGAGGATACAAGTCAGTATTTGTAAACAATTTCACTCAGCAAGTGTCCAGCTTCGCCTTTAACTGTTCCGAATAGACCGGAAGCGCCCCGCTGGATGACGCCACAAAATCCGAAAGGATCGCGCCGCGCCGCGCGCTGCGGAATACATCCCATCCCGCGAGCAGCCCGCTGATCAAACCGGCGCTAAACGCATCTCCCGCGCCCACGGTATCCACCGCCTTGGATACGCATTCGTTTATCTCCCTCATCGCCTCACGGGAATAGGCCGTGCAGCCACGCGGCCCCTTTGTCACCAGCACGCAGCGTAGCTTGCTATATTGTGCAAAAAGGGCGCGGATTAGCTCCGTCTCCTGTTCTCCCGTGCAGAAGAGTGTGCCAAAGCGCAGCGCCTCCTCTTCATTGAGCTTGAGGATTGTCGTATACCGAAGGGATTGCTCCACCATCTCACGGGGGCAAAAATCGCGGCGGATATTCACATCAAAAAACACGGCTGGGAAGGTGCATTCTTCTAAAATATGCAAAAGTGTCTCACGAGATTGTTCTGCCATCTGCACCATAGAGCCGAAATAAAAGAGGGAAAATCCCTCCTCCCGGAGGGAGGCAAGCGCCGCTTCTCCCCCTTCAATATGCTGGTAGCTAACCCCCTCGGGGAACGAATAGCTCGGAATCCCCTGATGGTCCAGCCGGACGAGCGCCGTCCCGGTTGGATAGCGGGCGTCTGTTTTCACATAATTTGAGCTTACCCCTAAGCGAGCGATCTCCTGCAACGCCCGGCGCCCCAGTTCATCCGCACCGACCTTGCTGTAGAGAAACGTCTCGGCGCCGAGCCGCGCCAAATGCCCAGCCAAATTAAAGGGGGCTCCACCAATTTTTGCTTGTCCATCAATGACATCCCAGAGGATCTCCCCATAAGAAAGCACCTTTTTCATCGTCATCCGCCTCATTCTCCACACAGCGCAAGCACTGCATGCGCAATAATTTTCGCATTGCGCAACAAATTTTCCTCCGTAATAAATTCATCCGCGCCATGCATATGATTATCCTCCCCCGGGAACATTGCGCCAAAAGCAACTCCGCCTGGGATACCGTGCACATAGGTGCCTCCGCCGATTGCCGTGCAATAGCCCGGCAGTCCGGTCTGCTGGGTATACACATGGAGCAGCGTTTGGATAAACGGGCTCTCCTCCGGCACCCGGTGCGGCTCGGAGCCCATTATTTTGTGAAAATTGAAACCGTGTGCAGCAAGCGCTTGAGAAAGCTTTTGGGTGACGCTAGGGAGCGTTTCACACAATGGAAACCGGATATCCACCATGCCCTCCAGCTTGCCCTTCCGGCACCGCAAAACGCTGAGGGCAAGCGTCAGCGCTCCGCTTTCCGCCTCTTGGCATGCAAGTCCGGCAGAGCGTCCGTTCGTTTCCCCATGGGGGAAAAGCAGCGCAATCTCCTCCAACAGCGGCAATAATCCATCCCCCTCCATACCGGGCAATGCGCAAAGCATCCGAATCAGGCCGGTCAGCGCATTTTCTCCCTGCTCTGGCGTGGAGGCATGCGCCCCGCGCCCTTCAATCAACAAAACAAGCCCATCCTGCTCCTCCCGAAAGGCGATAGCGAGCTCTTTTGGCAATGCCTGAGCAGCTTGCCTTGCCTGCTCAAGCGAAATGCCGGATAAACAGGCCTCCGCCCGGCCAGGAACGGCATTCGCCGCTTTGCCCGCATGCAGCCAGAGAACGCGCCGTTCCCCTTCCTGCCGGTAAGATGCGCAAAAGCCCGCCCGTAGCATCCCCTTTTCAATATTGATGATCGGATAATCGCCATCCGGTGTGAAGAGCATCGGCGGCATTTTATGCTTTGCCCGATAGCATGCAAGATCAGAAGAGCCGTTTTCTTCATCACTCCCCAGCAGCAAGCGCACCGGCGCAGCAAGCGGTATTTTCAGGGCGCGGATCGCGCCGAGGGCAAACAGCGCCGCTACAGCCGGCCCCTTATCATCAATTGTGCCACGGCCATAAAGCTTCCCCTCCCGGCGGGTAAGCGCATAGGGCGGAACTGTCCATCCCGTGCCCTCCGGCACCACGTCCAAATGGCAAAGAACGCCCAGCCCCGGTTCCGCCCCCTCCCCAAGGTCGGCCTCCAGCATAACGTTTTCCACTAGGCGCGTGCGAAGCCCCTGCTCCTGTGCCAGCCGCATGCCTTCCTGCAGAGCGGCTGCCGGCCCTTTTCCATAAGGCGCGCCCTCCTCCGCCTGCGTGCGGTAGCTTGGAATTTCTATCAGAGCGGCAAGCGCCTGCCGCATCGCTTCCGCCTGGCTTTCCAGATAAGCGCCGACGCTTTTCACGCTTTCCCTTTCTATCACAATGCCTGCCTCCCTTTACTCTATCACAGATGCTTCCTGTTCTATGAACCATTCCAGCGGAATGCACTGCGCAAGCGCTAAACCGCCAAGTGGACTGGGGTGGCCGCCGTCCTTGCTCGTATAGCCCTCTTTTGCAAGATAGGGATTCTCTTCCCGTGCAAAAGCGGCGTCAAAATCAACAATTTTGTCAAACAGTTTCTCCTGCATCAGCCGCCGGTTGATTTCCACACGGATTTGATCCTTTTCCGGTGTGCAGTCCGCCGAGCCGCCGAAGGGGATCAATGTGGCTCCGTAGACCGTGATGCCGTGCGCGTGTGCCATCTGCACCAGCTCTCGCAGGCCATCGAGCGCCTCCTGCGCCGTAATGCGATCCGATTTTGGGGCGCCTAATGTGCCCGGCTGGGCATAGTCGTTTGTGCCCAGGCATACCACCATGTATTTTATGCCGTCAAAGGCGCCTACATCCCATTGAAAACGCTCCAACGCCCTCGGGCCAAAAAAATTTTTTAATGGGAAGCGACTCCAGCAATCCCGCAACAGCCGGTTTCCCGTGATCGATCGGTTGACGACAGCATAGCGGCCGGGAAACTGCTCACGCACCCGCTGGGCAAACGGATTAAACCAACGCCCCTGCTGTGTGATCGAATCCCCAAAGCACACGATGTTAGAAGCGCCCTCCCCATTGAGCAGTTCGACTGCCTCAAATAGGGGCACCGGCTGGGAGAGATACATCCCCAACACCTTCTCCGCTAAATGTAAAATGCTATCCTTGCGCCTGCTCTGATGTAGAATCGCCATATCGCTCGTGTGATCTCCGCGGCAGACAGAGAGCCGCACATCATCCAGCGCATTGCCGGACAGAAGCTTTCCCTTCTCCACATAGATACTAACTGAGAGATATTCGCCCGCAGCAACCGGCAGGGCGGCGGCGTCTGACCGGACGCTTTGGCCAGCGGTCAGCTCCACCCCCGCCTTGCCAGCGAAAAAAAGAGGCGTGCTTTCTCCTATCCGCCTCCCTGTTTCATCACAAACGGCGGCATACGCGGAACCGACCCTCACACGCTCTTTGGAAAAACGGTTGGAGAGCGACAGGCGGATTTGACCCCCGGAGACTGCACTGTGGACAGTCAGTCGGAAGGTCCGGTCGTTCCCCCGGTAGCCCAAAAGGGACATTCCCGCATGCGACATTCCCCAGGCCTGCACCCATTTCTGTTCCATTCTGTTCCCTCTCTTTCCCTGTCTAGCTGCATTCTTGCAGCTCAGCAGATGCTTTTATAAAGAAATAGTATCACATTCCATCAAATAGATACAAGGGCACGCCTTGATTGAGAAAGAAAAAAATGTGAACGTTATTCACAATATGCTCTTTTTTTTCATTCTAATAGTATAATTATGCAAAAATAACAGATACTAGCAAGAGAAAGGCGGTGGGGGAATGCTGGCTACACATCTGCGTCTGCTCAGGGAAAAAAATGGCCTGACACAAAAGCAGGTTGCGGATATGCTGAATATCGACCGTTCCACCTACGCCTATTATGAATCCGGCAAAACGAGGCCTGATATCCTCACCATTGCGAAGCTTGCACGCCTCTACCGCATCAGCACGGATTTTTTGCTGGACGTGAAGCCGCCCACCCTCCAGATGGAGCTGCGCGATGAACGCATGGAGTATCAAAGCGCCGCCCACCCCCGCGTAAAATATCTTTCCGACCTTTCCAAAGAGGAGCAAGATTTGATCCTCTTCTATCGGCAGCTGAAAGATAAAAAAAGCGCCTTCCAGCATCTGCAAGCTCTTTATGAGAAAGAACAGGCGTTGCACAAGCAGGAGGAAGAGGATTTTTTGGCCGCCCTTGGGGAACGGTTGCGAAAAAAGCCAGAGGATTGATTCTCCTAAACAATGAAGCTGTTCACACGCACGATCTTGAAAAAGATTGTGCGTTTTTCTTTTGTTTTTCCATACGCATGCCCTTGACAGGCATCAAGATGTGCTATATAATAGCAATCGCTATAGAGGGAATACACTATATCTAGTGTATCAATCAATATATTTTAACTATATCTATTTATCACTTTCACACAAGAGGAGCTGGGCGCATGTTAACAAAAATCATCAAACGCGACGGGCGGGAAGTAAACTTCTCCATTGAAAAAATTGCAAATGCAATTTTTAAGGCTGCGCAGTCTATGGGCGGCAAGGACTATGAGGAATCGCTTGCGCTGGCAAACCAGGTGGTCGTTTACCTGGAGAATCGGGGCATTCAGAAGCCGACGGTAGAGCAGGTGCAGGACGCCGTGGAAAAGGTCTTGATTGAAAACGGACACGCCCGCACCGCGAAAGTTTATATTTTATATCGCGCAGAACGTTCCCGTGTGCGTGAAATGAACACCCGGCTGATGAAAATCTACGAAGGCCTCACCTTTAAGGACGCAAAGGATAACGATATCAAGCGAGAAAACGCCAATATTGATGGCGATACCGCCATGGGCACTATGCTCAAATACGGCTCTGAGGGCGCAAAGCAATTCAACGAGCTGTTTGTGCTCAATCCGGAGCACTCCAAGGCGCACCATGAGGGTGATATTCACATCCACGATCTCGATTTTTTGACGCTGACCACCACCTGCTGCCAGATCGATATCATCAAGCTGTTTAAAGGCGGCTTCTCTACTGGTCATGGCTACCTGCGTGAGCCCAACGATATTGCGAGCTACTCTGCGCTTGCCTGCATTGCAATTCAGTCCAACCAAAACGATCAGCACGGCGGCCAGAGTATCCCAAATTTTGATTACGGCATGGCGCTCGGCGTGGCCAAAACCTACGCAAAGCTCTACCGCCGTAATCTGAGCAAGGCGCTTGAATTGCTGGCGGATTTGGAGAACTCCTGTGACCTTGCGGACGATGTCTGCAAGCGTGTCAAAGAGGAGAGCGGTCTAGTACCCAAGCTTGCAAATGATAACGGCTATCAGGAGGCTGAGGCAAAGCTGCTGAAAGAGGGCTATCAGCTCGACGACGCCATCATAAAGCGTGCGCAGGAATTCACGCTGCGCCGTACTGTGAAAGAGACGGACCGCGCCACCTATCAGGCGATGGAAGCGCTCGTTCATAATCTCAACACGATGCACTCCCGCGCTGGCGCGCAAATCCCCTTCAGCTCCATTAACTATGGGATGGATACCTCCCCGGAGGGCCGCATGGCTGTAAAAAACGTCCTGCTCGCCACAGAAGCAGGCCTCGGCAACGGCGAAACGCCGGTTTTCCCGATCCACATTTTCCGTGTGAAGGAAGGCGTCAGCTATAATCCTGGCGATCCGAACTATGATCTTTTCAAGCTCGCCTGCCGCGTATCAGCAAAGCGCCTATTCCCGAACTTCTCCTTTATGGATGCGCCGTTTAACGCACAGTATTATGTGGAAGGCGATTATGATACGGAAATTGCCTATATGGGCTGCCGTACCCGCGTGATGGGGAACGTATATGATCCTTCGCGCCAAACCACGGGTGGCCGAGGGAACCTGAGCTTTACTTCGATCAACCTGCCCCGTCTTGCTATCAAGGCGCACGGCAACATTGATCTCTTCTTTGAGGATCTTGACCGCAAAATCGATCTTGTCATCAATCAGCTGCTTGAGCGGCTGGAGATCCAGTCTAAAAAGAAGGTGCGCAACTATCCCTTCCTGATGGGGCAGGGCATTTGGATTGATTCCGGCGAGCTTGGCCCGGATGACGAGGTGCGCGAGGTGCTCAAGCACGGCACGCTTTCCGTCGGCTTTATCGGTCTTGCGGAAACATTAAAATCCCTGGTGGGCGCGCACCATGGCGAGAGCGTTGAAGCGCGCAACCTCGGCCTAGAAATCGTTGCCCATATGCGCAACCGCATGGATCAGGCGGCTGCGGAAACCGGCCTCAACTTCTCCCTGCTTGCAACGCCTGCGGAGGGGCTCTCCGGCCGTTTTGTCCGCATGGATAAGGAGCGTTACGGTGTGATTGAAGGCGTGACTGACCGCGCCTATTATACAAACTCCTTCCATGTGCCGGTTTATTACCCAATCTCCGCTTTTGATAAGATCAAAATTGAGGCTCCCTATCATGAGATGACCAATGCAGGCCATATCTCCTATATTGAGATGGACGGCGATCCAACGGAAAATCTCGACGCGTTTGAGGCCGTTATCCGTTGCATGAAGGAAAATAATATTGGCTACGGCTCCGTCAACCACCCGGTCGATCATGACCCGGTTTGCGGTTATACCGGCATCATCAATGACGAGTGCCCGAAATGCGGCCGCCACGAAGGTGATGGCAATCCCGATTTTGAGCGTATCCGCCGCATCACCGGCTACCTGGTCGGCACGCTCGATCACTTTAACGACGCCAAGTATGCCGAAGTGATGGATCGCGTCAAGCACTCCATCGGCACTGGCGCAGGGGAGTTTGAGCAGATCTGATGGATACAATGGAAACCGCTTTACGGCTTGCAGGCGTTATCCGCGAGTCAATTGTGGATGGCCCCGGCTGGCGATTCGTCGTCTTTGCGCAAGGCTGCCCGCATCATTGCCCTGGCTGCCAAAACCCACAAACGCATGATTTTGCCGGAGGATATGACAGCAAGGTTGGCAATCTGATCGCTGAGTTGCGGAAGAATCCGCTGCTCTCCGGCGTGACTCTGAGCGGTGGCGACCCGTTTGCACAGGCAGAGCCCTTCGCGGTGCTCGCCGCTGAGGTGCATAAGCTTGGCCTAAATGTGATCACCTACACGGGCTGGACGTATGAGCAGATTATGGATGGCCTTGATTCCCATGCCGGATGGCGGGATCTTCTCGCGGAGACGGACGTGCTTGTGGACGGGCGCTTTTTGCTGGAAGAAAAATCTCTTGCAATTCTCTTCCGCGGCTCGCGCAATCAGCGCACCATTGACGTAAAGCGCTCCCAGGCGCAGGGCGCGGCTGTGGAATGTGATTTAAAGGACGGGATGCCAGCCTAACGGCTCCTCTCTCAGGCGGAAATGATCCAGGTGTAACCGACCGGGTGCTTATGAGAAGCACCCGGTCGGTTTTATTGATGGGGGATTTCCATATTTCCTGTGCCTTCCCCACGCAAGCCTATGCAAACGTTCTTTCTTGTGCTATAATTTCACCGTAATAATCAAGGGATGGAGGCGAGGCAATATGGAAAAGCGTTTATTCAATAAACTGGGTTTTGAAACCTCTCTTTTGGGGCTTGGCTGTATGCGATTCCCGCAAAAGAACGGTAAGATTGACTTATTAGAAACGGAAAAGCTGGTGGACACCTGCATGGCGGGCGGAATCAATTACTTTGACACTGCCTATGTATATGGGGATGGAGATTCTGAAAATGGTGTGAAGCGCACTTTGGTAGAACGCTACCCACGCGAGCGCTTCTATCTTGCAAACAAACTCCCCATGTGGCTCATTCCGGAGGGGCACACACCGCAAGAGCTCTTAGAAACCTCGCTCAAGCGTACAGGTGTGACCTATTTTGACCAGTACCTGCTACATAACCTCAATCAGGAAAATTGGGAGATTTGTAAAAAAGAGAATCTTGTCGACTTTATTTTTGCAAAAAAGGCGGCAGGGGCGGTTCGGAATGCCGGCTTCTCCTTCCATGATACGCCGGAGGTTCTGCATGAAATTCTGGATGCCGCCGACTGGGACTTTGTTCAGCTCCAGATCAATTATTATGACTGGGAAACGGCCCAGCGCGCAAAGGAACAATATGAAATGGTTGAGGCCCGCGGCATTCCCTGCATCATCATGGAGCCCGTGCGCGGCGGCTCGCTCGCTTCGCCGCATCCCGACGTGGTCTCTCTGCTTACCGCTGCCGCCCCAAAGGCAAGCCCGGCCTCATGGGCGCTCCGGTTTGCCGGGAGCCTTCCCAATACGGCAGTCGTACTCAGCGGTATGTCCGACATGGCGCAGGTAACCGAAAATCTCCGGCTCTTTGGCCAGTTTCAGCCGCTCAGCATAGCGGAAACCGAGCTGCTCCAGCAGGCGGTATCCATTTTGGAAAGCCTGCCGCTGATCCCTTGCACCGGCTGCAATTACTGCAAGGGCTGCCCGAAGGGCGTGCGGATTTCAAGCGCTTTTGAAGCATATAACAGTTGCCTGCGTTTCGATCAAATGGCTGATTTGCGAGCGCGCATACAATCCTGCGGCATTGCGGATTGCATTGAATGCGGCAAATGCGAAGGCCACTGCCCACAGCATATTGCCATTCCAAAGGAGCTTAAAAGGGTGCTTGCATGCGCAGAAGCCGAAGCAATCGGATAAATCCAATCTTTCATTCTATTGTGAGTTTGAGACTTACCCCCATTTGGGCAAAGCCTCAAATAAACGTACAAGGGAGCTGTTGCAAAATGCAAGGCATTCCCGATTTTGGAAAGGTTAAAGATGTAGGACTCGGCAAG
>OGXI01003336.1_pt1 | contig 10931 bp, 8 predicted proteins | sample 1576221 | NCBI WGS metagenome assembly OGXI01 (sample SAMEA3541523, study PRJEB24748) | human gut metagenome | biome: human gut; feature: human-associated habitat; material: faeces | place: China | collected 2012
GTTGTGGGGGCCGTTTACCGACAAATTCGGCCGCAAGCCGATTCTCTATATCGGCATCGTTTTATACATCCTTGGCAGCCTGACCTGTGTCCTGTCCCAGAGCATTTATCACCTGATAGCCGGTCGCGCCATTCAGGCAATCGGCAGCGGTGCGATCCAGGCGGTATCGATGGCGATCGTAAAAGACAATTTCAAGGGACTGGTCATGGAACGCGTGCTGGTCTGGATTCAGACGCTGACCATTCTTTGCCCCATGCTTGCCCCGATCATCGGTGCCTTCCTGCTTGAATTCATCTCGTGGCGAGGTTTGTTTGTCGTACTGATCCTTTGCGGCATTCTCGGCCTGATCCTGTGTTTCTTCCTGAAAGAAACATTGACAAATGCGACCGAAGGTTCGGCGCTACGATCCCTGACACGCATCGGCTTCGTCCTGAAGAACAAAGGCATTCTGATTCTCCTGTTCACGTTCTCGCTCATCATTATGCCGGTGATGTCTTTCCTGTCGACATCGTCCTTCATTTATATGGACCTGTTCAAACTGTCTGCACAGGAATACAGTTACTTTTTTGCATTGAACGGCTGCTTTGCCATGCTGGCGCCGATCCTGTATCTCAGGGTGCTTCGAAAAATTCCACGCGTCCTTTTTCTGACGATCTGTTTCGCCTCTGTCGCGGCGTCCGGTGCGATGATCCTTATTTTCGGAACGCTTTCGCCTTATGCCTTTGCCTTCCTTTATATTCCGGTTACCTTTTTTGGTAGTGCCAGCCGTCCGGCGGGTACCATGCTGATCATGAACCAGATCGATACCGATAATGGAACCGTCGGTTCCCTGTGGGGATGTATCGCCCTGCTCTTCGGCAGCCTGTCCATGATGCTCTGTTCACTCGACTGGCCGAATCTCACGATGGCGGTCGGCACGATCAGCCTGGTCTCGGGAAGCCTGTGTGCCCTGTTATGGCTGTTCGCCTGGTCAAGAAAAATGTTTCGCATACCCGAGAATCGCTGATTCCATTGATGCATTTTATTCGTCAGCGGATATAAAAAAAGGAATGCAAATGCATTCCTTTTTTATTTATTCGGGTCGTTCGATTCCCGATTTACACAAGGTAAACGAGAAAAACCCAGACTGTTCGATCAAACAGTCAACGTCATTTATCAGATAACGTCGATGTTTGCAGCCTGTTTGCCTTTAGGGCCGGTCGTGACTTCGAAAGAAACACGCTGGTTTTCTTTCAGGGATTTGAAACCGTCCGATTTGATAGCGGAAAAATGCGCGAACACATCTTCACCACCTTCATCAGGAGTAATAAATCCGAAACCTTTGGAATCGTTGAACCACTTAACAGTACCTGTTGCCATTACTAATTTCCTATTTCTTCAGTTAAACCAGGCTTTCGCCTCACAAATCGTTTGAAGCAGAAACGACATGACAGTAGATACCGCACCGCTACCTAAACCTCAAAAACGACAGCAAACATCATAAACCAAATTTTCATTTGTCACACAACTTTTTCGGCTTCCCATTGATTATTTACAATTTTTTCAAGCCAAAACGATCCAATGACGGTTTTGACGTCAGTAATTGTGCCATTTTTGACCCATTCAAGCAGTTGGGAAACCGGAGTTCTGAAGGTCTGAACGAATTCTTCTTCATCCGGACGCGCGCTCCCGGCCTGCAAATCCTTCGCCAGATAAACAATCAATTGCTCGTCGGAATATCCGATTGCATTGTGGATAGTCGTTACATATTGCCAGTTCGACGCGGAATACCCCGTTTCTTCCTTCAACTCTCTTTTGGCGGAATCGAGGGTATCTTCTCCCTTGTCGATTTTACCGGCAGGAAATTCCAGAAAAATCCGGTTTACCGGAAAACGGAACTGCCGCTCCAGTAAAACCGTCCCATCATCGAACAGGGGCAAAATGACTACAGCCCCCGGATGACGGATATATTCCCGGGTGGCAATCGCACCATTGGGCAAACAGACCCTGTCTTTTTCGACGTTGAAAAAACTGCCCCTGTAAACGGTTTCCCCGTCAAGATACGTTTCAATCAGATCGGAATCTTCAAATCCTTCCGGATTTCCTTCCCTGTTTTCAGTTGTACTCATAAGCCAGTCTGTCCGATTTCAAAAAACGAATAGTAATCCCAATCGCTTCACGGCGAAACAGAAAGAACAATGTTTCCCCATTACGTTTACCCTTCCCGACAAATCTGAAAATAATCCGTCAATTTTGAAACCTTTTTGCAGGACAGGCGCTCTATCGGATAGACTTCTCTTTTTAAACCGGATTTCATCTTTTATGTCACAAGCTCCTCTGGCGGAACGCTTGCGTCCCAAAAACATAGACGAAGTTGTCGGGCAGCAGCACTTGCTGGGCCCCGGCAAACCCCTGCGCGTCGCTTTCGAATCGGGGGAACCGCATTCGATGATTTTATGGGGTCCGCCAGGTGTGGGCAAAACGACGCTGGCGCGACTGATGGCCGACGGTTTCAATGCCGAATTCATTGCCCTGTCCGCCGTTTTGTCAGGTGTAAAAGACATTCGTGACGCAGTGGAACACGCCAAAATTATCCGCTCCAATTCGGGCCGCAGAACGATCCTGTTCGTCGATGAAGTCCATCGCTTCAACAAAAGCCAGCAGGACGCTTTCCTCCCTCATGTGGAAAGCGGCCTGTTCACTTTTATCGGCGCCACGACGGAAAACCCGTCATTTGAAGTCAACAACGCCCTGCTGTCACGCGCGGCAGTGTATGTCCTGCAATCACTCGGCAACGACGATCTGAATACCCTGTTGACCCGTGCACTGGATGAAATCCTGACGGATTTGACACTATCCGGTGAAGCGCGTGACATGCTGGTGATGAGTGCCGACGGGGACGCCAGAAAACTGTTGAACAACCTTGAAATCACCGCTCAGGCGGCAACGACGAAAAAACAGGCTGTAATCGATGTGACGCTCTTGAAAGAGACACTGGGCGACGCCATGCGCCGTTTCGACAACAAGGGCGATCATTTTTACGACCAGATATCGGCCCTGCACAAGTCGGTACGCGGTTCCCATCCGGATGCTGCGCTGTACTGGTTCACCCGCATGCTCGACGGTGGTGTCGATCCCCGCTATCTGGCACGCCGGATCATTCGCATGGCATGGGAAGACATCGGGCTGGCTGATCCCAGAGCGGCGCAGATCGCCAACGAAGCCGCCCTGACGTATGAACGCCTCGGCAGTCCTGAAGGTGAACTGGCACTGGCGCAGGCTGTCATCTACATGGCCATCGCCGCCAAGAGCAATGCCGGATATATGGCTTACAACAAGGCCAGAGCCTTTGTGAAACAGGATACCAGCCGTGAAGTGCCCGTTCACTTGCGCAATGCTCCGACCAGATTGATGAAAGAACTCGGTTACGGACATGAATACCGGTATGCCCATGATGAACCGAACGCCTATGCCGCCGGAGAAACCTACTTGCCGGATGGCATGAAAGAACCGGGCTGGTACCAGCCCGTTCCAAGAGGACTGGAAATCAAAATAGGTGACAAGCTCGATTTTCTGGCTGAACTGGACAGACAGGCAGAAAAAAAGAAGAAATAGAAGATACATCAAAAAGGCATTTTCCACCCAGGAAAATGCCTTTCCGATCCCATTCAGGATATCACAACAGATTGCCAGCCATTCACCTAATCGAACTGATGACTGATATTGAGCATGGCACTTTTTGATTTTGCATCGTCGGATTTTTGATAACCGACTTTGAGGCCGAAACTGGTATTTCCTTTTTGTACTTCCAGTCCCAAAGCACCATTCCATGAAACACCATCCATCACTTCGGCCGAAGCAACATCACTAGATGAAACACCCGGTACGCTCACACGTGTCGAGGCATTCTTGTCTCCGGCAGTCGGAATGATGGAAATATCGAATTTCGGTTTGATTGTCCAGCCATTCTCTGCAACGTAATCCTTGCTCAAAGTGACCCCTAACGGAATCTGCCACAGATTTTGTGTATCTCCGCTGGTACGGAATACGGTTCCCGAGTTATTACGCGTATCGAATCCATCTGTTTTGACATTCAGGTAACGAACACCCACATGAGGCGTGATATCCAGAGATTGAGTCCTGAAACGGTATTCGCCCTTCAGACCGGCAGTCCAGACCTTGGTATCCACATCGGCACGCAAGGTTCCTCCCAAAGCCTCCGGCGCTGACTGTTTCAGTTCATTGTCTCCTTTCAGGTAACCGACATCGACAACAACATTGGTATTTTCATTATTCCATCCACCATAAATATTAAGACCATAAGTGTTGTAATCGTTTTTGGTGTGATTGAAATCACCTCTTGAGTGGCCATCACCTTTCCCGATACTTAACGCCACACCTGCACGGAGTCGTCCGTTATCGGCCACTTGCCAGGAATAGTCAGACCCGACCATGATGCCGCCAAAATCGTTTTCATAATTGGCGTTGAATCCTCCGGTCCTGATGCCACTGCTGTCAGTGTCACGATAGAGCATACTGGCCCACAAATCGGCACCTTCCCTGTGCAGTGATGGCGCACCCTTTTGACTGACGGTACTGTTTAACGACAAATGATCCCACAAGGTGTTGTTTACGGAGTCAGATGCCTGAATTGTCGTTCCCTGAACCCCGGCTGCAATAGCGATTTGTGCCGCGCCGTTGATCTGGCGAACCGCGTCGCCACGTGCAATGTAGCGTTCGTCGGCCGCTCTTGAGAGGAAAGCAATACCAGCATTGGCAGACCCGGTATTATTGATGCCTTTGCCATCACCATTGACACCCTGACCGTCAGCAGCCCAGATTTTATCCATGGCATTGCCCATCATCACACCCGGAAGAACATCTTGCGCACGATTGGCGGTCGCTTTGACACTGACTGTACCCCCGGCATTTTCAAGTTCCAGTTTCCCGATCATGACGTCGCTGGAAGTCAGATTGTTTCCTGTCCAGCCATTGGCATCGATGCTGGTAGCCCCATTGTCGAAGCCTTCGAGTATTTTCGTTTCAGAACCGGCTTTTACATTGGCAAGATGCAAAGCTGCCGAATCAGCTACTGTTGCGATACCACTGCCTGCACTGATAATGGCTGCCTGTGCATCCAGTTTTGCAGCATCGACAATCAAAAGTGAATTGGCAGCGAAACTGACCGTATTTGCATCTATCGATCCCGGTGCCCCCGTCAGGGAACCATCCACGACGATCGCCCCGTTTGCGCTGTCCAGTGTCATCGGTGCACGGACAGCGAGTGCTGCAGTGATTCCACTGGCCGACCAATCCTTTCCGCTATTGGCAAATTCGTCTCTGGACCAATCGGCAGAGGTATCACCCAATACCAGCAGGGAATTTTGTCCTGCCACCAGTTTGCCGTTCACCTCATTGTTATTGAAATTGACAACTGCGCTCGATGCACCGTCTATACCGACTCCGTCTTTCCAGGCCGGATCGAGAAACATCGTTGCGCCGTTCAGGTTGGCATTACCGATGACAATCGATCCTTGTGATTGATTATTGCCAACTGTGATTTGCACGTTGGAACCGGCCGTCAATTCTGCCACATTGGCTATTCCGTTAACCGCCATGGTGCTGTTGCCCAACAGATTGACTGTGTCTGCCAGCAATGCTGCATTCTGGCCTATACTGGCAACACCGGAGTCCTTGATCTCCAGCGATGCATTCAATGTAGCGCCACTGGCAATATTCAATTCACCACTGGTGGTAATACCTGCCTTTCCGCTTTCACCTGTCAAAAGCTGATTGCCTCCGGCAATATTGACGACAGTATCGGCACCCGCATTGATCGTACCGCTTAACTGTCCATCCTTTTCCGTCACCGCACTTCCAAGATTCAGGCTGGTTCCGTTTCCTTGCAGTTCGACTGTCACGGCCTGTTGCTGACCGCCTGGGTCCTTGCTCTGTATCAATTCTCCGTCATTACCGGCCAGTGTCAGGGATTTACCATCGTTGACTGTAACAGATTGCGCATTGCCCATGTCAATCGAACCCAAGCCAAGGCTTCCATTGACTTCCAGACTATCTGGAGACGAGCCTGTACCAATAACCAGATTCTGATCTGTCTTGCCGGTCACTTCGTTCAGGACAACACCTGAGGGAACACCACTAATTGCAATTTCAGTCTGTTTTTCACCATTGACATTTACCATTGTCCCTGTCATTTCTATCTGTGATTTCGACTGGATTGAATCAGATACCGATTTGACATAATCCAGATTGTATTTGGCATCGGTCAGTGCAAGTGTACCGCCATTGTAAGAAACCGACACGTCGCCTCTCGAACTGCCAGCATCCTTGTTTGTCCCGGTTTCATCCAGTCCGGTTGTCATCACCTGACCTGAAGCCGTTTTCAAAATGCCTTTGTCGCTTAATGCAATAGTCGAACCTTGTTCGATTGTAGCCGTTTCAAGCGTGCCACCTGAAACATTGACCGTTCCCGCACCTTTGCTCATCACTGTATTCAGGATACCGCCCAGAATATTGACCGTGCCGCCATCACCGGAAATTCCACCTTCAAGCGTGGTTGTACCGTTCACGATGTTAAGGGTTCCCAGATTGAAAATATCATTGTTTTTCAGATTGTCACCGGTTCCTGCCGTATTGCCTGAAAAGTTATTGTTTCCGGATAAAGCCAGCGAGGTATTTGCCGAATTGTAAATCGCGCCTCCCGCCTCATCGGCATGGTTTCCGGTAAATGTCGAATCAGCAATTGCCATGGAAGCGTAATTATTGACCTTGTCGATCTGGCTGTCGTTATAAATCGCTCCGCCCTTTCGGCCAGCAGTATTGTCTGTGAATGTCGTCTGGACAATCGTGACGGCATTTGCATTTTCCAGACTGGTATAAAAACTGTTCCGGATGGCGCCGCCATTTTCTACGGCCTTGTTACCGGTAAAAGTGGAATCGGCGATACTCAGCCCGGCGCCTGAATTATTGGCGACATCCCCCTTGCGGGTATCGATGGCACCACCGCCGGATGTGTTGGATTCGTTGCCAATAAAAGTTGAAGATGAAATGACCGTCTGGCTTTCCGCCCCCAGAAAGAGCGCACCGCCACCATCGGAATCACCTTCAGCCTTATTACCGGTAAAAACAGAATCAGAGACAGAAAGGCCTTCCAGATTGATGATTGCCCCGGCAGCTCTCGCTTCATTATTGGTAAACGATGAGGAAACGATATTGACCTGACTACGCTGGACATTGTCAGCTTTCTGGTCATTATTGCGCAACTGCACAAAAACAGCCCCACCGCGATCGGCCTTGTTTGAACTGAAGTTGCTATCCGCGACATCGACTGTCACACCACTTGTCGAGAACGCTGCCCCACCGCCCCATTCATTCCCGTTGACACGTTCAGAGACATCATTGCCGATAAATGCCGTCCGGACAATTTCGGATGCCTGAACACCATTAACCGTATTTTCAATAAAGACTGCGCCTCCATTTGTTCCAAAATTACTGGCCGTTTTGCCAGCGGTCTTATTTGCGCTGAAAGTGGAATCCGAAATCCTGACACTGACATTTTTTGCACGGACAGCACCGCCGCTGCCATTTCCCGATACCTGATCATTACTATTCACCAGTCCGGAAATCGTACTGCCCGACATTTCCAATGTACCCCCGACTTTGTCATTTCCGTCCGAAACAACATTGATTGTGCCATGAGAAGACGTTTGTCCTGCGGGAGACAAACCGGACACACTCATCATTGCTCCGTTTGCAATCTGCACCTGAGCTGTCATCTCTTTTGAAAAATAACTGCCCTTGAGCGCCAGTTCTCCGCCATTGACCGTTGTCGTGTCGAAAGCTGCCCCGGAAAGATCGGAATTGATCTGGAACTTTCCAGCATCGACAGTCAACGCTCCGTAATAACGGCTCATGTCACCATTGACGACAACGGTTCCGGTTCCGGTTTTGACAAGGTCGTTATCATTGTCGGTCGGAATCATATGCGAACTGGCAATCGAGTCCATATTGCCTGTTGCGCCTGCTTCGCCAATCGTGAGCGTTTTTCCATCTGCAATATCGAAAGTCGCCTGTGCATTACGATCCAGAAACAGGAAACCACCTCCCGATTTCGTTTCATATCCATAGGTTTCGAAACTGGCGTCCGGAGTGGCAGTCACAACATTATTGCCGCTATAAGTCATGTCCCGGTTCACCCTGAATGTGACCAGTCCCTGAGTATTATTCGGATTGGATGAGCCAGACATCTGGGAATCGACATAAACGGCACCACCCGCAGCAAAACCGCCGTATCCCCCTGTGGTACTTTCTGCCACATTATTGTTGAATGCCGTATCGACGAAAGTTATCTCCGAACCTTTCACCATCACGGCAGCACCGATAGCGGCATTGACAGCCTCGGGAGCCAGGGAACCTGCAGGATTATTGTTCACTGTTGTTCCAGCCACGCTGATCCGGTTTCCGTCAAACACACCATTGGCGACAGTGGCTTTAGCCTGACTGTCGGCACCCAGTTCTGCCGTTTTATGCACGGCAAGTGCACCGCCCATATTCCACCCCTGTTGAGCCGCACTGGAGTTGTTTATGAACTGGACGTTCTCCAGTGTACTATCGACATTGTATGTCTGGAGACCTGCCGTCCCGCCACTTGATGAATTCACGTTTTGTCCGCCAAACGCCACGTTCTTCATCGCGAGGTTTCCCCCCCTGACACCTTTATAGTTTCCGTTTGCATTTTTTTCGGGCGCAACCAGCATGGTTTTACCAGCCAACGGATTTCCTGATTCACCAGTATATGTTTGAGTATCGCCTTGATTGATGACAACACTTCCTTCAGGTAATGAAGGGTTTTCCGCCATAACTGCCGACACGTTTCCCATCATCGCTGCCACTGCAACAATCAGAAGAACGCATTTCAGGCTTTTCGATTTGCCTCGAGTCAGCCGGTTCTCGTCGCAGACGATGTAGGTACCACGCACGTCACTCCATATCACCCTAAATACCTGATTCATACACTTCCTCCTAAAAATAACACGTCAATTTGCAAAAAATCCACTAAACGTCGTTCTGACTCTACGTTCATTTTTCGGGCATCTGCCAAATACGCTTTAAAGAAGGAACCAACTGTTTCTTTAATTTATCTGGCAATTAATCTTTTTATAATTAATGTCTTGTTGTTCTGTTTCGATAAGAAGCGACACAACTTCAGACCATGCAGGGAAACTCTTCTTTTCTCGAAATACATTCTTGATATTTTTGTTTCACCTTCACTTCTCATCGGAAACCATTCCGTAAAACCAAGCCTTTTGAAAGTTTTGCTTTTCTCGTCCATCGCACTTCTCCTGATTTCACTGGTCAAAACATTTATAAAGAAACGCGATCATCCAAATAATGAAAGAATGTCATGAAATTCAACTTAATGAGATGAATTTCAACTCAATAAGTACTTCATGTCAATATATGGATGCCCAACCATTCAGCATGAATGGAGGCTTTGATGCAAAAAAATAAAGAAAAAGCTATTGCCAAGGCGATTGGCAGGGCGATTGCAAAAAAACGAACTGAAAAAGGATTGACTCAGGAAGATGTTGCAGAAAAGTTGAATATCGGCAATGAAGCGGTTTCAAGGATAGAGCGGGGAACAGTCATTCCCAATGTTGTCAGGCTGGTTGAACTCGCTGAGATTTTCGAATGCGGAACAGATGAACTGCTGATTGAATCACGGCTGAGATCAATGGATCACGCAAAGTATTTATATGAATTGTTTGAACGATTGAATGAACAGGACAAAGCATTGTTGTTGCATTTGATGACAACCCTTGCCGAACGGCTCGGCCCGGATAATAGTTGTCCGATCTCGTGACATCGGACAAGAAAAAACGGATGTTCGAAAATCCGTGTCATCCCCAAAATCGGCGATCGCTGGAACCCTGTTTTCCAATATTGCGCAAGTTGTCTCATTCATTGAGTCATATTGATCGAATTGGAAATCAGGACTTCCGAAAAGGAGCCTCCTTCGCGATACGCTGATGAACATGCAGGGAATGGCTCGTCAAAATGCTAGCAACATTCTATCTTGCTCTGCAACAATACCTTCACCTTCGGCCATTCAAGATCGACAATACTGTAAATAACGCTATTGCGCTTCCGGACATCGGACATGATGCGTTCGTGCCGGATGATCCCTTCTTCCCGCGCTCCGATACGTAAAATCGCCGCTCTCGATTTTTCGTTGAGTTCATCGGTCATGAACTGGACACGAACCATGTTCATCACTTCAAACGCGTGCGTCAGCAGGAGGAATTTCGTTTCCGTATTGACGCTCGTTCGCTGTGCTGACTGTCCAAGCCAGGTATTCCCGATTTCAAGGGTTCGGTTGGAACGGTCGATTTTCCATAAGCGGGTTGTTCCGACAACTTTTCCGGTATCACGCCTTGTGATCGCGAATGGCATCATGGTTCCTGCCCGTCGACCTGCAAGCGCCGTGTCGATGCAGGAATCGATTTTTTTCGTCCGGGACCAACGTCCATTTGTTATTCCATAACTGGCCATCTTCCGCGGCCCGCAGTAATGGTGCGGCATGCTCCCGTTGAAGCGGCTGAAGTTCAACATGCTTTGATATCAGGGTCGGCTGGACATCAAAGGAATCATTCCGGTTCATATAAATCTGCCAATAACAATTCAAGAGAAAACGCAGTTCTTCGCCATGATATTGCCAACACGGCCGTACGATGTCCAGCTCCTTTCCGACCTGATTCTGAACAAACAAAAAATATTTCCATAAGGCATTAATCCTGAATCAGGATATACAATATCGTTCAATAAATTTGAGCGATGCAAAATTTCGTCTTTAAACGACTGGATTCATTTTGAGAAAACACTCACTCCTAAAAACCAATATTCTGGTCTGTACGATTATTCTGATTGGCTTTTTC
>OGXI01003339.1_pt1 | contig 10925 bp, 9 predicted proteins | sample 1576221 | NCBI WGS metagenome assembly OGXI01 (sample SAMEA3541523, study PRJEB24748) | human gut metagenome | biome: human gut; feature: human-associated habitat; material: faeces | place: China | collected 2012
GATTCGCCTCTTTATATTCTTTTTCAAACTGTCTAAAAGAAAAATCTCTTCTAAAGAATATCGAAATATCAGGAATCCATCTGCTATCTTCTTCATGCTTCGTATCACAGACGGCAAATCGTTCTTCTCCTTTACCGGCTAATGGGTTAAATGCAATCCGGATCCGATGGGATTGATACTGCTCATCTAATACTTCTTTTCCAAGGAGCGCCGCCATTAAAGCTGTGACTCTCTGCTGCCCATCGATCAGTATTTTCTTTGTTCCACCTTTTCCAAAGTTGCGTACACGAACCTGGGAATTCTGCCATACGATCAAATATCCTATAGGATATCCTTCATACAAAGAATCAATCAAAGCTCTTACTTCTTCTCCCTTCCATACAAATGGTCTTTGTATTTCCGGAATAGCAATTTGAGAATTTTCGACATATCCCAGGATACTGCTGACAGAATATTGTGTTATTTTATAATTATCCGCTCTCATTCTTTATCCTCCATCGTATATGCGAACATTATTTAAAATGCAATTAATGTTTCATCTTCTTTAATTCGTCAAAGACCACATCGTTAAGCACTTTAATATAAGTTCCTTTCATACCGGAAGAACGTGACTCAATAACACCGGCACTTTCAAACTTTCGAAGTGCATTCACTATAACAGATCTGGTAATTCCCACTCTGTCAGCAATCTTGCTGGCAACAAGAATCCCTTCCGACCCATCTAATTCATCAAAAATATGTTGAATTGCTTCTAATTCTGAAAATGATAACGTGGAGATGGCAGACTTTACGATAGAAACCTTACGGGTTTCTTCTGCATTCTCCTCATTAACAGAACGCATCATTTCAAGGCCGACAACAGTTGTCCCATATTCAACAAGAATGATATCATCAATTTCATAATGATATTCTTTTCTGTACATAAATACCGTTCCCAATCTTTCTCCTGCAATATCAATCGGAGTAATAATTGCCTGATAACGGTCAATCTCTGTATGTTCAAAGCCCAGTGTCTCGAGATTTACATTCTCTTTTGTGGAAAGAACACCTAATAAACGCTCATTAAGAAGTGTGTCAATGTAACCGCCCACCTCATTATTGATTAATTCATCAATCACTTCGATATCCTGGCGATTCTTAATACCAAGCACCTTACCTTTACGACTGATTACCAGAACATTCGATAAAAGAATATTACTTAACACCTCGCAGATATCATTAAATACTACCTTGTGTGAATTATTATTGTGCAACAATTTATTTATTTTTCTTGTTTTATCAAGCAATTGAACACTCATAAATACCTCCATCCTAACTGTCAAAATTAACAGACAATTCTTTATCTTTGATAAGTTTAACATATCTTCCCGCCAATCTCAACGGTATTATCTAATATTTTTAGTACTTTTTTAAATTAATTTAGAAGTTTGTACAATTAAAATAATTCAATTCTATAAATCGGATATAGGAAAGAAAAAAAGTATAGCTTCATATCCATAAAGATAGCTGCTACAGTAAAATTACTTATCCTATTCCTCCTGCAGCAACGATCTTTACAGCTACAAACCTATACTCTTTCTAAAGTTCTCTTTTTTTATTCAAAAGCAGATAAATTACTTTTCCTCTTCCTTGTCTGTAACATAACCACATTCTTTATCTGCGCATACAAGCTTTTTCCCTTTTTCTACCATATATCCGCCACATTCTTTACATCGAACAGCCGACGGTTTTTGCCAGCTCATAAAATCACATTCCGGATTATTGATACAACCGTAATACTTTCTGCCCTTCTTTGTCTTTTTGAGAACAATATCTTTTCCACACTTTGGACAGCTTACACCAATCTTCTCATAGTATGGTTTTGTATTACGACAATCCGGGAATCCCGGGCATGCAAGGAACTTTCCATGTGGACCGTATTTTACGACCATGTTCCTTCCACATTCTTCACAGACTTCTTCGGATACTTCATCTGCAATCTTTACTTCTTCTAATTCCTTTTCCGCTTTCTCAACTGCCTGTATCATATCAGGGTAGAAGTTTTCCACGACTGTCTTCCACTTTACTTTTCCCTCTTCAACACTATCTAAAAGAGATTCCATATTTGCAGTAAAGTTTACATCGACAATTGTCGGGAAGCCATCTTCCATCATATCATTCACCGCTTCACCAAGTTCTGTAATATAAAGATTTTTATTCTCTTTTACAATATATCTTCGTGCCAGAAGAGTAGTAATTGTCGGTGCATACGTACTTGGACGACCAATTCCTAATTCTTCTAATGTCTTTACAAGAGAAGCCTCTGTAAAATGTGCCGGCGGCTGTGTGAAATGCTGCTGAGGTTTCAATTCTGAAAGTGTGATTTCTGTATCTTTTGTAATCTTTTTCATGGCAGCATTCATTGTAGACTTTTCAGTATCGTAACTATATACCGTCATAAAACCGTCAAACTTTACTCGGGAAGCCGCAACATTAAAATGATATTCTCCTGCTTCAATCTTAACAGATGTCGTCTCGTATACCGCTTCTGCCATTCTGCTTGCCACAAATCTTGTCCAGATCAGCTGATAAAGACGGAATAGATCTCTTGGAAGCTGCTCTTTGATCATCGCTGGAGAAAGGCTACTGTCCGTTGGACGAATCGCTTCGTGTGCATCCTGAATCTTTCCGGTCTTTGTTGTCTTTACTGACTTTTTATCCCCAACAAACTCTTCTCCATACTGCTGTCCGATATACTCCCGACAGTTTGCATCTGCTTCTTCTGAAATACGTGTCGAATCTGTTCTTAAGTAAGTAATAAGACCAATACTTCCTTTTCCTTTTAAATTCACTCCTTCATAGAGTTCCTGTGCAAGCCGCATTGTCTTTTGTGTAGACATATTCAAACGTTTTGATGCTTCCTGCTGTAATGTACTTGTTGTAAATGGAAGCGGTGGTTTCTTTCTTCTCTCTCCATTCTTTACAGAAAGTACTTCAAACTTTTCATTTTTCAGTTTGTTTACTAACTCTTCAACTTCTTTTTGAGAATGAAGTTCAACCTTTCCATTTTTATCTCCGGTAAAGTGTGCCTCCAGGGGTTTCTTTGCTCCAGGCACAAGAATATCGGCTGACAGACTCCAATATTCCTGCGAGATGAACTCATCAATCTCTTGTTCTCTGTCACAGATAATACGCAATGCAACGGATTGAACGCGACCTGCCGATAACCCTCTCTTAATCTTAGACCAGAGAATCGGACTGATCTTATATCCCACAATACGGTCTAATACTCTTCTTGCCTGCTGTGCATCTACAAGATTCATATCAATATCGCGGGAATTTTTAATAGATTTCTTTACGGCATCTTTTGTAATCTCATTAAAGGTAATGCGACTGCACTTCTTGTTCTCAAGTTTTAATGCATAATACAGATGCCATGAAATAGCCTCTCCTTCTCGGTCAGGGTCAGTTGCAAGATATACTTTATCTGCTTTCTTTACTTCTTTACGAAGCTGAGCTAAAATATCTCCCTTTCCTCGAATTGTGATATACTTTGGTTCAAAATCATTCTCAACGTCTATCCCCAGTGTACTTTTTGGCAAATCTCTTACATGGCCGTTTGAGGCAATAACCTTATATGACTTTCCCAGAAATTTCTGAATTGTTTTAGCCTTGGCCGGCGATTCAACAATAACTAAGTTTGCTGACATTCCCCAAAACACTCCTAACTTTTAAATATTATATTGCAATTTATTGTATTTTATCACTATCACATATTTGAAAAAATACCATTAGCAAGATATGCGTTACATTTATGGAATAATTTTTTCAAATACACTCTGCTGAACTGTCTTAATTAACATTTATAATTCGCATAAAGAAAAGATTCTATAAGGAAATTATGTTAAATATCAATAAGACAATACTCGAAATCAAAAACAATAAATGTACTCTTTCATAAAACAATTATACATCATACACTATTTCGTTTTGCCACGCAAGCAGAAAATTTCACACCTTTCTTAAATAGACATTTTGTTCTATCTGATAAATTATGTTTTTTAGTTCAAATTTCATCAGGATATGTTGCAATTCAAAGGCAGAAAAACCGCTATTTTCCAAAAGATTTTCAAAAGTTACCGGTCGAACTTTATCTATGAGATTGAATATCTTTTCTTCATTTTTATTCTCACAAAAAAATTTTTGCAATTTAAAATTCTCGCTTTCTTTTTTCTCCATATTCGGCCTTGCATTTCCTATTTTTTCCTCTTTTACTATAATTTCTGCGATATCTTCTGGTGAACGTACCAGAATAGCCCCCTGACTAATCAAATAATTACAACCTTGACTGTAACGATCCGTAATTCTGCCTGGAAGTGCAAATATATCCTTTCCTTGTTCTAATCCCTGATCTGCGGTAATCAATGACCCGCTTCTTTCTCCTGCTTCCACAACAAAAACTCCGTCAGCCATTCCGCTGATAATACGATTTCGCATAGGAAACATTCCTTTTTGTGAAGGAATTCCAACATTATATTCTGATATGATTCCTCCTGTTTTACAAACTTTCTGATATAAGTTAAAATTCTCTCTCGGATAAATGCTATCAATTCCCCCACCAAGAATTCCAGCGGTATAACCACCTGCATCCAATGCACCTAAATGGCTTGATGTGTCTACTCCTGCCGCCATCCCACTGATAATCTGAATACCGTATCCAGTTAATTCAGAAGCAAATTCCCTCGCCATATTTCTTCCATATATAGTAGCTTTTCTTGCCCCTACCATCGCCAGAACAGGCTTTGAAAAATCAGGAAACCTTCCTTTATAATATAATAAATCTGGCGGCATATATAGTTGTTTCAATCGTTCCGCATACTCAGGAGATTCTCTGTGAATAAAAAAGATTCCCTCTTCCTGTAACCTTTGAACTTCTTTTTCTGATTTCTCCCGGTTTTTAGAAAACGGAAACCTTTCCCACTGTTTTTTTGTAAGAAATACTTTTATCTCAGAATCTGAAGCTTCATAAACATACTTCGGATGTCTAAAGTACTCAAGAAACTTTTTTCGTGTTTTCAGTCCTATCCCAGGAATATTAGCAAACCAATACCAATAAAAATCATTATCTTTCATTCAAATTCCCCTTTTCTTTCTGACGAAAATATAACGCTTCTTCCAAATGTCTGGCTCTTATATCCGGACTTTGTTCTAAATCCGCTATTGTTCTTGCAGTTTTTAAAATCTTAAAATAAGAACGTCCGGTAAGGGAAAAAGCAGAATATGCTTTCTTCATAAGTCTTTGTCCCTCTGCATCTAACTGGCAATACTGTTCTACTTCGCTTTTTGTCATGCGTCCGTTAAATATCGTAGAACTTTCCGCAAAGCGTTCCTTTTGTATTACCCATGCAGCGGAAACTCTTTTTTGAATAGAGGAAGAAGATTCTTCTTTAGAGGATGCGGTCAGTACATCATATCCAATCTCCTCACATCGTACAAATAAATCCATACGGTCAAGTATTGGTCCGCTGATTCTATTTTGATATCGGAGAATCTGCCTGCTTGTACAACGGCATTTATCCATGGGATAGTACCCACAAGGACATGCATTTGAGCCTAATACTATTTTGCTATAATTTAATTATTGCTTTTCACTGGGTTCAAAAAGGGTTCATTTGAACCCCTAATCTTGAATTTAGAATAAAAAAGCCACCTGCATTATACAGGTGGCAATGATTAAGCAATTTTTTCTATGAATAAGCAAAATTAATTTCAGTTTCTTCTATATATAAGGGCATGAAATCGCTACAATCCAACATGAACTTCTAAACCATTTTTAAGATGAAATCGAACATCTTGTTTTGAGTATACAATGACTTCCTCTACAAGCCCGCTCCAAAGCTGATCATCAAACTCAGCGATTGGCTCGGTTTGAGTATTAAATACCTTGATGAACCTATTACAAGACGCTTCTTTAAGTTTTTTTTCTTCTATTTTTTTTGAGAGCATCTTTATCTCAAAACTAAGAAAATCATATCTTTCCTTTAATTCATGATATTGTTGCTGATAGTCTTGTTGGCTTAATGCTATCTTACTGTTTTGAACGATCATATTATTTATCTGTTCTGTAATAGCATTAATTTCTTCGATTTTCAATTTTAATTCTTTATTAAGCTTACTTCTGTTACTTATAATTTTTTTTACAGTTTCTGTATTTTTTGAAATCTCATCTTTTTCCGAAAATAATTGATTAACGACTGCTATAAAAAGTTGTTTGATTTCTTGTTCCACAAGATGGGGCGTTTTACATTTATTCTTATATTTCTTATTGCAGATATATACAGTTTTTTCGTATTTGGTATGAATATTCCATGTTTTAGTTCCATACCAGAAACCGCAATCTCCGCATTTTATTGTACCGGAAAAAATATTCATACCTCTATAATTTTTTTTACATTTTCTTTTAGAAAGTTCTGCTTGGACCTGTTCAAACTGTTCAGGGGATATTATTCCTTCGTGGTGATTTTCAATGTAATATTGAGGTATTTCACCATGGTTGACAACACTTTTATGAGATAGAAAATCTTTTACATAAGTTTTTTGTAACAATGCATCTCCCTTGTATTTTTCATTTTTTAAAATATTTATGACACTCCCCGTATACCATTTGTCTTTTCCACCAGGACTTTTTATTTCCTGTTCAGTAAGTTCTTTTGCAATTTTATACGCAGATAAACCGTCAAGGAACCTTTTATAAATATAACGTACTATTTCTGCTTGTTCCTCGTTTATTACAAATTCCCCATTCAGCCCTCTATCATAACCAAGAAATGTATCGAATGCTAAAGTCACTTGTCCATTTGCAAAAGATTTTTTCTTTGCCCAGCGTACATTCTCCGAGATAGATCTGGACTCTTCTTGTGCTAAAGAACTCATGATGGTAATAAGTAGTTCCCCTTTTGAATCAAATGTCCATATATTTTCTTTTTCAAAATAAATCTCTACCCCATATTTTTTTAATTTACGAACGGTAGTAAGTGAATCAACTGTGTTTCTGGCAAATCTACTAACAGATTTTGTAATAATCAAATCAATTTTTCCTTCCAAAGCATCCTCTATCATTTGCTGAAAACCTTTACGATGCTTGGTATTTGTTGCAGTAATTCCTTCATCTGTGTATATCCCGGCATATTCCCATTCCGGATTTTGTTTTATATAGGTAGTATAGTAATTAACTTGTGTGGAATAGCTTGTTGCTTGTTCTTCATGTGCAGTAGAAACTCTAGCATATCCTGCTACTTTTCTTTTCTTTACACTTGTAAGCGGTATGGAATCAAAGCGATTAAGAGTAGCTGGAATTGTAGTTACCTTTTTTTCCATGTGATCACCTTTCCTTCTTTAAAATAGAATTCTATTTTATCCTCGTAATTTATCGCTTTCTTTATGTATTGAGCAAATAATCCTTCGCATTGCTTTTCATTAAATAGAGACTGAGTTGCTTTTCTGATAGTATCATCAAATTCTCTAGGAGCACAGCAATCTTGACATACCCATATTTTGTATTTCTTTTTTTCTCCATTAATACTTAAGATTCTTGTATCGGCTTCCAGCATTCCACCACAATGTCCACAGAATAATCTAGTAGAAAAACCACTACGAGTTTTTATATATGTTCGTAAAATTTTCCTTATTATTCTATTCTTTAAAACAAAAGTAATGTATGCATTATCAAGTACAATAGACTCTACTTTCTTTTTTACGATATCTGCATCGAATTTTTTCAAGTGCAAAGCTTTCATGGCTGCGCTTTCTAATTCTACTTCATGGATAATTTTGAGATCGCAAACAGCTGCACCCTTTCGTTCCCTATTATTGCACTTCCATTGTTTTCCATATTTTGAGGTTCGTCTACTAACCGAACAGTTACAGTTTGCACACTTCACAATACCAGAAAATGCCGTTAATTTTGGATTTTTGTTCGGCATAGATTCCGCTCTTTTTTTCATAATCATTTGTGTCTGTTCAAAATCCGCTTTCGATACTAAAGGCTCAAACATTCCTTCCACGGCATACATAGGTAATTCCCCTTTGTTTTTTTTTCGTTTATGATTTTCATCGATAAAATGTTTTTGTAATAACATCGTCCCAGTATAAGAGGTATTTGAAAGAATATTTTTCATTGTGGAATCATCCATAGGGACTCCCGATTGCCCTTTTACTCCTCTTTTTTCTAGTAATTTTGCTATACTGTACGCTGATTGACCATCCAAATATCTTTTATATATTTCTTTTACAATTTTTCCCTGTTCAGGAATGATGATAAAACCATCACCATTCCATTTGTATCCGTAGGGAGCTTTATGTCCATGAGGAATTCCTAATTTGAACCGTTTTCTAACACGCCATTTTATATTTTCTGATATATTTTGACTTTCTGCTTGTGCAAAAGCAGCCAATAGTGTAAGAAGTAACTCTCCTTCTTGTGATATTGAATGGATATTTTCTCTTTCAAAATAAATATCCACACCTATGTCCCTTAAATGTCGCGTGAGGTTTAAAGTATCGACTGTATTTCTAGCAAAGCGGCTAACTGATTTTGTAAGTATAAGATCAATCTTTCCATCATCGCAATCTTTTATTAAACGCTGTATCCCTGTTCTTCTATCTGTGGATGTACCTGAAATCCCTTCATCAATATAAACACCTGCATATTGCCATTCTTCATTGTTTTGAATATAAGAACTATAATAACTGATTTGTAATGAAAGGGAATTTTGCGTTTTATCTGTTAAGGAAGATACTCTCGCATAAGCGGCTACTCTTTTTTTTTCATGCAATTTAGGTATAATTGGGTCAATCTTATGTATCTTCACAAATAATCTCTCCTTTTTGAAATAAATCCGTAGTACATTAATTGCTTCGTGATAACACCACGGGCAACCGGAGTTGGCTGCGGTGTTCTGCTGTTTCATGATAATATTTTATCATGTTTATAAGAAAAGGCAAACATATATTCCAAAGATATGTTTGTATTATTTATATTAGTCGTTCATTGTTCTGCAAGCTCAATATTTGTAAATAATGGATGGTTGATCTTATACATTTCTCGGAAATGTTCTTCAATTTCTTTATATTCTTCTTTTTCAATAATATTTTGTTTTAGAAGCTGCACAGCTATTATCATTGTAGCAGAATAATTTTTTTTATTTTGGAACTGAGTATTATTCATACTTTACCACCTCTAAATCTCTCTTGTACATAGCAATCATGAGAACAATATTTTCGTTGTTTATTTCCATAAGAAAAGAATATCCTATTACAGTGCTGGCAGGTTAGTTGATAATATGCCTTACGATTAACCTTATCTAAATGGGAATTCCACCACATATTTCGACACTTGTCAGAGCAAAACTTCTTTTCTTTTCGTCTAGGATTTTGCTGTATACTTATTCCACAGTTTAAACATTGTTGAAACGGTGAATCTGTTAAGGGTGTTTTTTTTGCGATACCTCCTAGTCCATGTCGTTTACAGTATGTTTTAATTGTATTTTCATTGATATTTAGTTTGGTTGCTATTTTTCCGTAGCTATAGCCTGCATTTCTAAGAGTATGGATTTGTTGTCTTTGGACATCATTCATTCTGCTCTCTCCTTTCAAAATAAAATTTGTCCTTCTTATTTTGAGATAGCTTTTTTGTTTAACATAAGAACCTTATACTTTCCACCCTTATGTTCTAATACTTTGTACGTGACACCTTTTTCTGTCCATCTATACCCGGTAAGATTCACTTCCTGACCGAATGGAGCAAATGATTTCTTATTAAGAAAATTTAGCATACGTTCGAAATCTACTAGCGTTAGTCGGTTATTACAGGAGCGTCCTTCATGCTCTTTACCATAAATGGATTTATACTCAGGACAAGAGTAAAAAAGAGAATGCGGTCCTTCTTTTAGCTGCATTTCATGACTATAGTCATCACTGTGATTTCCACAAAGTAACGTTATCGTGTTCCAACTGTCTGTTTTTATCATGTTAATCACATCCTTTCGCTAATAGTATGAAAGAGTGTAAAAAAAGACCTGTTAGATTAAACTTAATCTAACAGGTTTAATATACTGTATTGTACTAATTTTTAGTTTCGGCTAACTTATAAAAGATAATATCTTCTCCTTTTTTATATACAAGAATAGTTTTTGGCTGCTTAAGACGTATTGCTTCATGTACAGCAGGTGTAATGTAATCATTATAAAAGCGTATGATATACTTATTTTCTTTTATTGTACATTCTGATAAGAAATAATCTTCATATCCCTGTAGTTCACCAATAAGAGCAATGACTTTAAATAATTGAGGATGATGTGTCGCCTGTGTAGATACAGGATCTTCTTGTACTGGACGCGGATCATATATAGGTTGTTCTGTACCGGTAACACTAGGAGTTTCAGGCATATATTCTTCTGGAGGAACTGTATTATAACTGTTTCCTCTTCTTTCCCTAATCTCGTCCAGTATCTTGTTTCCTTTTGGAATGATATCTTGAGCAACAATATGACGATATTCCATCATGTAAGTATAAGCTTTGTCAAGTAAATCCATGAAATCCACATCATTTAATCGAATACTGTCTTTTACTCTGCATTCATAAGAATTTGGTTCTATTTCTACAGAACTATATCCATTACTCTTAGGTCTTGAAACGCCATTTTCTATCTGAATCATCCAAGGCGAACGCATTAAGTCTCCCTTTGGTGATTTTGGAGTTCTGGTAATATAGATTTTTTTTGTCACAGCTTTTCCTTTATCTGGTCCATCTTTGATAATGGCTGCTGGCATCGTATAATTCTTCATACAACTAAAAGGGAGTGGCAGATGAAACATCATAGCCCTGGCATGACCGGGAACTGCAACACAGGAAACAATGAACTCCGGTAAAGAAATCGTTTCGATTC
>OGXI01003343.1_pt1 | contig 10917 bp, 8 predicted proteins | sample 1576221 | NCBI WGS metagenome assembly OGXI01 (sample SAMEA3541523, study PRJEB24748) | human gut metagenome | biome: human gut; feature: human-associated habitat; material: faeces | place: China | collected 2012
CGACGAAACCTATTACAAAATACTCGTCCCGGAAAAGAACAGCAAGGGAAAAGGAGTCCGCAAGGGATACCTCTGGGTGGTTGTGGGCATAAACACCAGGATGATATACCTGCTCTATGATGACGGCTCCCGCTCTGAAAAAGTTATTCTTAACGAATTAGGCGGTTGCAAAGGTATCATACAAAGCGACGGATACTCACCTTACCGGAAACTCGAAAGCGATGCTTATCCCCATATCACACGCATTCCGTGCCTGCAACATATAAAACGGAAATTTATAGATTGCGGTGAGGATGACCCGGATGCAAAAAGAATCGTGGAGATGATAAACACACTTTATCAAAATGAACATAAGCATAAGATCGGGGTTGACGGATGGACGGTAGAACAGAATCTTGTCCATCGGAAAAAGTATGCGCCGGACATACTCGGAGAAATAAAAGATGTGCTTGATGATATAGAAGAACGGGGAGATTTGTTGCCTAAGAGCGAACTGAAGGAAGCTATCACCTATCTTCGCAATGAGTGGAATGCCGTGGTGGACATCTTTAATTATGGTGACACTTACCTGGACAACAATATAGTTGAACGGATGAACCGCTACATATCCTTATCAAGAAAAAACTCATTGTTCTTCGGCAGCCATAAGGGAGCCGAACGGGGCGCCATACTCTACACGATAGCACTTACTTGTAGGATGAATAAAGTGAATCTGTTTGAGTATCTCACGGATGTCATAAACAGAACTGCCGAATGGCAACCGAATACACCACTGGAAAAATACAGGCTACTGCTTCCCGACAGATGGGAAAAGGCTAATGACTAAAAAGGGATCATTAGACTTTTTACTTTTAATATACTATATAGAATCGCGGAGACGCTTACAAATCACCTTCGCACTTTTGGATGAGCGTGTTCCTCCAATACAAGAATTACATAAAGAAGAGGCACTAGCTATCTTGGCACGCAAGTATTTTAGAAGCCACTCTCCTGCCAGTCTGAAAGACTTTGTATGGTGGTCCGGACTTTCGGTAACGGAAGCTAGACAAGGTATAGCCGCCATTGAACAAGAATTGCTTTCTGACCATTTCCTAGCACAAAAATTATATGTTCATCAGTCTTATAAAGAAGAAAAAACAACCGACATATTGCATATCCTTCCTTCATACGATGAATACCTAATCAGCTACAAAGACCGTACAGATGTATTGAACAAAGAATACCAACACAAAGCATTCAATTCTTTCGGGATATTCCGTCCGGTTATTCTGTACAACGGGCAAATAGTTGGAAATTGGAATAAAGTCATACAAAAACAAACAACACATATAGAAATGAACTGGTTCAAGAAAAATACAAAAATCAAAAGAGAATTACTTTCCCTAGCGGAGAGAAAATACCTTACTTTTTTCTCCGAACTGTAAGAAAATTGTAAATGGATTATTTCTGCGTCATCACATTTTAAAAATAATCCATTACATTTACATTATTCAGTATTGCAATATAAAACTCTCAGCCACTTTCAAGAAACGTTCATGACCTTTTTCATTCAAATGTGCAGTATCTGTATTATTCTTGCTGTTCTGAAAATATATTTTCCTAAAATGATCATTACTTGCATAAATTCCTCCTTTTCGGGCGCTGTCAAAAATAGGAATACTATAATTTCCACAAACCTCAATCATAGCATCCACCACTTTCTCAGCATCACTTCCTGCAAAATTTTTACAGTTCCATCGGGTAAAGAAAAAAATCTTAGCTGTGGGATACTTTTCAATAAGCCCTTCACATAGCATTGCCAGCCTCTCTTTAAATACATCAATACCGCCAATTGAATCCAATTTAAAACCATCATTGTGCCCACCCACAACAATAACATAATCCAAATCATCCGGCATTTCCTTATATCTTACATACATCGCTTCCCCCCAACGCGGGCTACTATAAGCAATGCTGCTGCCGTTCTTGCCATAATTTAAATATTCCATACCATGTTTCTCGGCAAATTTATAATGCCAGGTATTCTTAACAGGTTCCTTATGATTCTTCACATAACTATCTCCAATAATTCCCAAACGTTTTCCTTTCAATTCATCAGTCCTGACGGTAACTCCTTTAATAATTTGTTCCAACTGCTTATATACCTGTTGTCCCAAATACTCTGCCGAATGAGCCGTGAAATGAAGTCTGTCATTTAACAATTCCGCGCCTGACATATCTATCAGGTGCATGTTCGGATCTTCAGCAGCCAATTGCTTCATCGCATTCTCCACTTCTCTGCTGAAATATTTATTACTTCGGGCAACAGTACCAAAAATAAAAGGCAAACGAGAATAATCCTTTCCGGTTTTTTCTGTCAGATGCATACGCACATAAGCCACCATTGTCTTCAAGTTACGGTAATAATCTTTACTTTTAGCATAATCACTTTCCCCCTGATGCCAAAGAAATGCATCTATCTGATAGCCATCCTTCAGGCGGGAAAGAGTCTTGTCTATACACATGTCTATCTCTTGAATGAAAGAAAGCAACAAGGAGTTTCCTCCATCAGAAGTTGGCTTAGCCTGTGCCAGCCATTCAGGCGCCGCAGACCAAAAACGTCCCTTGGAAGCATTATAATCAGGTGCTATGGAAGTTCCGCCAACAGCCCATTTCACCACATAAAATTTCTCCTGCAACAACTGCTCCAACCAATAATATGTCACTGCATCAAAAGCCCACATATTATTTTTTCCGCTACGTTTGGCACGAGGCCAGAAAGGAATAAATTCTCCCTTTCCGTCATTCTGAGCTATCTGACAATAACGGTAGGCACCTTCGGCATACGTCAGTGTATCCGTAGCCAATGCTTTAATATATGCCGGCAAATCTTCATTAGGAGTTCGTCCATCGGTATTAGACTGTCCGGCAGTTATAATCACATGTACAGGATTGGAAGCCATCGTATTAAAGCCAACAGCTGCAAAAATCAAAATCAAAATTAAGTTTTTCATAAGTATCATTTCATGTTTTTAATGGACACAAAAATAATCCTAATTCTAATATAACGACATGGATTATCGTCCATTATCATAGATTTTTGAACTCATTATGGTTCATACAGAATGAGAATTGCGGCTAAACCATAAAAAAAGAGCCACAGGAACAATGGCTCCCAATGACTCTTTCTTTTTCAGCTCATATTTATAATTTAATTATCTCCATACATACGCGCACGCATTTCTTTAATATGATCAGAAGTGATGTATTCATCGTATTCCATCATCTTGTCAATGATACCATTCGGGGTCAATTCAATAATACGGTTCGCCACCGTTTCAATAAATTCGTGGTCGTGGGAAGAGAACAGCACATTTCCCTTATAAGTCTTCAGATTATTATTGAAAGCCTGAATTGATTCCAAGTCCAAATGGTTGGTTGGAGTATCCAAAATCAGACAGTTCGCATTACGCAACTGCATACGGGCAATCATACAACGCATCTTCTCACCTCCGGAAAGCACATTCACTTTCTTCAATACTTCCTCTCCGGAAAACAACATACGCCCCAAGAAACCTTTCATATAGACTTCGTTACCTTCGCCAAACTGGCTCAGCCAATCTACCAAATTCAAATCACTTTCAAAGAAACCCGTATTATCCAAAGGCAAATAAGCCGTAGTAATAGTAACGCCCCACGCGAATTTACCAGCCTGCGGAGTACGATTTCCATTGATTATTTCAAAAAAAGCAGTCATGGCACGCGGATCACGGCTCAAAAAGACAATCTTATCTCCTTTTTCTACATTAAAATTCACATCATTGAACAATACCATACCGTCTTCAGTTTCCGCACGCAAGCCGGATACTTCCAAAATCTGATTGCCCGGTTCACGATCCGGAGTAAAGATGATACCGGGATATTTACGGGACGACGGCTTAATTTCATCTACATTCAGTTTTTCCAACATCTTCTTTCGGCTGGTTGTCTGCTTGCTCTTAGCCACATTGGCACTAAAACGACGGATAAATTCTTCCAACTCTTTCTTCTTCTCTTCAGCTTTAGCCTTCTGGTTCTGCTGCTGACGAAGTGCCAACTGACTTGATTCATACCAGAAACTATAGTTACCGGCAAACATATTCACTTTACCGAAATCAATATCTACAGTATGAGTACAAACAGAGTCCAAAAAGTGACGGTCATGACTTACCACCAACACTGTGTGCTCGAAATTAGAAAGATATTCCTCCAACCAAGTCACCGTATCCATATCCAAATCATTGGTAGGTTCATCCAACAACAAGTTATCAGGATTACCGTAAAGTGCCTGCGCCAACATGACACGCACCTTTTCCTTACCGCTCAGTTCCCCCATCAACATATAGTGCTTGTCTTCCTTTATGCCCAATCCGCTCAACAAAGAAGCAGCATCACTCTCGGCATTCCAACCATCCAGTTCGGCAAACTTCTCTTCCAATTCAGAAACTTTCAAGCCATCTTCATCTGTAAAATCAGTTTTCGCATACAGTTCTTCACGCTGTTTCATAATGTTCCACAACACAGTATGTCCCATCATAACCGTATCCATGACTGTATATTCATCCCACTTAAAGTGATCCTGGCTCAATACAGACAGACGTTCGCCCGGTCCTAATACCACTGAGCCCTTAGTCGGTTCCAGCTCACCTGAAATTGCTTTCAAGAAAGTAGATTTTCCGGCGCCGTTCGCACCGATAACCCCGTAAATATTACCATTGGTGAACTTCATATTTACGTCATTATACAACACTCTTTTACCAAATTGAATGGCCAAGTTCGAAACTGTAATCATCCTAATATACCTTATTTATATAATTATTCTATTTTGGAATTGCAAAGGTAGGCATTTTAATTCAGAAAAGTATGCCAGTGTGGCAGAAATTCCGTACTTTTGCAAAATTATTACTCTAAGAAAACAACTAGGCACGAAATTTGTTAGCAGTAAATTAAACTAAAAGACCTGACTGTTATGAGTAAAAATAAGAAAAACAAAAAGTTTAATAAGAATATGAACCCAACAGAGAAGAACCAACCTCAAGACGAGGAAGTTTTGAAAAATCAGGAAGCGGCAGAAGCTGCCATTGATGAAGAAACTCAGAAAGAAGCAACAGAAGAACTGAACGCTGAAGAGAAGGTGAATAAGGAATTGGCGGAAGCTCAGAAAACAATAGAAGAGCAGCATGACAAATACCTGCGTCTTTCAGCCGAATTTGACAATTACCGTAAACGCACCATGAAAGAGAAGGCCGAATTGATTAAAAATGGTGGAGAAAAGGCCATTACTGCCATTCTTCCTATTTTGGATGACTTGGAGCGTGCAGTAAAGACTTCAGAAACTTCGGATGATGTAAAAGCAATGCGTGAAGGAATTGAGTTGATCTACAACAAATTCCTGAAAGTATTGAACCAGGAAGGACTTCAGAAAATAGAAACTGACGGTGAGAACTTTGATACCGATTATCACGAAGCAATTGCATTAGTTCCAGCTCCTTCCGAAGAGAAGAAAGGAAAAATATTGGACTGTGTACAAACCGGTTATAAGCTGAATGACAAAGTAATACGCCACGCCAAAGTAGTTGTGGCTCAATAAAACAGTATCATAAAACGACATGGCAAAAAGAGACTATTACGAAGTTCTGGAGGTGGACAAAACAGCCACCCTTGATGTTATAAAAAAAGCATACCGCAAAAAAGCAATACAATATCATCCGGACAAGAATCCGGGAGATAAAGAAGCGGAAGAAAAATTCAAGGAAGCTGCCGAAGCTTATGATGTGTTGAGCAACCCGGATAAACGCGCCCGTTACGACCAATTCGGACATGCAGGAATGAGTGGAGCTGCCGGTGGCGGTTTTGAAGGATTCGGACAAGGTATGTCCATGGATGATATTTTCTCTATGTTCGGTGACATCTTCGGTGGACATGGAGGAGGTTTCGGAGGCTTTGGAGGTTTCGGTGGTGGCGGACGTTCCGCACAACGCAAGTTCCGTGGTTCAGACCTCCGTGTAAAAGTAAAACTGAACTTAAAAGAGATTTCTACGGGAGTAGAAAAGAAATTCAAACTGAAAAAGTACGTAACATGTGACCATTGCCATGGTTCAGGAGCCGAAGGAGAAGGAGGAACGGAAACGTGTCCCACTTGTCATGGAACAGGAAGTATCACCCGCACCCAACAAAGCATTTTTGGAATGGTGCAATCACAAAGCGTATGTCCACAATGTAACGGAGAAGGGAAAATAATTAAGAACAAATGTAAAGCTTGTGCAGGAGAAGGTATTGTATACGGAGAAGAAGTCGTGGAAGTGAAAATTCCTGCCGGTGTGGCTGAAGGAATGCAACTTTCTGTCAATGGGAAAGGAAATGCGGGCAAACATAACGGTGTTCCCGGTGATTTGCTTGTTGTCATAGAAGAAGAATCCCATCCAGACCTAATACGCGATGAAAATGATTTGATTTACAATCTGTTACTAAGCGTTCCGACTGCTGCTTTAGGAGGCACTGTAGAAATACCAACTATTGATAGCAAAGTAAAAGTAAAAATTGAACCAGGCACCCGACCAGGTAAGGTCTTACGCCTAAGAGGTAAAGGATTGCCCAATGTCAATAGTTATGGTTACAGTAACGGTACAGGTGATTTATTAGTCAATGTAAGCGTATATATTCCAGAAACGTTGAATAAAGATGAAAAACAAGCACTAGAGAAAATGCAAGAATCGGATAACTTCAAACCGAATACAAGCATTAAAGAAAAAATATTCAAGAAGTTCAAAAACTTCTTCGATTAATTTTTATACTACAAAGTGTCACAGAAAGAATACCTGGTTTTATATCTGCCTGGCATTCTTTTGTGACACTTTGCGGTAAATAAAAACATTTGCCATGAATTACGAAGAAACATTGGATTATTTATATAATAGTGCCCCATTATTCCAACATATAGGAAAAGATGCATACAAGGCAGGATTAGAAAACACTTATCTTTTAGACAAGTATTTCAACCATCCCCATCGCCAATTCCGAACCATTCATATAGCCGGGACCAATGGAAAAGGCTCTTGTTCACATACTTTAGCCGCCATTTTACAATCAGCCGGATACAAGACAGGACTTTACACTTCTCCACATCTGATAGATTTCCGTGAACGAATCCGCGTCAACGGAATTCCTGTATCCAAAGAATATGTCATAGACTTTGTAGAAAAACACCGTGCCTTTTTTGAACCTCTGCATCCTTCTTTCTTTGAACTGACTACCGCAATGGCTTTCCACTATTTTGCCCAAAGCCAAGTAGATGTAGCCATTATAGAAGTCGGCCTGGGAGGACGAATAGATTGTACAAACATCATCCGTCCGGATCTATGTGTCATAACCAATATCAGTTTCGACCATATACAATTCTTAGGTAACACATTAGCCAAAATAGCCACAGAGAAGGCCGGAATCATCAAAGAAAAGACCCCGGTAGTTATCGGTGAAACCACACCCGAAACCAAACCTATATTTACAACCCGTGCTAAAGAAGTAAACGCTCCTATCTACTTTGCAGAAGAAGAACAGTTATTACACTCCTCCAGCATAAATGAAAAAGGTAAACGAATATATCAAACAACCGACTACCTCAATCTGGAAGGCGAACTGGAAGGGCTTTGCCAACTTAAAAACACCAATACACTTTTATCTGCCATCCGCCTATTAAAACAAGCAGGTTATCAACTTACCGAAAGCAATATACGCAAAGGATTCTCACAAGTATGTGAACTCACCGGCCTGATGGGAAGATGGCAAAAATTAGAAAGTGAACCGACTTTAATATGCGATACAGGACATAATGTAGGAGGTATTTCGTATATCATAGAACAATTAAAACATCAGAAATATGAACGATTACACATTGTAATAGGTATGGTAAACGACAAGGATATCAGTGGAGTATTGTCCATGCTTCCTAAAAATGCCACCTATTATTTTACCAAAGCCAGCGTAAAGCGTGCTTTATCCGAAAAAGAATTACAAAGCTTAGCGATGCAATCCGGGCTGCACGGAGATACTTATCCTGATGTAGAAACAGCTGTAACAGCCGCTAAAGAAAAGGCTAACAAAAATGACTTTATTTTTGTTGGAGGAAGCAGCTTTATCGTTGCGGATTTATTAAAATTTCACGTTTAGTCCGTTCACTTTTATAGAAAAAGTTTGGGAATACCGAAGAAAATCTTTTTATTTGCATTAGTTTTATACATAAAATAAAAAGATTTTCAATAACATGATAAACACATCTACTTCCGATGAGAATTTATGCGGCCTGAAACGGGCCGATTTTCAGACAACAGTGAACGGGAAACAAACAGACCTCTTCATTCTGAAAAATGAAAACGGAGCTGAAATAGCTGTCACCAACTATGGTGGAGCAGTATTAGCTATTATGGTTCCGGACAAAAACGGTAAATATGCCAATGTCATTCAAGGACATGATAGTATAACCCATGTTATCAATAGCCACGAACCTTTCCTCAGTACTCTTATCGGTCGTTACGGGAACCGTATAGCAGGAGGCAAATTCATTTTAGAAGGGAAAGAATATTCACTGACTATCAACAATGGTCCCAACTCGCTGCATGGCGGTCCTACCGGATTTCATACCCGCATTTGGGATGCAGAACAGGAAACTCCCCAAAGCTTGAAATTGCATTATTTATCTGCTGATGGCGAAGAAGGATTTCCGGGAAATTTGGATATTCACGTAACGTACACTTTAAGTAATCAAAATGAATTCATCATTACTTACCACGCTACAACAGACAAAACAACATTGGTAAATCTTACTCACCACGGTTTTTTCAGCCTATCAGGCATTGCCAATCCTACGGCAACCGTTGATAACAACATCGTAACCATTAATGCTGATTTTTATACTCCGATAGATAATGTATCCATCCCTACAGGCGAAATTGCCAAAGTAGAAGGTACTCCTATGGATTTTCGTACTCCTCAAAGAGTAGACAGTAGAATCAATGACCCATTCGAACAGCTAGAATTCGGTGCCGGCTATGACCACTGCTATGTATTAAACAAACGTGAAGCAGGCACACTGAGTTTTGCAGCAAAATGTGTGGAGCCCGAAAGCGGTCGTAGCATGGAAGTATACACTACAGAGCCCGGTGTACAAGTTTATACTTCAAACTGGCACAATGGTTTCGAAGGTGCTCATGGAGCAACTTTCCCAGCAAGAAGTGCCATCTGTTTTGAAGCACAACATTTTCCTGATACGCCCAATAAAGGCCATTTCCCTTCTTGTGTTCTACATCCGGGGGAAACTTACAATCAAGTAACCATCTACAAATTCGGTGTAGAAAAATAATTTTATGAAATAACCTAATTAATAAACTTATAATTTTTTCAAAACCATGAATCAACAAAAACAGAACGGTAATATCATCGCTATCATTACAATGTTCTTCCTTTTCGCGATGATTTCCTTCGTTACTAATCTTGCTGCGCCTTTCGGCACAATATGGAAAAACCAATATGCAGGTGCCAATACCTTGGGTATGATGGGAAATATGATGAATTTCCTCGCATATCTGTTTATGGGGATTCCTTCAGGTAATATGCTTGTAAAAATCGGATATAAAAAAACAGCCCTCATTGCCATGGCAGTAGGTTTCATCGGTTTGTTTATCCAATATATTTCCAGTTTGTTCGGTGCAGATATAGACGTATTCAATTTAGGAGAATATGCCATTAAAATGAATTTTATCATCTACCTGCTTGGTGCCTTCGTCTGTGGTTTTTGTGTATGTATGCTGAACACAGTAGTTAACCCGATGCTAAATCTTTTAGGTGGTGGTGGTAACAAAGGTAACCAATTAATCCAAGCCGGTGGTGCTCTAAACTCATTGTCAGGTACTTTGACTCCGCTTTTCGTAGGTGCCTTGATTGGTTCTGTTACCCCTCAAACAGCTATGTCAGATGTAGCTCCTCTGCTTTTCATCGCAATGGGTGTATTCGTATCAGCGTTTATCGCTCTTTCATTCATCGCCATTCCAGAGCCTCATCTAAGAAAAGCAGGTCATGAAAAAGAGAAATTCTCTCATAGTCCTTGGAATTTCCGCCATACTGTATTAGGTGTAATCGGTATCTTTGTGTATGTAGGTATTGAAATCGGTATTCCAGGCACATTAAATTTCTATCTTGCCGACCCAACGGAAAAAGGTGCGGGCCTGCTTGCCAACGGTGCCGCTATCGGTGGTGCTATTGCTGCCATCTATTGGTTGCTCATGTTAGTGGGACGTTCTGCAAGTAGTGTCATCAGCGGTAAAGTAGCTACACGTACACAATTGATTGTTGTTTCCGCAACAGCTATCTGTTTTATATTAATCGCAATCTTCACTCCAAAAGAAATCACTGTTTCTATGCCGGGATATAGTGTAGAAAATGGATTCGAAATGGCCTCTGTACCTGTCAGTGCCCTATTTTTGGTACTTTGTGGTTTATGTACGTCCATTATGTGGGGAGGTATCTTCAACCTCGCTGTAGAAGGTTTAGGCAAATATACCGCACAAGCTTCAGGTATTTTTATGATGATGGTTGTCGGTGGCGGTATTTTCCCATTATTGCAGCAATTCATTTCTGACGCTGTGGGATATATGGCCAGCTATTGGTTAATTATCGCTTTGCTTGCTTATCTGTTGTTCTATGGTTTGGTAGGATGCAAGAACGTAAACAAAGACATTCCTGTAGAATAATTATAAAAACATATAGTATTAACTTTAAACTATTAATATCATGGATATAGAATACGTAAGAAGTCGCTTCATCAAACATTTTGATGGCACAACAGGTTCAGTATATGCATCACCCGGACGTATTAACCTTATTGGAGAACATACCGACTATAACGGT
>OGXI01003344.1_pt1 | contig 10914 bp, 14 predicted proteins | sample 1576221 | NCBI WGS metagenome assembly OGXI01 (sample SAMEA3541523, study PRJEB24748) | human gut metagenome | biome: human gut; feature: human-associated habitat; material: faeces | place: China | collected 2012
TCGTCAATGCTTATTGCAAAGGACAGAACCACAAGCTTGATGAAACCATTTCACCGTTGTAAAATTACTGCCGTATTTTTCGGCAAGTATTTCACGCACACGTCTTGCGAACGAACGTCCGCCGTTATTGCTTTCAATCTTTGCAAGATTTACGTTATTCTCGTACAATCTGCGTGCCGTTTCACCCTCTGTAATCTCCATAGGCTCATCGGTATAATACACGTCTATGACGTATACTTCTTTGCCGTATATGCCGTATATTATGTTGCAGAGATAGTCCGCACCAGTATCGGCGGTATCGCAATATGATTGTATTTGCGTAATCGGCGGTAAACTGTCGTATGTTTTAAGCGTTGTGTAGAGTTTGCCTTGCAAATCAATCGGCTCTTGCTGATAATTCGCACTTGCTATGTCCGCACCCATTGCCTTTATCTTTAAATCATAACTGTATCGTGAGAGTATCTCATCACAAAGCATACTGCCGTCATCACATACGGCTTTCATCATTATTACTCTGTGAGATATGTTGTTGTCACTGAAATACTCAATCGCACGTCCCGCAAGGTCGCCCGACGCCCAACGTGTCATTATAATAATTATCTTGCCTTTTTCTTCAAGTCGTGAAAACATTGTGTTTGTAAACCATTCCCAATGCTTTTCTTTTACTGTTTCATTGTATGCTTCTTCCGCATTTTTGATAAGGTCGTCGATAATTAATAAACTTGCTCCGAAACCTGTTGCCGTACCCGACGGCGATGTTGCAAGATAGTTGTTGTAACCGCCCTCCAAGCTCCATAGATTCATTGCCCCGTCGCCTTGCTTTATTTTCACATTCGGAAATATGTCACTGTAAATAATCTTTTCCGTATCGGCTTTTTCCTCCTGTATCGCATTACGCACCGCTTTTGAAAAGGTGGTTGATAATGTTTCATTGTATGAACCGGTCATTATCTTCTCACTTTGATTTCTGCCGAGTACCCATTCGACGAACATTGACGCAGTACGGCTCTTGCCGTGTCGTGGCGGTAAGTTTATAATCAGTGCGTCTTCGTCACTTTCGTAAAACGATTGCATTTCGTTGCATAGTCTGACAAGAAATTTTCTGTCTGTTTTGTAAAATGACGGTGCAGATAAATGGCAAAAATAAAAGAACTCACGTCTTGCAAGTTCTTTTTTCGCCTCAAGCATTATTAAGTTTTTATCCATCGCCTATCAACTTCCTTAATTCATCGGTCGTAAGATTTGCCATAGGATTGTTTATGTCCATTGTGCCACTGTGCTGTATCTCTTGCTTTGGTGAAAATTCATCTTTGCATTTGCGTTCAAGATACCATAACGATAAATTAATATCACCCTTTTTTATCCCGTGTGCAACGTTTAATTTCGACTTCATTTTGATATTGTCTTTAAGTAGCTCTTTTCGCTCCGAAAACTCCTTGTGTTTCTTGCAGTAATCGTATAACGTGCTTACCGCTATATCCGCATAAATACAAGCCTCTCGGTCACTTAACCCCATTAAAAATCCCTCTTCGAGTTTTTGGACTGTCTCTTTCGTAATCTTTCTCGGTCTTGCCATGAATTTCACCTCCTGTTTTTAGATATAGAAAAAGCACTACCTATGCGATAGTGCCTTATATTTTACTTTGATACAACAGTGACATCGTATTGTTTTTATCCGTTGTTTGTATTGCTTTCTTCTTTTTCGGCTATCAGTTCATCTAAAACTTGTAAAGCTATGGTGCATTGCATTAATTCTTCATTTTTATGAATATTATAGCGTATTAGCAAAAAACTTACACCAAGTATGATAATAATAATCATAATTATATACCAAAGTACGGAATCTCTTTCATTTTCAGATATTAAAAAATTCAAAATAGACATACATAATGCGATGATTGATACAATAAAACTCAATCTACTATACACATCATTCTGTTTTCTATCTTCATAACGAACTTCAATTCTCAATTTTTCACTTTTTAAATATTCCAGTGTTTCGTTTTCATAGAACTTTTTTAAGTCTTTACGATATTTTAAATATTCTCCATCATCATTATTCGTTTTTAATATACGTTCTTTCATTCTTTATCCTCCGTAAAATTGTATTTGTGTATATAATTCGACAATATCACACAAAATTCCTTTTTTAGAAGAATAATTTTTTAATATCTCCATTCCCACCAATTACACGAGATATTCACCCATCATCTCACGATGATACACCGCTTATGTTACTTATTCCATGATACACTATATCACAGGTTCAATGTGACATTCAATGACATTCTTAATTTCAATCAGTGCGTTACCGTGTAAACGCAAAATATGTCTGTATCCGTAATTCATTTTACAAGCAATCATTTCCCACGTTTGAAAATTGAGATAACGCAATATAAGGATAGTCCTAAGAGTTGCGTCATCGAGTTTATTCACGGTTTCCAAAATCTCTTTTTTAATCTCATACAGTCTGTCAATGCGTTTATCTATCAATTCGGAATAAGCGGCATAGCTTATGAACTTATTCTCCGAAGTATTCACGTTTGACGTCTGCACCTTTTCACTGCCCGACTGAGCCACAGTGCTTGTTGCGTTTGTCAATGCTCGCTCCTGCTCCAAAATCAATGCGTTAATCTCCTCGTCCGTCTTTCTCGCTCTCGAAAGCCATTCTTTACATTCTTTAATCGTCAAATCGTTTTCCTCCACTTCATTCAATTTTCAATTTTACTTTTTCAATCGGCACAATAATTACTGCGTGTTTGGTTTTGTCCAACAGTTCAAGTGAATATTTCAAAAATCCTCTCGGGTCTTTTCTTGCGATACACGCATTAAGGATAAACGGTGTCGGTTCGGGGATATTATAAAAATCAGAGTAATAAACCGTTTTATTCAGATTTTGTTTTACTTCAAGAATATCCATATCACAAATCCTCAATGCTTATAAATATACCCGTCTGCTCCGCCCAAAACTTTTCTGTTATTTCACTTGCCACAAGTGCGTCATCTTTCCAAAATCCCACTTCCGTCATAACATCCTTAAGCATTTTCTGTAAGTTATCCGTATCGGGTTTTGTTGCCTTATACTCACCGTCCGAATGCTTGCCTTTAGGGAAGCACCACTTTGTCACCATACGCACAGGCTTTTCAAACATCTTTTTAGGTGCGTAATGCGAAAGATGTGCCGCAAGTTTTTCTCTTACCGCTTTAACTTCCGGCGGTTCATAAAATACCGGCTTACCTTTTACGACCGCAATCTTTTTTTCTTGATACGTTTTTGTCGGCGGTATCATTGCCATAAAAAATTGTACTTTCATTTTCTCACTTCCATTTATTTACTTCGACTTATTTTGAAATTTTGCTTTGTCAGTCAGTAAGGGGAAGGAGTTGTTGTGCGTGAGCTTTCGCACAACTACTTCCCCCTGACCTTAGGGAAAGGGAAACCTTTATATATACGTAGTATATATACATTTTCCTTCCCTCGAGAAAAAGTCGATATTTTCCCGAGTTTTTCTTCCCTAAGGAAAATTTAATTTTTCTCGACTTTTTCCTTAAGGAAAGGAAAGAAATTTTTTCGACTTTTTCCTTATCAGTGAAATTTTTAAGAGTAATTTTCCCTCCGACATTTTCCCTCTTATTTCTTACCTACTTGACCCTCATCAATCCAAAATCCACCGTGTTCTTTCAATCTTTTTCTTACTGTTTTTTCCGTAACGCCCATATATTCCGCCATAGATTTTACTGTCACTTTATCATCAATTCCGCACGCTTCAAATGCTGTTTCAAGTGAATTTTTACGTTCTGTTTTACGTTCTGCGTCCGTTTTCTTTTTAGCAAAATTCTTCTTCCATGTAGGCATTCCGTCATCAACTGCAATGTCTTTTAACACTCCGATATTATCAATATCATGTACCGGATATTTAAACCACAGGTTTACCGGTGTGAATTTCGGGAACTCTCTAAGCGTACCCTCTATACGCCACGCACTACGGCTTTCTACCTCTTTTCTTACCTTACCGACATCTTCTATAACGCACTCGTAAGCGTCGTTTTCAAGGTATTCTCGGCACAATGCAAGCATTTGAGTTTCACTACACAAATCGTCCTGTGAGGCATGATACAGTTTATCGTATTTATATAACCAACCCTCACATACTTTACATACTGCCTTATTCTTTTCCTGTTTTAATATATCGTCGTTCAATTCAAGTTCTACAAGGTCGATAAGTGCATCTGGATCACGTGCAAACACACCCGAGCCAGACGCTCTGTCCATACTTCTTTTACCGCCCTGCGCACCCTTACTGTGATGATGACAATATATCACCGCACAGCCGAGTTCCGTACACACCTTGTCGAACTGATTGCAAAAGTGTGCCATTTGGTCTGCACTGTTTTCGTCACCCGTTATAACCTTATATATCGGGTCAATTATAATCGCTATATAATTCTTTTTACTTGCTCTGCGTATAAGCTTTGGAGCAAGCTTGTCCATCGGCACACTGCGTCCTCTTAAGTTCCATATATCTATGTTGGATAAGTTGTTTGGTGTTATGCCGAGTGCGGTATAAACGTCTTTAAAACGGTGCAGACAACTTGCTCTGTCGAGTTCAAGATTAACATACATCACTCTGCCTTGTGTACAGTTCCATTCAAGCCATTTCTTTCCCTCTGCAATGGCACAGCACAATTCTATAAGTGCATATGATTTACCTGCCTTTGACGGTCCTGCTATAAGCATTTTATGTCCCTGTCTTAAAACTCCGTCAATAAGCGGCGGTGCAAGAGAGGGCAAGTTATCCCACACGTCCGCCATACTTTCCGGATCGGGCAAATCATCATTCACGCTTTCAATCCATTCACGCCACTCATTCCAATTTTCTTTACCTATATTGGTATCAAGAAGATATTGTTTTTTACCGTTACGCATTATGCCCGGCATACGCGATAATCTTGACGGATTTCTATTCTGAATATCAAGTTTCAATCCGTTTTTATTACACACGTTATACAGATAATCAACACGTTTTTTATATTCTTCATACGTTGATGCGTCAATTTTCACTATTGCGTGAAGGCTTTTCTTACCACTGTATACAAGTGCCGCAACAGGCAATTCCAACTCTGTTATAATGGCTTTTTGTGCCGAAATGTCCATTGTATCGGATTCAACAAGTGCATATCTGAACTCCGTTACGTTTTCATTTTTTACGCCCTTACCATCAAGAGGGTTAAACCTTATCCATGCCCCGACTTCACTGTTATAATCGCCGAACACGCTCCCTATATCACCTTTGCATTGGTACAGTTCCTTTATAAGCTGACCTGCCGTTCTGTCATAGCAACCTTTTGACGGCAAAAACTTTCCGTCATGTTCCCAGCTTTCGGTAACGTAACCTACATTTTCGTCTGATTCAAAAAGTGTTTCGAGGTATGTGATAATCTGCTCTGTCGGATTCCATTGTTCGGGAATATGTATCTCACTGCGTTCAAGCCAGTTCCTGTCTACTACAACAAGTTCGTCTTTAGAACCTATTTCACTGTCCCAATCAAGCTCGGCTGATACATTTTCATAATGGTATCCGTTTTCTTTAGCCATTTGAATGATAGTTCCGGCAGTAACGGGAGCAGATGAGCCTTGAAATGTCGTCCACTTCTTTGCACATTCACCGCTATGGTAACGGTTTACGTCTTTCATACTCCACATATCCCAATCAGATACCATATATCCCTCGTGTTTTAGTGCCATACCTACGTTTATCCACTCTTGATAACTGCAAGTTGACGGATCAATATATTCAAGAATTTCTGTCAAATTATAATCGTTCATATCTTAATTCCTTTAATATTCACTCGGATTTATCCCCGACGGTATTCGCCAACCGTTTGCGGCAATTCTGTCAATAAGATTTTTTGCTTTTTCAAACTCCCAAACACCGACGTGCTGAAAACCTCGACTTTCAAGAAAGCGTATTTGCTTTGGAGTTGTAAGTCCTGCCACACGTCTTTTCTCCAATCGTTCAAGCAGTTTGGTTGCCTTACCTGCGTTATCTATTTCATCAGGGAATATTCCGTATTTTTCAAGTACCTTTATTTGTTTGTCTGACGGAGGCGACATTTCCCAACCGAATGTCGGTACATATCCCGATAAATCTTCGGCTTGTATGCTCATTTCAAATTGCAGAGGATCAACCAATTTACGCTTACGTTTCTTCATTTCCGCAAGAAGATTTGCAAGTGCCTCTTCTCTTTGTGCAACTACATCTTCGCTTGCCTTTTCCTCTGCCTCTTCTATGTCAACAGGATAACCCGCATTTTCGATATTCTCCGTCATTTTTACGGCAACTTCTTCATTTTCGCAAATCAAATGTGCGGGGTGACACAGTTCGTGTCGTTCCGTATGCCATAAAAAATCGAGTAAAAGTAAGTGGTCCTTATTCGGTGCAAGTCTTGTTCCGCGTCCTACCATTTGACTGTACAAACTGCGTACTTTTGTAGGTCTTAATATGACAACGCAATCCACATCGGGGCAATCCCAACCCTCTGTCAAAAGCATTGAATTGCACAACACATTATACTTATTGTTTTCAAAATCATTTAATATTTCTGCTCTTTCTTTGCTTTCGCCGTTTACTTCCGCCGCTTTAAAACCTTTTTCGTTCAGAATATCTCTAAACTTTTTACTCGTCTTTACAAGTGGCAGAAATACAACCGTTTTTCTGTTTTTGCAGTGCTTTGTCATCTCATCGGCTATCTGATACAAATACGGATCCAGTGCCGTACTTATATCACTTGATTTAAAATCCCCTGCTTGCATACCTACGCCTGTCAAATCAAGTTTTAACGGAATTGTTAGAGCCTTTATTGGACTTAAATATCCCTCTTTAATAGCTTTGGGAAGTGTATACTCATATGCAAGGCTTTCAAAAACCTGTCCGAGATTTTTCATATCGCCTCTGTCCGGTGTTGCAGTGACTCCAAGCACCTTTGCCTCTGAAAAGTGGTCTAATACACGTCTGTAACTGTCTGATATGCAGTGATGTGCCTCGTCTATGATGATTGTATCGAAATAATCACTTTTGAATTGATTTAATCTTTTTTCACGCATTAGTGTTTGTACCGAACCTACAACAACTCTGTACCAACTTCCTATACAGCTTTCCTCTGCCTTTTCCGTTGCACAACCTAAGCCGGTTGTTTTCATAATCTTGTCAGACGCTTGTTCCAACAGTTCCCCACGATGTGCAAGTATTAAAACACGCTGACCTTTTCGCACACATTCTTCCGTTATTTTTGCAAAAACTATTGTTTTACCGCACCCTGTCGGAAGAACGAGCAATGTTTTATTACAGCCGTTCTCCCACTCGCGGAAAACGGCTGATTTAGCTTCATTTTGATATGGTCTTAATTCCATTTATTACACCGCCTTAAAAACTTCCCGGAGTAAATGACGACGCAGGTGATTGCGTTGGTTCGGCTTGTGTTCCTGTCGGCTCATAGAATTTTTTGATTTTATTGGATTTTAAGACTTCACCTGTTTTTGTGCTTGTATATTCATGTATACCGATTTTACATCTGCCTGTTGCTCCGACAACCGCACTCCAATTCATACGGCATTTTTCACCGTGTTTTCTCTGTCCTATTGCGGTAAAAAATGCGCAAAGCATTCCCTCTGTTTTGGTATGTAAAAACAGGTTGTGTTTAATCGTACCTTGATTACCTTTGCCGTCCGCAACGTTTAATGTTATAATCGCTTTATTGCACGGCGGAAGTTTAGCACTTCCTTGATGTCTGCCACGCTCAAAGCCTGTTACCGTAAAATTATAATCACCGTCGGGCAATATTTGAAACTCATTGTCGTTTTCTATTTCATCATCCCAACCAAATTCTCTTTCTTCTGCCATTATTCATTACCTCCTTGAAATACATTTTCATTTCTCATTTTCTTTATAATCTCAAATACTTGATTCCATGCTCCTACCAATACACCGTTGATAAAATCAGCATCGTAATTTTCTATCGGTGTATCTTCGGGATAATATCCTTTATACGCAACTGCCTGTCTGATTTCTGCGTCTGTTACCTTATTAATCTGCATTAAATCCGACAATGCTTTCGGTATATTTCCGTTCGGCATATCAAACGATTGTGCCGGTGTATCAAATTCTTTTCTTTCGTCTGATACGTTGTTGTCAATCGGCGGTGCAGGCGGTGCAACTGTCGTTTTTTGTGGTGGTGTGACTACCTGTGAAACAGTCGGCTCTATATGTGGTGCGACTGTCGGTGCATTATCTTTAAAACAATGTGCAATTCGTTCATATTCAAACGGCATTTCGTCCGGAAGATTATGACGATTTTTCGCATCCCAACAAGGGTGATGTGTGGTGTACATTGTTCTTGTACCGCCCTGTGCCTTATGTTTTGTTCCTTTGTCATCTGTCGCAACCGAAAATGTTTTATAATTGACAAATAAAATCATATCCGCCCACTCTTTCAAAATAGGTGAAATCTGCGAACTTGTTTTTTTGCCGAGTTTTAACTCCCAACGGTCATACGCTCCCATTTCGTCCGGCTGTTCAAACTTGCGTAATTGTGCGTGAGCCGTCAAAACTACATTTATCCCCAAGTCAATCAATTCATCAAGTGAATTTAAAAATCTGCCTATTTCCTCTAATTCGTACACATATCCCGAACCGTATCCGAAATCTTCAATACTTTTTTTGTTATTATCTGCGCATATCTTTGCAATACAAAGTCTTTCCGCCCAGTCAAAAGTATCTATAATGTATGTTTTGCATACAGTCGGATTTGCTTTGACATATGCTACTTCCTCTTTTAGCAATGTCCAAGAGGTAGGCTTAGGCAAACGTCTTACGTCCATATGCTTTGTACTGCCCTCTGTATCTGAAAACAGAGGATTTGGGAACTTCGACGCAAACGTTGATTTGCCTATTCCCTCCGGACCGTATATGATTACTTTTTGTGCCGATTCGATTTTTCCGCTTGTAATATCCATTAAAATTCTCCCTCTTTCCAAGTTTTTGTCGCATTAGGTGTTGCTATGCTTAATTCGCTTGAATATCCGTCCTCAATGATGATACTGCATTCTTCACCTGTACTTACTCTTGTGGCTATTGCCTGCAATCCCTCTTTTTCAAGCCATTCGCCGAACTCTTTTAATGTGTCGGTATCCATTTGCTCCAACTTGTCAAGAAGTACAAAACCACAATCGGGATTGAGCTTTCTGACAATAGCCGTTGATACTTTCATCTGCTCCGCACCGCTCATGTTATCCCACTTAAAGCCTTTGTATGTAAGCTCGCCGTCCTCAACCGACAGTCCATCAAGTGGCAGATTTGCATTCTTCAATAAATTCGTCTTTTCTTTACGAACGTTACTAATAGCTGTGGTAAGCTCGTCATACTTGTCCTTGTATTCTTTCGCTTCTTCTTCGGCTTTGTCTTTATCCATATTGGCACGAACTTTAATGTTTATCTGCTCAATGTTCTTGATGTTCTGTTCAAGTTCTTCGGTTGATTCGTCGTGCAAATCAAGTGCCGATTTTTGTGCAATTTCAAGATCCGAAAGTACAACATCAAGTTGTGATTGAAGATTTGTAATCTGTGCTTTTAAATCTTCGGAACGCTTTAAAAGTGATTGTGCCTTTTCACGTTTACGTTGGTTTTCGCCGTTTTTTGCAAGTATTTCCTGTTGCTTTAGGATAAGTTCCGAGATTGAAATAAGTTCTTTCGGTGCTTCGGGATAATCGACTATTTCTTCCGCAAACTTCTTCTTTTGGTCTGCTATTCTGCCGATTGCGGTACGTTCGTTGTAAAGTTGTTTTTCTCTGTTTTCAATTTCATATAACTGCTCTCCGACACCGATTACTTGAAGTAGTATCTCTGCTTTTTCCTTTGATGTGCCTTGCATAAATTTCGGCAAGTCCAGTGCAAATTGTTCAATAAACTCATTCAAAAGCTGTTGACCGCCTTTGTTACCGTTCGGATCTATTACTTTCAATGCACTGTTCTTGCCTTTACGTTCTACAATTAAACCGTTCGATAATTCTATGTGAAGAATCGGAGGAATGACCGAACCGGTACGTTGTGGCTCGGACGGACGGTATTTGTCACCGCCCAATGCCCACGCTATACTGTCTATGACAGAAGTTTTACCCTGTCCGTTCTTTCCTCCGATAACCGTTAAACCATTCTGTGCCGGCTCAAGTTTTACCGCCTTTATTCGCTTGACATTTTCAAGCTGTAATTCATTTATCTTTATCATTGATTTTTGTTCCTTTCTGTGGTATAATGTTGACATAGATTAATAATCTATGTGTTTTTGTTATTTGACCGTTTACGAGTGCCCACTCTAACGGTCATTTTCTTTTATAATCTTCGCAACACTCATTTCAAGCGGGTGCTTTGACTTGATACGATTTGTTATCCCGTATCCTTTTGCTATGTATGCCTTAACCGACTTGCTGTCATCGGCGTTTAAAACCACTACATCATCTCTGCCCGTCATTACTACATATTTGTTCATTTGAAAATATTCCTTTCACCGTTATTTTCTGTTTTGCGTGTCCTCTACACTCTTTAGCGAATGCGTTAATCATCGGAAACACCTCACGCTGAAAATACTCCTCTGTTTTCTCATTCTCTGTTTTTGGTTTTCTTTTCAGCATTTTTCTCGTTCCTTTCCAATAGTTTCAATCCGCCGAATAACCCCACTCCAAAGCTAAACAACGCTACTCCTATAACATACATATGTTATTCCTCCAATTCTTACTGCCATAAGCATCTCTGCTTCTTTATGACAAATTTGTTTCACTTGCATTATATATCATAACTTCTAAAAAGACAAGGAACTTATCCTTGCAATTATGAAAACGGTAATATATATCAAAATCGCAAG
>OGXI01003345.1_pt1 | contig 10912 bp, 7 predicted proteins | sample 1576221 | NCBI WGS metagenome assembly OGXI01 (sample SAMEA3541523, study PRJEB24748) | human gut metagenome | biome: human gut; feature: human-associated habitat; material: faeces | place: China | collected 2012
GCTGCACCGCTCTTCCACTCCTCCAGGATCTCTTCACCGGTCTTATCCTCGGTGGGGATGATCACACGTACATCTGCGGAAGGAGTCTCATCCAGATATCTCTTCTCAAATGCCACGGCATAGTAGCAATGGCTGTTGTCGTTAGTAATGACGGTGGTGTCTCCTGCCTTTCTGGCATCATCAAACAGCCAGTCGGAGATCAGGTAGTTCACGGAAGACTTCTTCTCATTCTCGTGTGCTTCGCCGTCTTTTGCCACGGTCTGCTCCGCATCGTCAGCCAGTACCTTCGCATCTTCCATTGCCTTGGCGATCTCAGCATCGGAAGGCTGGTAAGCGGTATCGGTGCTGTCGGAAGCTGTTGCATCTGTAGCTGCCGTTCCGTCTGTTGCAGTGGTATCGGTGGTTGCAGCAGTCTCCTCTACGGGATCTGCCAGTTCGGTAGGTTCTGTAGGCAATTCTGCCTCAATGGTCGTCAGGCGATAGTCTACGGAATCGTAGGTTGCCTTATTTTCCTCATAATAGCTCTGGATCTCATCATCACTGGGAGCATTGTCCTCCTGCAGCTTCTGATAATAAGCGTTCATTACCATGTCGTTCTTCACATATTCTTCGATACGGCCCATGGTTGCATAGCTTCCGTAGATGGAACGTACATATTCCTTCTCGGAGATGCCTGCGGATGCAGCGGAGGTTTTGATGGTCTCCTTGAAAGTGTTGTACTCATCCGTGGTATCGTAGGTGAAGCCGGCTGCTTTGGCTTCTGCCATCAGCGCCTTATTCTGCTTCAGGCTCTCTACAGCATTCTGCTCAAAATAGTCCTGCCAGGTCAGAGTATCGGAATACATCTGGGTGGACAGATCCTTGCTGGTATCCAGTCCGAAGTATGTCAGATAGCTGCCGTACTGGGTGATATAATTGTTCTTGGTCAGGTTGTATTGGTAATCGAACTCTACCTTGTTTACAGCTTCTCCATTGACCACCACATAGGTCTCATGAGTTGCCAAATAGGTACGGATGGGGAAAGATGCTACCAGACATACCAGAGCCACAAGCACTACGATGCCGATGGCCGTGCTGATGCGCTCTTCCTTTTTCTCCTTTTCCTTCTCCTCTTTACGCTTCTGTACCTTACGGTCATATTTGGTCATGACCTTCTGTTCTGTTTGTTCTTTATTTTCTGTAACTTTTTCATCCTTAGACATTGCTTACATGTCTCCTTCCTGGTGTCTTAAGTCCCAATGACTCCTTATTTTACCGTATTTCTGCGGAAAAAGAAAGCTATTTCACATATTTTTCAAGTTTTTCCACGATATTTTTCACACATCCGGGCTCAAAAGGACTGTCCAGTCCGACTTCTTTGATCATATTAGTGTAAAAATCACTGGCGGACAGCCTGCACAGCTTCAGATAGCTCTTCCACGCCTCTGTAAAATCGGCATCCATCTTCACCTTGTACTGTAGTGCGCAGGTCTGTGCCAGACAATAATCGATATAATACAGAGGGTAGTCGTAAATGTGCAGCTGCTTCTGCCAGAAGCCTCCCTGTCCGAAGAAAGGATCTCCCTCGTAATCCAGGTGGGGCTTGTACTCCCGCTCCAGACGGCTCCATGCCTGCTTTCTCTCGGCCGGGGTCAGCTCCGGGTGCTCATAGACGATATGCTGGAACTCATCCACCATACAGCCGTAAGGAATAAACGCAGCCGCATCCTCCAGATGCATTTCCACGTAATCCTGCGCTCTGTTGCCGAAGAACAGGTTCATCCACTTTTCCGTGAAAAATTCCATGGACATGGAATGGATCTCTGCAGTCTCCATGCCGATATCCGCATGCTCTCTGATAGGATCCTGTGCAGCGAGATACCCCTGAAACGCATGACCACACTCATGCGTGATGACGTCCACATCACCGCTGGTACCGTTAAAGTTAGCGAAGATAAACGGTGCATGGTAGAGAGGCAGATAGGTCATGTAACCGCCAGCTTTCTTGGTCTTGCGGCCCAATACGTCAAACAGTTGGTTCTCCATCATGAAATCAAAAAATTCCGCAGTCTCCGGGGACAGCTCACGGTACATCTTCTGGCCTGCTGCCATGATCTCTTCCGGGGTGCCGGTGGGCGCCGGGTTGCCGTCCTTGAAATATACCTGCTCGTCGATATAGCTGAGCTTCTCCAAACCCAGACGTTGTCTTCTGCGGTCATGCAGTTTTTCCGCGAAGGGTACAAAATACTCTTTGATCTGCTGACGGAAAGCCTCTACCTCGTCCTTACCATAGCAGTTACGATTCATACGGTAATAGCCCAGTTCCAGATAATTCTCGTAACCCATGGCTCTGGCCTGTGCGGTACGGTTCTTCACCAGTTTGTCGTAAATGGTATCCAGCTGCTCCTCATTTTTCCGGAAAAAGTCACTCATTTTCTCCCATGCCTGTCTGCGGACATTGCGGTCGCAATTCACCAGATAGGGCCGCAACAGGGACAGGTTCAGTTCCTTGCCGTCAAAGTCGATCTTGGCACTGGCAATCAGTTTATCATATTCCATAGTCAGGGAGTTCTCTTCCTGCATCAGCGGGATCAGCGCCTCGCTCATAGACTTCTGTGCCAGCTCCATATTCTTGAATGCTACCGGACCGATCTTCTCCTCCAGATAAGCTCTGTAGGGGGATTCATATAATTTCTTCTGATAAGCCAGCACCAGATTGCTGAATACCGGTCCCTGCTCATCGTAGTATTTATGCTCTTCCTCATAAAACTTGTCGGAAGTATCAATGTCAAAGCGGATGTTCGCAATGGTCATCAGCGTCATGACACGATCGGTCATCGCGTAATATTTTTTATGCACCTCGAACTGTTCTTCACCGCTCTTCGCCGCATCCAGCTCCCGGATCAGCTCTCCCATCTCTTCCTGTACTTTGGCAAAATCTATTCTCTCGTAAGGCATGTCCTGAAATCTCATAATTATAGTAACCCTCTCTTTCTGTGTCCTTAGGAACCTATACTGCTTATCTTACCCCAAAATGCCGGGAAAGTAAAACTTTAGAAGCGTTCTGTAAGATTTTTCTGGATTTTTTGTAGCCTTTTTGTAACATTTTTCAGACTTGCCAATAAGGAATCCCTATGGTATGGTGGTATTAGAAGTAATTTTTCTTCTTTCAAAAATTCTTATAGACCCGTCAGTGGTCAAAGTTTCCCTTATTATTTATTTTATATGGAAAATATTTGTTTTATTTTTACATTTATTTTGCAACAGAAAGGAGATTTATGGAGTTAAAACAAAATAATATAACCAGCAACTATTTCTCGGAGGAGTATTTGATGAATACTGTGTCGAGATTCTGGAAAAATTTTGTTGCGGAAGAAATTTCGTATGGGAATGCGATAGCTGCTGCGCCGGGGAATGTGGCTGTGGCAATACCGGCTTCCGGAAAGCGGAATTATAAGGATCTGGTGTTCCGGAAAATATTTCATGACAAGGAGAAGCTGCTCTCGCTGTACAATGCGCTGAATCACTCGCATTATGAAGATCCGGAGCTACTGCATATTACAACTTTGGAAAATGCGGTTTACCTAAGCTTGCAGAACGACCTGTCATTTGTGGTGGATTTTGATCTATGGTTTTTTGAGCACCAGTCCACCCTGAATCCCAATATGCCGTATCGCTTTTTGCTGTATCTGGCAAGTGAATATTCAAAGATGAGCACAGATGACCTGCTTTATTCCAACAAGTTACAGATGCTGGATACTCCACATTTTGTAGTGTTTTATAACGGAACGGATCCTCTCCCGGAATACAGCACCCTGAAGCTGTCCAGCGCCTACCGGAATAAGGAAGAGACTCCTCAGCTTGAATTACAGGTACAGGTAATCAATATCAATCTCGGGTTCAACTCCGAGCTGATGGATGCCTGCCAGATTTTAAAGGATTACGCCCAGTTTGTCGCAGAAGTCCGTGAGCAGGCAAAGGTGTATCCAAACCGGCAGGCCATCGTTCAGGCCGTGGATGTGTGTATTAAGAAGGATATTTTAAAGGAATTTTTGCTTGAGAATAAGAAGGAGGTTATTGATATGGTGTTTTTCGAATATGACGCCGAGGCGGAAAAGAGAGTTATTTATAAGGATGGCGTAGAGGAAGGCAGAGCAAAAGAAATTGTTCGGTCATGTAAGGACTTTAACTTGTCAAAAGAGGATGCAATCCACAAGTTAGAGACTCTACTATCAATCCCTACACAATCTGCCATTGACTATTACGAAAAATTTTCAAAGGAATTTGAAAATGAATTCTCAAAAGCACAAAAAATTATGTAAAAGGAGTACATTGGTATGAACTTTTTTGAGTATGATGCTGAGCTTTCTATTTCTACACAGGCAGCCATGGATTACTATGATAATTTTTCGAAGGAATTGGAAAAGAAATCTTTGGATGATCAAAAGGCCTTATAAGAACCCAAAAAGGGCAGCCCATCATGGACTGCCCTTTGGTTCTTACATAACTCTTACAGATATGGTTCGTTCCTCTTAGGAAACAACCTGATCTCAGCTTAAGCTTACTGTAACAGAGACAGTACGCCCTGGTTAGCCTGATTGGACTGAGCCAGCATAGCCTGACCTGCCTGAGCCAGGATGTTGTTGTTGGAGTACTTAACCATCTCAGTAGCCATATCGGTATCACGGATCTGGCTCTCTGCGCTGGTGGTATTCTCTACAACGTTATCCAGGTTGTTGATGGTGTGCTCAAGTCTGTTCTGAACAGCACCAAGTGCGGAACGCTGGGTGGATACCATCTGAATGGCATCCTTAATGGAATCAATTGCATAGGTTCCATTTTGTCCATCATCACCACCAACCTGAATACCATTGATTCCAAGTCCCTTGGCACTCATAGCATCAATATCCATAGAAATCTTGTTGGAAGTGTAAGAATCAGCACCTACATGCAGATCAAGACTAACTGCCTTATTAACTCCAACTGTTCCTTCAGTCACCGTAAATACATTCTTTGTATTAGTTAAAGTTGCAGCTGTATCGGTTCCTATAGAACTTGCTTTTTTAATTTCATTACCAACTAAAGTGTATAAGGCGTCTGCTGACTTATATCCATCCACATCACCAACAGCATATTCCTTACCATTAATAGTATGTATTTTACCCGCTGTCAATTTTCCTGCTATGTCAGCTTTAGCAAGCTCTTTCTTATCTGGATCACTTGCATCAGCAATAGCATACGTTGTTCCATCGATTTCAATCTTATCACCGTTATTTAATTTTGTAGTGTCAACATTTGCCGCTTTTAAAGCACCTGCTGCATCAGCTGCTGAGACTCCATACTTGGTTCCTGCAACTGTAACTTCATCTCCTACTTTTAACTCTTTCATTGTAAAGGTCGCTGTTCCTGTGCCAAGACCTGCCCAAGTTCCTTCAAATCCAGCTGACTTAGCCTTCAGCGTCTTATTAACATTTGTTGCACTATCACCCTTCAGCAGATAGGTTTCATTGAACTTTGTAGTTGTAGATACTCTGTCAATTTCCTCTACAAGCTGATCTACTTCATCCTGAATATACTGTCTGTCATCCTCGCTATTAGTACCATTAGAAGCCTTTACTGCCAGCTCGTTCATTCTCTGCAGCATATCATGTACTTCAGTCAGAGCACCTTCAGCGGTCTGCACTGCGGAAATACCATCCTGTGCGTTCAGGGAAGCCTGTGTCAGACCTCTGATCTGCTTTCTCATCTTCTCACTGATGGAAAGACCTGCTGCATCATCTGCTGCGCGGTTGATCTTATATCCGGAAGATAACTTCTCGGTGGACTTTGCCTGAGTCTTTGTGGTTACGCCTAACATTCTGTTAGAGTTCATTGCTGTTAAATTGTGTTGTACTACCATAATATTACCTCCTTGTAATACTGGCACAAATCCGTTTGTGTCAGTTGCTTTGTAAATAGTTTCTTTTTGTTGCTTTTATAGTAACCGGAAACCCGAACTTCAAAGACGGGCCCTGACTTGTGATATTCAAAGCTTCCGGCTATTACCGATGTTATTGTTCCAGATTGCCGTGAGCAATTATGACGTTAGACTTTTTCTTCTTTAAATACCTGGGATCCGTTTCGGGTTCTGCATAGTATTTAGGAAGAGCTGCCTTTTCTTCCGGATCGGTGATCTGCTTCTCCAGCATGGAACTTCGTACAATGTTGACATCCTTTGGAGCATCCACCATAATTCGCAGATGGTTCTTCGTTCCTCCAAGGAATACGACCTTGATGTTGTCACCAATCATCAGATATTCTTCCGTACTTACCGTTAGTCTTAACATAGAAACCTCCTGTCTCCTTCGAGCCTCCTGGCTGTTGTTATTCCTAATGCAACACTTTGTAATAAAGTGTTGCATTCCTGAACCATGCAAAAAGAGAACTTCAACCAGCCGATGGGAGCTGGCTCACATGAGGCTGATTGAAGTTCTCTTTTTATAGGGCGAAGCCCTCAATGAAATAAGCTGCCGGCCAAATATCAACCGTATAGGTATGAAGTGGCATACGGCAGCTTATGAATTGCCATGGTTCAGGAATTGTGCAGCACTATGGAAAATCACTAACAATGATTTCTGAATTTTATTGCCCGATATTTTCCTGTTTTGGACTTTTCCAGGCTTAATTCTCCATTTATGTCCAAAAATCCAGCTGCTTTCAGGCGGTCACTGCCTGACCGCTTCTTGTTTTGGACTTTTCCAGACCTAATTGTCCATTTATGTCCAAAAATCCAGCTACTTTCAGGAGTCCACTGCCTGACAGCTCCCTATTTTGGACTTTTCCAGACTTGATTTGTCCATTTATGTCCAAAAATCCAGTTGCTTTCAAGAGTTCACTGCCTGACAGCTTCCTGTTTTGGACTTTTCCAGACTTGATTTGTCCATTTATGTCCAAAAATCCAGCTGCTTTCAGGAGTCCACTGCCTGACAGCTTCCTATTTTGGACTTTTCCTAGCTTAATTATCCATTTATATCCAAAAATCCAGCTGCCTTCAGGAGTTCACTGCCTGATCGCTTCCTGTTTTGGACTTTTCCAGGCTTAATTGTCCATTTATGTCCAAAAATCCAGCTGCTTTCAGGAGTCCACTGCCTGACAGCTTCCTATTTTGGACTTTTCCCAACTTGATTGTCCATTTATGTCCAAAAATCCAGTTGCTTTCAAGAGTTCACTGCCTGATCGCTTTCTATTTTGGACTTTTCCCAACTTGATTGTCCATTTATGTCCAATAAGCCGGCGTATAATGTACGGAGAGAACAGGAGAAGGGAGTCCATATGAGCAAAACACAGCCTATCAGGTCAACAACACAATTGAATCAGTTTAAAAAGTATTATCAGGAAATTATTCCGGAGAAACGTAATTATGCGCTGATTATTCTGGGATTAAATACGGCACTTCGTATTTCAGATATTCTGCAGCTACGGGTATCCGATGTCTGGGATTGGCAAAAGCAAAGCTTCAAGAGGCATCTTGAAGTAATGGAAAGCAAGACCGGCAAACAGACATCCATCTACATAAATAAAGAGGTAAGGCAGGCTTTACTCCAGTGCCTGCTGAATCAAAGAGCTGCAGACGAGTTTATTTTTGCAAGCTATAAATATAAAAATATGCCATTGAGCCGGTACCAGGCGTACCGGATTGTAAAGCAGGCTGCCGTTTATGCAGGGATGCCGGAGCATATCAGCTGTCACTCCCTGCGAAAAACATTTGGTTATCATGCATGGAAGCAAAGTGTACCTCCGGCAATGCTGATGGATATTTACAATCATTCCTCCTACCAGATCACCAGACGGTATCTTGGAATTGATCAGGATGATAAGGATCAAGTATTTGAAAAAATCAGGCTATAGCAGGAAGAATTTACCGTTAACAGTTCAGCCATGCAGAAATGATTGTGCAAGATGACCGTGGGAGCTTGCTCACTAAGGTCAGCTTATACAATCATTTCTATAGGGCTGACGCCCGACATGAAATAAGTTGCCGGAAAGCACGTATATTTGTTAGCCAATATGTATAATCCGGCAACTTATGAATGGCCATGGCTGAATTGTTACATTTGCCGAAGCAACTTCAGCTTTTGGGATAGAATTCACGGAATTTACTTTGACAATTGAGAAAGTCACTTCAGCCTTGAGGATAGAATTTCCGGAATTTACTTTGGCAATTGAGTGTGGCGAAAAATAATTAAAAAAGTTTATTTAAAAAATTTTATTTCATGGGTTAAGTAATTTCTGAGTATGTCGATAATATAAGTGTACAGAAAAATGCAACACTTTATTACAAAATGTTGCATTTTTCTTATAATTATACCTGCGTCCAACAGTATATTTAATATTTTAATCTCATAATGTCATAATGTCTTAATGACTGAATGCTTCAAATTCTCTATCTTTACAATCATCCTAAGTCCATATGGATTCTTCCCTATGAGCTTAATGCTTCCTAATTATTATATTTGCAATGGTATTTTCCATATGATATTTTCTGTATGATATTTTCTGTATGATATTTTCTGTATGATATTTTCCATTTATTCCTTTACTATTAAACCGTTCGCGCAATACTTTATAGGTATTATAACAATGTCATTATATGTATTTCACATTATAGGTCACATATGTTAAAGTAAAATCATCAAAAGGAAGTCAGGCCGGACCTCTTAAAAGGCTTTTCCACCAAACAGGAAAAGTACCTGGATAAGTTGTAACAGAATTGTTTACAGAAAGGTTAAGGTGACTGTTATGAAGAAAATTTTAGATAGAATCAATGAGTTTTGCAGAGAATATTACATGAGCTTTGCAGAAAGAATTTAGTTTCGTTTTCTAAATTACGCGAATTCATATTTACTTAATATAAGGGCTGCAGCATGAATGATCCCATGCTGCAGCCCTTCTCCCATTCTTATTTCATTCCTGAACAGCTTTAGATTTTCCTGTCATTCCATCCGTTCCTTTTACCGTAAAGGCAGGACAACAAATTTCTGATCCTCTGTGCCGTTCTCCAATCCCTGTGACAGCCAGTCCTGAATCTCCTTATTGTAGTCACCTGCGGAAAGCATTTCCTCAGCAAATGTTCTGCGGATACATAAATATTCGGATCCATAATAGGTTTTCATTACGCTCTCTTTACTGTCCTGTGGGGTTATGGTTCCATCTACTACATCCGGACGGTACCAGGAAGACCGGTAGTCAATATCATTAAAGATAATTACGGATTTCTGTGGAATCTCTGCGTAAGCCTGTTCCCATTGTTCGGTAACTGCCTCATAATACGGCTGCTGAACTGTCAATTCCCCTCTGTCAAAGACAGACCATATCGAAAGAATCACACAGACCGTCACTGCCCCTCCAAGAACATAAGCCTTCCCACCATTTTTTATTTCGGGCAGGATCAGTCCAATCACTCCGATGCACAACAAAAAAGTTGCCGGTTCAAAAAATCGGAAATAAAAGGTGTCCATGGACGATACATAACGAATGGCAATGAACACCATATAATAGGTTACCGCCATGGTAATCATTACCGACTGCAATGAAAAATGCCTGCACCTCTTCATAATCAGAATCATCAGCAGAATGACGATGAAAAGAACCGCAAAGACCTTAATTCTATATGGGAAATTCTCCATATACTCCGGTATCTGTAATGAAAATATATTAAAGAATTCTGTCAGCAGGCTTTGGATCAGATCATCTGTCAGTGTTTGGAAATCATCCCACCACATTGTTCTGCTTACTCCGGAAGCCATTCCATTCATGATCTTGTTCATCATCAGATATCCAATACTCAGGATACCAGAAACGACTGCTGTTATTCCAAGACAGACTGCCTTGTGAAAATCGGCTTTTTCCCTCTTCTTATAATATTTCCATAATAATGCACAAATGTATACCCCGGTAACAATCCATACATAAATTCCGAAATATCTGGTCAGGAAGCTGCATATCCCCATAATGCCCAGCAGAACATACCACTTCACCCCGGGATGGTCCTCCTTCAGAATCCGTGCAAGCACAAGACCGAAGCCAGACAAAAAAAGAATAAAGGGAACTTCACTCCACGTATAATAGCACAGATCAAGAAAGCCGATATTTGTAAGACACAGTGCATAAATCCAAGCATCCTTTCGAAAACACACACGCATCAGAATAAGTAAAAGACCCACAATCAGCATGGCCAGTATTTTGGAAGCCAGATACGCATTTACCTTCGTGACAAGCATTACCGCCGCAATACATGCCGGGTAAAGGATCGGCCAGTTGGCAAACCAGGAACGATATCCGGCAAGCCTGTCATATTGAAAGCCATTGCCCTGCACAAGGTTTTCCGCTTCTTCCAGATAGCCTGTGGAATCAGCGGATATGTAAACTCCATTCAGATATGCTTTTGAATAGATCAATATACAAACCATTCCGAATACCAGAATCAGGAAAACATCACTTCCGTATTTTCCAATCCATTCCCTGAGAGGAATTCTTCGGACAAATCCAAGCAACCGTTCCTTTCCAATCCATATCAGCAATAAATATACAATCAACAGCAGAATACTCGCAGGAATGGAATAGTAGAAAATGTCTCCGTAAGTTACCCGCACGGGTTCCACCTTCTCTATTCCGACAGAGATTCCACAGGAAAGAGCCTCTCCATTCTCCCATACCGTTTCTTCAAAAGGAAGCTTTTCTCCCCAGCCATCCGGCACCTGCATGAAATAGGGATCACTTGCATCCGCCTCGATGACAATCCGGTACTCCTCTCCTTCCTGAAACGAAAGCTCCGCAGGAAAAACCGTCCACTTACCCGGCTCAATTTCATTTACGGCAAGCGAATCATTAAATATAAGCTCTTTCTCGGAATTCCAGATTTTAATACGAAAGATTCCCTGACTTTCCGAAGAAA
>OGXI01003349.1_pt1 | contig 10889 bp, 8 predicted proteins | sample 1576221 | NCBI WGS metagenome assembly OGXI01 (sample SAMEA3541523, study PRJEB24748) | human gut metagenome | biome: human gut; feature: human-associated habitat; material: faeces | place: China | collected 2012
AATCTTGGGCACAAAGACCTTGATAAGAGAAATAGGTATCTTCGGACCATTTCCAATGAAGCTCGTTCGTATTGCTCAGAAGCATCATATTATAGCGTTCACGAAGCTCCAATAGCAGACGCAACTTATTTTCCGGGACGTCTCCCAACATGGCGATCCATGCCGTGTCGATTTGTTCGTCCGTCAGGGGCTTTCCCGATAAGGCACGAATATCATCGCGAAACTGTTCCACCGAAATCGTTCCCAACTCTAATCGCTCAAACAAGTCCTTATGTTGATAGTTATTCGTGATCTGTTCCCGGATATTCTCCACGCCCAGATTCTCGAAAGCCTCGATACAACGGTTGCGAGTCAGGTTAATAAGCACACCGCCCAAGTCTATAATCAAGTTCTTTATGCCTTCCATATCATTTCTTTTTATACCAGCTACGACGTCTGCGATGTCGTCTTTTCTGTTGATAACGATTGATCCGCTTGTAAACGACCCAGACAAACAACAAGCCGAAAACAGCGAATATCAATATAACAATCCAAGAGTTAAGATTGTCACCTTTTACCCGGCTCCACATTTCCAGAACCACCTCCGTCTCGTTCCCGAAATCACGGATCATGGCACAACGTTCCACGACCTTCCGGTCCGGATATTGAGCCGGGTCTATCTGGATACGCTCCGCTCCCAGTCCGAAGAAATAACTTACGTCCGAGAACTCGGTCAGCGTCGTATCGATCTTTTCCGCCAATATTTCCGGGGTAGCCACGGTGCTGACATATCCGGTCACTTCCATATTACGGCTGACGATGTCCGGACGGCATAGATAGTCCATAAAATAACTGGCGGCCTTCACGTTGCGAGCGTATTTAGGGATCGCCCAACCATCGTACCAGATATTACTACCCTCCAAAGGAACCTCATACCCCAGATCTACGCCTACGGCACTCGCCTCTTCCATGGCCCAGACCGCGTCGCCGCTCCAAGTGAAATTCAGCCACGCCTTTCCTTTCGTCATCATCTCCTTACCGAAATCGGCCTCCCAACCGGCGATATTCGGTTTCATTTTCTTTAAATATTCCTCGGCGATAGCGATCATTTCCGGGGAGCTATCGTTCATCAATTGCTCCACCGTGATCGTACCATTCGCCAATTCCCTCGCATGGGCGTATATGATAGCGGTTCCATAAGCGTCACGATAACTATCCTTCATCAAGATCTTATTCCTGAAACGAGGGTCCCAAAGGCATTTCCACGACATTACCTCGTCCCTCGAGACATCGGCTTTATTATACAACAGGCCGGCGGTTCCCCACATATAAGGAACCACGTAGTCGGTAGTCTTACGGCCCGGCTGACTTAACTTATTCAGTTCCTCTTGGATATAGGGAGAGACATTGTCGATATAATCCGGTGTCTTCCCGAAATTACGGTCGATCGGTAGCAAGAGATTTTTCCGCAGCATGCGCTCAAGGATATACTCCGAAGGGCAAATCAAGTCGAAATCCTCATGTCCCCGCTCGATCTTGGTCAACATGATCTCGTTGATATCAAAGACCTGATAGATAATCCGGACTTCCTCACCCGTCTGTTCCTTATACCATTTCGGGAAATCCGTCAGGACGTCCTCGTCGATATAATCTCCCCAGTTATAAATCTTCAAGATCTTGCTTCTCTCCTCGTCCGAGCGCCCGCAAGAAGTGAACAGCCCCATAAGCAGGGCCAAAACAGACAGAATCGATATAAATTTCTTCATTTTCATTTACGCTCGCTTCGCTTTCTCAGCACGTTTATTTATAACAATCAACAATACTAACACGGTTACGAATATAATCGTTGAGAGGGGACGCAGTTCCGGGGTCAAACCTCCTTTCCGGGCATCCGCGTAGATAAAGGTGGAAAGGGTTTCCAAGCCCTCATTACCAATCGTAAATATGGTCACGGCGAAATCGTCGATAGATAGCGTGAAGGCAAGGATAAAGCCACTGATCATACCCGGACGGATTTCCGGGAAGATCACCTTCCGCAAGGCCTGAAACGGAGTCGCCCCCAAATCCAACGCCGCCTCGTAGATATTCTGGTTCATTTGTTTCAAGCGGGGCATGACGCTTAATACCACATACGGCGTACAGAACGTGATATGCGCCAGCACGACCGTCGTCAAACCTTGAGAGATCCCTAAGCTGACAAACAACAGGAACAAGGAAATACCGGTAATGATATCCGGATTCAACATCGGGATGTTATTGACAAAACTCACGGCATTGCGGGCCCTTGCCTTCAAATTAAAGATCCCGATAGCGGCTACGCTCCCCAACAAGGTAGATACCGTAGCGGCTATCATGGCGATAGCGAACGTATTCCAAAGTGCGCTGACCAACGAATGTTGTACGTTGCCGGCAAAAAGAGAGCTATATAATTTCGTGGAGAACCCGGTCCAGTTACCCAGTACTTTCGCCTCCGTAAATGAGAAGATCATGATAATCAAGATCGGCGAGTAGAGCAATAATAACAAAGCCCATAGATATCCCTTAGCTAAATATTTCACCATCAGATAAGCCCTCCCTCATTCGCCGAATCACTGCTCTCATTGCTGAACAATCCCGTGATTCCGATTAATAACAACATGATAAGAGAAAGCGCCGCCCCGTAGTTCCACATACCGTTATTGATATTCTCCTGTATGGTCGTACCGAAGAGCTTGATATTGTTCATCGTCAACAACTCGGCGATGGCAAACGTAGAGATGGTCGGCATAAACACCATCATGATACCGCTCATCACTCCCGGCATCGATAGTGGGAATACGGCCTTGATAAATACCTGCGACGGATTCGCCCCCAAGTCTTGCGCCGCCTCTATCAAGCTGTGATCCATTTTCTGGAGTGTATTATAAATCGGGTAGATCATAAAGGGCAGGAAGTTGTACACCATACCAAAGATCAAGGCCCCCTCTCCCAGCGGGAAATTCAAGAAATCGAACAAAGCCACGGTAGCCAACGTACGGATCAAGATATTGACCCACATCGGAAGGATGAACAAGACGACCATCGTACGGGAAGTATTAAACCGGGCTTGGCTCAATATCCAAGCGGCCGGATATCCCAGCAGCAGACAAAGAATGGTCGTTATCAAAGCGATCCCGACTGAATACACGAAGGTGTTTATCGCCTCGGGATGGATCATAAACTTACGGAAATTGGCGAAGGTAAACATCCCTTCGTCATTCGTAAAGGCGTAATACACGATCAAGAGGAGCGGTATCACGACAAAGATGGCCAAGAACAGGACATAAGGAATGGTCCAGTTCCTTCGTCTCATAAAAAATGCAGAAAACGTATTGATCACTTCCTTCCCTTTTTAAGCATGAATAATTCGAATTTTATCCGGGGCGATCGTTATGCCGACATGGTCTCCATCATCCCATACATCGTTGGTATCGACAAAGATGTCCTCGTCCCAATCCGTAAACACGGTCAGATGATAATGGTTGCCTTTGTAGAGGATAAATTTCACCTCTCCGGTCAGGCGACCGTCTTCCTCGTTATCCTCCAAGATCACATCTTTAAAATCGATCTCGACTTTCACAGGCGTATTTGGCTCTATATCGGTTACCTCCTTGCATTCGAACGTACAGCCTAGGAATTCCACATGCGTAGCGTCGATGAGCTTTCCCTCGAAGGTATTGCAAATACGCTCTTTCTTCATTACATGGATATCGAAAGGCTTGATAAGAAGCCCGACCTCGCTACCCGCCTCGAACGGGTGGTAATCCTGTACCATGAACTCGTATCCGTTCGGGGTTTGCACCATCATCTCATAATGCACGCCCTTAAAGATGGAGGAGGTTACCGTACCCGTCAACATCGCCGCCTCCGACGGCTCGAAGATGTAAATATCCTCGGGGCGCAACACGACATCTACCGGCATTTGCTCCCCGAATCCCTCGTCCACGCACTCGAACTCATGACCGGCGAAAGAGACTTGCCTATCCTTGATCATCGTTCCGTTCAAGATGTTACTCTCACCGATGAAATCAGCGACGAACGAATTGACCGGCTCGTTATAAATATCGATCGGGGTACCGATTTGCTGGATCTTTCCCTCGCTCATGACAACGATCGTGTCGCTCAGCGTCAGCGCTTCCTCTTGGTCGTGGGTCACGTACACGAACGTAATGCCTAAGGACTTATGCATCTCTTTCAATTCCATTTGCATGTCCTTGCGCATCTTCAAGTCCAAGGCCGCCAACGGCTCATCCAGCAATAACACCTCCGGCTCATTCACGATAGCGCGAGCGATCGCCACACGTTGCTGCTGGCCACCGGAAAGGGAATCGACATCCCGATCCTCATAGTCTGTCAACCCTACCATTTTCAACGCCTGTTTCACTTTCTTCTCGATCGTGGCGGAAGGAAGTTTCTTCAGCTTCAGGCCAAAGGCGATATTATTGTACACATTCAGATGTGGAAATAAAGCATATTTCTGGAATACCGTATTTACGGGACGTTTATGCGGCGGCGTCTGCGTAATCTCCTTCCCGGACATCGTGATAACGCCCTCGGAGGCCGTCTGGAAGCCGGCTATCAAACGCAACAGGGTAGTCTTTCCGCAACCGGAAGGCCCCAAAATGGTTACAAACTCGCCCTTGCGGACCTGTAAATTTACATCATTCAGCACGGCCTTCTCGCCGAAATACTTCGATACGTGCTCCACGCTGATAATGCGATCCGATTTTCGTATTGACATTCTCGCTTGATCTAATTAGAATTAAACAATCATGAACAATGTTCTTATTTATTTTTGCGCGAATGTACAGATTTTAATAAGGCCGGGCACTATCGTTTTTACAAAATCTGACCTTACACCGGGTGAGAAGCACCGCATTTCTCCAAGATTCGACCTTGCACCCGATGTAAGCCCAGTTTTAAATTTGAAATTTGACCGCGCACCCGATGTAAACCCGGTTTCAAATTTGAAATTTGACCGCACACCCGATGTAAGCCCGGTTTCAAATTTGAAATTCGACCGCACACCCGATGTAAGCCCGGTTTCAAATTTGAAATTCGACCGCGCACCCGGTGCAAGGCCAAATATTTTCTAAATATTCAATCCACACATATCCGGTAGCTCCCCGATCTCAATCGGTACACAGCCTTCCCATCCTTCAACCTCACGAGCGTGATACCCTCCTGCCCTTTCTCCATACGAACGGACTTCTCCGATTTAGCGGGCAGATATAAAATAGCCGTCGTATTAGCGGGGATGGTTGCCTCGTATATATAGCCCCTCTTTTGGATTTGCCATCCACTCTCGATACGGCCATAGGCAGAATCGTAATGACCCCGGATGAACGAGAAGGTTCCGCCGATACGGGGTTGAAGGATGATGTGCTTATAGGCGGGTTGTTCCTCATCCCGCTGGATACCCAAGGTATAAGCTATCATCCACTCCTCGATAGCGCCATACGAATAATGGTTGAAAGAGTTCATATCCACAGGGCCGAAGCCATTTACCAACGTGTAGGAATTCCAACGTTCCCAAATCGTGGTTGCGCCTTGCAGGACAGGGTATAGCCATGAAGGATAGGCGGTTTGCTCAAATAATTTATAGGCGACATCGTCATAACCATTGTCGGATAATACCAAATTCAGGTAAGGCGTACCGATAAAGCCAGTCGTAAGCGTATAATTATGTTTCTTGATATTCTCTACCAGATGCCGGATCGCCAAGGGTTTGTTTTTCTCATTGAACAGATCAAACTGGAGAGGAACCACGTATGAGGTCTGCGTATCTACGATTTTCGCCTCGGTAGCCGCCGTTCCGGGCCACATACCTACTTGCGAGTCCTTACCAAAGATAGATTCCACCGTCGGGGCGAACGTGCGTCCTTCCTCGTTTACAAACAGGTCGTTAAAAGACCTCTTCACGTTCTCGTAGAAAGTACGGAAACGCCTTTGGTCCGCGTCCTTCCCTAAACGTTTCGCTACCTGCTCCATAATCAAAGCGTCGTAGGCGGAGTAAGCGGTGTTCGTCAACATGGAATTCGTCGGCTCGATAGCCAGCCAATCGCCGAAACCACCGAAGGGCTGTACATAGCGTACGGCACGACGCTCCAAATAATCCATATAAGCGACCATAGAAGCGTAATGCTGTTCCAGAATACGCACGTCTCCGTATTGTTGATACATTTGCCACGGTACGATCACGCCGGCTTCCATCCATCCCATGGCACCTCCGCCATCCTCCGCGCCGTGAGGCGGGAAACCGACTACGGGTATATAGTTCGCGTAACTACCGTCATCTCCTTGATTATCCCGGACCGAGTAGAGCCAACGGGTGTAAAACGGATCGACATTCATATTATAAGTAGCCGTACGGGCAAATACCTGCGCATCCCCTGTCCAGCCCATACGCTCATCCCGTTGCGGGCAATCAGTCGGAACCGACAAGAAATTACCCCGTTGGCCCCAGATGATATTATTAAACAAACGGTTGACACGCTCGTCCGACGTCTCATAACCGCTCGTCCGCGCACCGATAGATTCCAGCACGATCCCTTTCACCGCCTCCAAGGGTAACGGCTTGTCCAACCCGTGAATCTCCACGTAACGGAAACCATGGAACGTAAAGCGAGGCTCATACGTCTCACCCGCCGCATCCCCTTTCAAGATATAACGATCTGTGGAAAGGGCGCTCCGGTAATTATCCGTATAGACTTGCCCTTTCTTCTCCTTATACATCGCGATCGTGTACGGGGCGACAGGTTCGGTAGGGATCGTTTCCGGATAATTCATCTCCCCGAAACGGATCGTGATTTCCTGTCCGGCCTTTCCCTTGAAAGTCAGACGGGGAACACCGACCATATTCTGCCCCATATCATAGACATAGACGCCGGGAATAGGCTCTACCATGGACTGAGCGGTCAGGGTCACATTATTTTGTATCGGGCTGCCTACATATCCTTGGATCTCCACATTTACCGGAGGGGCGGCGAATAAGGTCGCCGGTTTCCATGACGAGTCATCAAAACCCGGAGCATCCCAGCCGTTCACCTCTTTCCGGGCATCGTATTCCTCTCCATTCTGAAGGCCGTTAAAAGTGATCGGTCCCCGGTCATAACATTTCCAGCTATCATTCGTAACGATCGTCTCACGAGTACCGTCGGCATACTCGATCACGATCTTTCCCAATAAGGACTGGCGGGTTCCGTATTGATCCTGCCAACCGGTAAGGAAACCGCTATGCTCGCTCCACCATCCGGTGCCCAACATCGCCCCGATACCATTATCGCCTGGTCGTAGCAAATCCGTTATATCATACGTATTATACATGATACGGTAACGGTAATCCGTCCAACCCGGATTCAGATAATCCTTTCCAACCTTCCGCCCGTTCACCGAGAACTCGTAGACACCCCTAGCGGTAGCATATAAACGGGCGCTCTTGACCGGTTTCTCTATCTTTATCGCTTTCCGGAGCATGGGAGCGGATACGTTCTCGCCCGGATACCAGACATTGAGCTTTCCCTCCCCTTTCTCCACATAAGTCTCGGCAGGATTGTACAGAAGCGTATTCCACGTATCCTCGCTGATACGCAAGTTGGAGAATGTAGCGGTCTGCCCTTTAGGTTGCAGGAAACCGATCGCGTACAAGCGGCAATGATAAACCAACTCTCCATCCGGATAAGGATACACGGTGAAAGCCCCTTCCTTGCCTCCCCAGAAATCACCACGGCTCTTCCGTTCTTTCTCCTCGGGAGTCAAAGAGGAATTCACCAAGGTCTTTCCATCGATCTCTATATCCACGAAATATTTCAAGGCATATTGGGCCGTCGTCACCTTCAACCGGATATGATGCACCTTATGCTTATCCGAGGCTGGGATGATAGAGGCCAGACTTTCCGCCGCATCTTGCCTCGTTTTTCCATCTGTGGTATGACGTAAAATGAAACGGGCGTCCCCCGAACCATTCAAGTCCAGTTCAGCAGACACATAATTATCAGCGTCCCTCGACCCAAAGACAAATACGGCTTTATCATTACCCTCGGCAACCCGCACATCATAGTCGATCACATAATGCGAGCGATATTTGGAGAGTTGTGTCTCCGACGAGCCGATCCAACGGGCGCCACTCCATCCGGAACCCAGAAGACCGGTCTCGAACCACGCAGGCTCGGTGGAGGTAATTTCCGTTCCCGATTCATCCCATACGGAAACTTTCCAATAATAGCGAGTGGAAGGTTGCAATGCTTTTCCTTGATAAACTACGCCGACCGATTCCCCGGAAAGAACCTTTCCCGAATCATAGATATAACGCCCGGCAGCCAATTGCTCCGGACTATCGGCCACCCATAACCGATAAGCCTGCCCACAGGCCCCATAGCGATCGGACTCCATCTGCCAGTTAAAACGTGGCTGACTGACATCAATTCCCAGTGGATTGGTTTGATACTCAACCTGTAGGTTCTTCAATACGGTAACCGCACCCAGAGGTAGCCATCCGGCCAACAACCCTAAGATTATAGACAAAATACATCGTGTGCTCTTCATAATACAAAGAATTAAAATGATAACGGTACAAAAATATCCATTATCATCTTAACTCTTTGTTTCATTTTTGGGAGAAGATGTAGCAGTTTTGACACTACTCAATCTCTCCTACCATCTTGGACGGGTCTACCCAACGATCAAACTCCTCGGCGGTCACATAACCGGACTCGATAGCCGCCTCCCGCAAAGTCTTATTTTCTTGATAGGCTTTCTGGGCGATAGCGGCGGCCTTGTAATATCCTATTTTCGGATTCAAGGCGGTAACCAGCATTAAGGAGCTATCCAGATGGCGTTTGATGTTTTCGTTCACCGGAGTAATGCCTTTTACGCAACGTTCACTGAAATTCAGGCAACCGTCACCAATCAAGCGGGCGCTTTGCAAGAAGTTCGAGATAATCACCGGCTTAAATACGTTCAACTCGAACTGCCCGTTGGAGCCGGCTATCGAGATTGTCACATCGTTACCCATTACTTGAGCGGCGAGCATCGTCAATGACTCGCATTGCGTAGGATTCACCTTTCCCGGCATGATGGAGGAACCCGGCTCGTTCTCCGGCAAATGTATCTCACCGATACCGGCACGAGGACCTGAGCCCAACATTCGTATATCGTTCGCGATCTTCATTAAGCTGACCGCTACGGATTTCAAGGCTCCATGCGCCTCAACCAAGGCATCATGGGTAGCTAGGGCCTCGAATTTATTCGGAGCGGTTACAAAAGGACCGCCGTTCAGAACGGGCGGTATTACGAGATTCCCGGCCTGCCCTATGACTGGATGAGCTCCCCGCCGTCTGTGAACCGGGTGCTGGGCATCTGGTGGCTGGGGAACCTGCTGTATCCGGAGCTGTACGACTATGACATGGTGCAGGTGGCCCAGGAGTATTACCGGCTGTTCTGGCACTATGACCTGACGGCGGAGGAGGCCGAGCGTATGCTCAGCCGTTCCACCCTGAAATGAGGAACGCTATGAGGAAAATCTGCCGCGCCCTGGTTCTGTGTATGCTGCTGCTGGCGGCCTTTGACACCACCATCGCCGGACTGATCGCCGCGGTGGATAAGGACCACGCCGTGACCATGACCGACGCCGAGACCGGCACCTATTACATCGTCCGGGACAGCCGAAGCAGCGGGGGCAGCAGATGACCGCGGCGGATAAGCGCTATGCCCGGCGGTTCGCGGTGCTGGGGGCTGTTTTCCTGGCGGTGCTGCTGGGGTCGCTGCTATTAGGACGGTATGCCCTGTCCCCGGGGCAGCTGCTGCATATGCTGTGGACAAAGGTCACCGGCGGCGCGGCGGACTGGCCCCTCAGCGACGATAAGGTGGTGTTCGCCGTGCGGCTGCCCCGGGTGGCGGCGGCGGCCCTGGTGGGAGCGGCGCTGGCGGTGTCCGGCGCGGCGTATCAGGGGATGTTCCGCAACCCCATGGTGTCGCCGGACATTCTGGGGGCCTCCACCGGCGCAGGCTTCGGCGCGGCAGTGGCCATCCTGCTGGGGGCGGGCTATTTCGGCATTTCCGCCGCCGCCTTCTGCTGCGGTCTGCTGGCCGTGGCGGCGGCGTGGCTGGTGAGCCGCCTGTCCAGAACAAACCAGACGGTGGCCCTGATTTTAGCTGGCATGATGATCTCGTCCCTGTTTTCGGCGGGGACGTCCTTTGTGAAGCTGGTGGCAGATACCCAGCAGCAGCTGCCCGCCATCACCTATTGGCTGATGGGATCCCTGTCCTCCATCAAGGACAAGGACGTGCTGTTTCTGTCCATTCCGGTGACCCTGGGGATGGTGCCGCTGCTGGTGCTCCGGTGGCGGATGAACCTGCTGACCCTGGGGGAGGAGGAGGCCCAGTCCATGGGCGTGAACACCCGGCGGCTGCGGGGCGCGGTGATCGTGTGCGCCACGCTGCTGACCTCCGCCAGTGTGGCGGTGTCCGGCATGATCGGCTGGGTGGGCCTGGTGATCCCCCATTTCTGCCGGATGCTGTTCGGCTATGACTACCGGCGGCTGATCCCCGCCGGGGCCCTGTTCGGGGCGGCATTTCTGCTGGCAGTGGACGACATTGCCCGGCTGGTGACCACCGGAGAACTGCCGCTGGGCATTCTCACGGCCTTTGTGGGCGCGCCGCTGTTTGTGTATCTGATCGTGACGGGAGGTGGCCGCCGTGTCCATTGACGTGAGGGACCTGTCCTTTGCCTACGGGAAGCGGCAGGTGCTGCGGCAGGTGAGCTTCCGGACCAGGCCCGGGCAGCTGGTGGCGGTGCTGGGCCCCAACGGGGCGGGAAAGAGTACCCTGTTCCGGTGCATCCTGGCTCCCGCGTAACGTTCTTATATTTCTCCAAAATTTTTTGTCTATATGGG
>OGXI01003350.1_pt1 | contig 10889 bp, 13 predicted proteins | sample 1576221 | NCBI WGS metagenome assembly OGXI01 (sample SAMEA3541523, study PRJEB24748) | human gut metagenome | biome: human gut; feature: human-associated habitat; material: faeces | place: China | collected 2012
AGGCGGGTTTTTTATTATCTGCTTTAAATATATTATTAAAATATAAAAAATACTTGTTACTAATAAAATCAATCAGGCTACAGCTTTAAGATTTGTCTGGAATACTTTGTTGCAATGAGGGCAGATCAAAAGGGCACCTTTTTGTACTCTTGAAAAACTGTGTTCTGACTCTTGGGTGCAGTTTGGGCAGGAACATTTAACGAGATAATTACGGCGTGATTTTGAGTCTTTACGTTCTGACATAGGCTTTTCCTGTATAAATGGCCGTATACAGTACACTAAATATGAAAACATTTCTCGTATTATTATTTTATATATGACTTTCTTTCAAAATAATTACCCACATTTTTAATGTGTATGTTTTTTTAGCGCCGTTGAGAACAACGTGTGCTGTCAAAACTACCCCGTAGACTCCGATCTTTTCAAACATATTGCACCATCCGTGTACATCGGGGTGAGGATATGAAATCAATGGATAAGTTAACAACAGGTGTTGCCTATGGCACATCGGCGGGTAATGCTGGTTTCTGGGCATTGCAGTTACTCGATAAAGTAACTCCGTCACAGTGGGCTGCAATCGGTGTGCTGGGTAGCCTGGTTTTTGGCCTGCTGACGTATCTGACAAATCTTTATTTCAAGATTAAAGAAGACAGGCGTAAGGCTGCGAGAGGAGAGTAATCCAATGACTCAAGACTATGAACTGGTTGTGAAAGGAGTCCGTAATTTTGAGAATAAAGTTACGGTAACTGTAGCCTTACAGGACAAAGAACGCTTTGACGGTGAAATTTTTGGCCTGGATGTCGCCATGGACCGTGTTGAAGGAGCTGCGCTGGAGTTTTATGAGGCAGCAGCCAGAATGAGCGTCCGGCAAGTCTTCCTGGAAGTAGCAGAAAAATTGTCAGAAAAAGTTGAGTCTTATCTGCAGCATCAGTACTCCTTTAAGATTGAAAATCCTGCCAATAAGCACGAGCGTCCTCATCATAAATATCTATGAACACAAAAATCAGATACGGCCTGTCGGCTGCCGTTCTGGCGCTGATTGGTGCTGGCGCATCTGCTCCTCAGATACTTGACCAGTTTCTGGACGAAAAAGAAGGTAACCACACAATGGCATACCGCGATGGTTCTGGCATATGGACCATCTGTCGGGGTGCCACAGTGGTGGATGGAAAAACCGTTTTTCCCAATATGAAACTGTCGAAGGAAAAATGCGACCAGGTCAACGCCATTGAGCGTGATAAGGCGCTGGCATGGGTGGAGCGCAATATTAAAGTACCACTGACCGAACCACAAAAAGCGGGTATCGCGTCATTTTGTCCCTATAACATTGGCCCCGGTAAGTGTTTCCCGTCGACGTTTTATAAACGAATTAATGCAGGTGATCGCAGGGGAGCGTGTGAGGCGATTCGCTGGTGGATTAAGGACGGTGGCAGAGACTGCCGTATTCGTTCAAACAACTGCTACGGTCAGGTATCCCGTCGTGACCAGGAGAGCGCGCTGGCGTGCTGGGGTATCGACAGATAAGCAGAATATTTTGCTGAAAAATAAGGCATGGCCACGCGGGCGGATAACATGAAATCCTGCGAAGTGGCGAAACGTAAGTGAATAAAAGTAAAAACCCCGTTTGTTGGCACCAAGCGGGGTTTTGTGTTTCCTGACTCCGGAAAAGTCAAAGGAGAAAGTGTGTTTGATTTTAGCAAACTGATTCGGGAGATTCGAGTGATGGCTGAAAAATTATCCACCTGGAAGTTCATTCTTATCTGGCTGGTGTTTGTGATTATGGCCTCTGGTTATTTCATCGGTCAGATACGCTGGTGGTGAAATGAACCGCGTACTGTGCGTGGTCATCATTGCCCTGCTGGTGGCCTGTGGTGCGCTTAGTCTGGGGCTGAATCATTACCGTGATAACGCCATTACCTACAAAGCCCAGCGCGACAAAAATGCCAGAGAACTGAAGCTGGCGAACGCGGCAATTACTGACATGCAGATGCGTCAGCGTGATGTTGCTGCGCTCGATGCAAAATACACGAAGGAGTTAGCTGATGCGAAAGCTGAAAATGATGCTCTGCGTGATGATGTTGCCGCTGGTCGTCGTCGGTTGCACATCAAAGCAGTCTGTCAGTCAGTGCGTGAAGCCACCACCGCCTCCGGCGTGGATAATGCAGCCTCCCCCCGACTGGCAGACACCGCTGAACGGGATTATTTCACCCTCCGGGAACGACTGGTAATGATGCAGGCCCAACTTGAAGGTGCTCAGCAATACATAACCGAGCAGTGTTTAAAGTAAAATCTTAACTACAATATGATTCATTTTGATGATTGTTTCATAAGGAACAGTGAAGTAAGATCTAAGAGGAGTTAAATTTTATACAGTATAATCATAATATTGCAGCAAGGTGGTTATAATTGAAAGAATATTTAGATATGAATACATCTCATGTAAGAGTTGTTACTCATATGTGTGGGTTCCTGGTTTGGCTCTATAGTCTTTCAATGTTGCCACCAATGGTTGTAGCATTGTTTTATAAAGAAAAAAGCCTGTTCGTTTTCTTTATAACTTTCGTTATATTTTTTTGCATTGGTGGCGGAGCGTGGTATACAACTAAGAAATCTGGCATTCAATTACGTACCCGTGATGGGTTTATTATAATTGTAATGTTTTGGATTTTGTTTTCTGTTATTAGTGCATTCCCTTTATGGATTGACTCAGAACTTAATTTAACGTTCATTGATGCTCTGTTTGAAGGGGTTTCTGGAATAACAACAACAGGAGCAACTGTAATTGATGATGTTAGTTCATTACCTCGGGCATATTTGTACTATCGGTCACAGTTAAATTTTATAGGTGGTTTAGGAGTTATTGTTCTGGCGGTTGCTGTATTGCCATTATTGGGTATTGGTGGTGCAAAGCTTTATCAGTCAGAAATGCCGGGGCCATTTAAGGATGACAAACTCACTCCCCGCCTGGCCGATACGTCACGGACACTGTGGATAACTTATTCTTTATTAGGTATTGCTTGTATTGTCTGTTATAGACTTGCAGGAATGCCTTTGTTTGATGCTATTTGTCACGGGATTTCCACAGTTTCGCTTGGTGGTTTCTCAACTCATAGCGAGAGTATCGGATATTTTAATAACTATTTGGTTGAGCTGGTGGCTGGTTCTTTTTCCCTGCTATCGGCTTTCAACTTCACTCTTTGGTATATTGTTATTAGCAGGAAAACGATAAAACCTTTAATCAGAGATATTGAACTTCGTTTCTTTCTGTTAATAGCCTTAGGGGTGATCATTGTTACCTCTTTCCAGGTCTGGCATATAGGTATGTATGACTTGCATGGAAGTTTTATTCATTCGTTTTTTCTTGCCAGCTCCATGCTCACTGATAATGGTTTAGCTACGCAGGATTATGCAAACTGGCCCACGCACACGATAGTGTTTTTGCTGTTGTCAAGTTTCTTTGGGGGATGTATAGGTTCAACTTGTGGTGGAATTAAGTCACTTCGATTTCTTATACTTTTCAAACAAAGCAAACACGAGATAAATCAGCTTTCTCATCCCAGAGCGTTGTTGAGTGTAAATGTAGGAGGGAAGATAGTTACAGATCGTGTAATGAGGTCTGTATGGAGTTTCTTTTTTCTTTATACTCTCTTCACGGTGTTTTTTATACTGGTGTTAAATGGTATGGGATATGATTTTCTTACATCATTTGCAACAGTGGCTGCATGTATTAATAATATGGGATTAGGTTTTGGGGCTACTGCATCGTCATTCGGAGTGCTTAATGACATTGCAAAATATTTAATGTGCATAGCTATGATTCTTGGTCGCCTTGAAATTTATCCTGTTATTATATTGTTTTCAGGTTTTTTTTGGCGCTCCTAATATATGGCTGATTTATAATTGTGAGTTTAATATTATGTTGACTCACTCATTGATCCAATACCTAACTTTACCAGCAACACCTCCGCCCCCAGTAGCACTGGCTGCTGGGGTGCGTTTTATTCATAAAGCAAGGCTGTATGAGCGAGAAATTAAAGATAGTCTATCGCCCATTACAAGAATTGTCACCGTATGCGCACAACGCCAGGACGCACAGTACTGAGCAGGTGGCACAACTGGTAGAAAGTATTAAGCAATTCGGCTGGACTAATCCGGTGCTGATTGACGAAAAGGGCGAAATTATTGCGGGTCACGGTCGTGTTATGGCGGCTGAAATGCTCAAAATGGATTCTGTTCCGGTCATTGTTCTGTCTGGCCTGACGGATGAGCAGAAAAAGGCGTACCGCCTGGCAGATAATCGCCTGCCGATGAATGCTGGCTGGGATGAAGATCTGTTGCGGATGGAGCTGTCGGACCTAATCAATGCTGATTTTGATGTCTCCCTGACAGGCTTCATCCCGACAGAAATTGATGAACTGTTGACGGATGTTTTGCCCGGTACAGGAAATGAGGAGGAGCCGTATACGACGAAAATTGATACGCCTGTTTATGAGCCGTCGGGCGGTAAACCGGATATCAGTGAACTGTACGACGATACGAAAACTCAGGAGCTGATCAGCCGGATACGTTCGGCGTCCCTTGATCCTGATATTGAGAAATTCCTCCTGTGTGCGGCAGAACGTCACACAGTGTTTAATTTCAGCAGAATTGCGGACTATTACGCTCATGCCCCCGCTGAAATTCAGTGCCTTTTCGAGGAGTCGGCGCTGGTGATCATTGATTATCAGCAGGCTATTGAAAATGGATTTGTCCGAATGACGCAGCGCATGGTGGAGATCATGCATGGCGGGGAGGAGGAGGAGGAATATGCGTGATGATTTTTGCGCCTTTATTCTGACTCACGGGCGACCGGACAAAGTTCTGACTTACCGGACGTTGCGTCGTGCTGGCTATACCGGGAAAATTTTTATCGTTGTTGATGATGAAGATAAGACACGGCATCAGTACATGGCTGAATTTGGTGAACAGGTGCTGGTATTTTCCAAAGCCGATATTGCCAGTCGTTTTGACGAAGCCGATAATTTTGGTGATCGCCGCTCAATTTTTTACGCCCGTAATGCCTGTTTCGACCTGGCAAAACTGGTCGGGTGTAAATACTTCATTCAGCTCGATGATGATTATCACGAGTTCCAGTTTCGGGTGGATCGCAACTATGACCAGGCCTATTTCCCGATAAGGAAACTGGATGCGATCCTTTCTGAAATGCTGGCGTATTACGAATCAATACCCGCGCTTTCCATCGCTATGTCGCAGGGCGGGGATTTTCTTGGTGACAATGGCGGCCATGCTTCGTGGGTGAAACGCAAGGCAATGAACAGCTTTATCTGTTCGGTTGATCGACCGTTCTCATTCATGGGGCGCATTAACGAGGATGTGAATACGTACACGAATCTCGGTCGCTGTGGTGAATTGTTTATGACGATCGGTGCTGTCCAGTTAGGGCAGAAACAGACGCAGAAAAACAGCGGCGGAATGACCGAGCTGTATCTGGATTCCGGAACCTACGTTAAAAGTTTTTACTCCGTCATGTATTCGCCGTCGTGCGTAAAAATCTCACTGATGGGTGCCAGCCATAAACGCATTCACCATCAGGTCACCTGGAACAACGCTGCAGTAAAAATCCTTCACGAAAAATACAGGAAGAAGACACCCTGCATATCAATGGGGGTGACAAATGATTCCGTATTCGAAAGTCGAGTCTCTGGCAGCGTGCCGGATGACTGCACAACAAATCGCTGACGTTCTGGATGTTGATCTGAACCGACTGAAAGAAAATCGGGAAGCAATGACAGATTTTTATGCGGCCATCCGTAAGGGCAGAGCGAAAGGTGAAGCCGAGTTACGAGCGGCATTGTTTAAGCTTGCCAGAAAAGGGGATGCCTTTGCTCTGCGCGAACTACTCAGGGTGGATAAAAATCAGGACTAACTGATGAGCAGACCGGACTGGGGGGCGTTGCAGCAGGAGTATATTGCTGAATACACCCGCTCCGGTATATCTCCGGTGGCATGGTGTGAAGCAAGGGGACTGAACTACGCAACAGCCCGTCGTTACATCAAAAAAACTCCGAAAAATGCGCAGAAAGAAATGCGCAAAACTGCGCAAAAAAGTGCGCGAAAAAAAACTGCGCAGACTGCGCAAAGGCAGAACGGAAAATCTCAGAAAAAAAAGGCTGTATCCGATGCACTCCTGATTGAGGGGGACACGGAAGAAATTTCGTTCTGCCCCGATGAATTCGGTATTTCTGACCAGCAGGCAAAATTCGCCATGTTGGTTGCTCAGGGGAAAAAGCCGACAGAGGCATACCGACTGGCTGGTTATGAGGGGCAAGGTGCGACAGCTAACAGCAACGCCAGCCGTATGCTTAGAAATGCCAGGGTTTATCGTGCTATCAGCTACTTCCGCAATCAGTACCAGAAACGCTATACCGCAGACCTGGATTTACTGGTGAGCCAGTTGATGGCCATTGTCCAGGCCGACCCCAATCAGTTGGCACAATTTCGCCGTGTTAACTGCCGTTATTGCTGGGGCGAGAATCATCTCTACCAGTGGCGCGATATAGCAGAATTCGACAAGGCAGCGGCGCAGGCTTCCAGAGATGGCAAACCCGAACCGGAATATGGAGGCCTCGGCTTTGTTGATAACGCCATACCCAATCCGGACTGCCCGAAGTGCTGCGGTGAGGGAACAGGACAGCTTTATATGGCTGATACCACACTGCTTGATGGGGATGCGCGGCAATTATATGCAGGGTCAAAGCTCGGAAAATACGGTGTTGAGATCCTGCTGGAGGATAAGGCTGCCGCCCGGCGTGAATTGTTGCGTTTGCTTTCTGCTGGCGGGGCATTATGTGCAGATAAGCGGCTACAGGAACTGGAAATTGAACGGCGCAGAATAGAGAACCAGAAGCTGCGCAAAGAGATCGAAACGGTGGAGGATAATGAACATCCCCAGCCTGTGGCGATCAATATTAATGTGGTTGATGCCAGAGTAAGGAGTGATGAAGATGATCTCTCCGACGCTTAATGTGCCTCAGGCGCGATTTCTTTCAATGCCCCATAAATTTAAAGCCTATATTGCTGGTTTTGGCTCGGGCAAAACATGGGTTGGGTGTGGCGGCATATGCAAGGGGATTTGGGAGCATCCAGGTATAAATCAGGGATATTTTGCGCCAACGTATCCCCAAATTCGCGATATTTTTTACCCTACAGTGGAAGAAGTTGCTGCTGACTGGGGATTGAACGTAAAAATTAATGAGGGAAATAAAGAGGTTCACTTTTATTACGGACGCCAGTATCGGGGAACCACTATCTGCAGATCGATGGAGAAGCCACAAACGATCGTCGGTTTCAAAATTGGTAATGCGCTGGTGGATGAACTGGACATTTTGCCGAAGGAAAAAGCCAGAACGGCGTGGCGCAAGATAATTGCGCGTATGCGTTATAAGATTGATGGACTTCGCAACGGTATTGACGTTACAACCACGCCGGAAGGATTCAAATTTGTCTACGAGCAGTTTGTTAAAGCCGTGCGTGAAAAAACAGAGCTGGCCTCACTGTATGGTCTGGTGCAGGCATCTACTTTCGATAATGAAAAGAACCTGCCAGCAGATTACATTCCTTCACTTCTTGAATCATACCCTCCAGAGCTGATTAAAGCCTATCTTCTAGGACGGTTTACTAACCTGACAAGTGGTACTGTTTACCATCAGTTTGACCGGAAACTGAATAATTGCGAAGAAGTGGAGCAGCCAGGGGAGCCGATTTATATTGGGATGGATTTTAACGTTGGAAAGATGGCGGGAATCGTCCATGTGCTGCGTTTGGGGCTTCCATGTGCGGTAACTGAAATCATCAATGCCTACGATACGCCGGATATGATCCGCCTCATTAAAGAACGCTTCTGGCTGTATGACGGGCATGATTACCGGAAAGTGAGGGAGATTTATATTTATCCAGATGCTTCCGGAGATTCCAGAAAATCAAGTAACGCAAGTACGACGGATATAGCCCAGCTTAAGCAGGCAGGTTTTAACGTTGTGGTGAACAGCTCGAACCCGCCAGTAAAAGATCGCGTTAACTCAATGAATGCAATGTTCTGCAATGCCAATGGTGAGCGTCGCTATAAAGTTAATGTGAAGCGTTGTCCGGTATATGCCGAATCTCTGGAGCAACAGGTCTGGGATGATAAGGGGGAGCCTGATAAAAAATCTGGCAATGATCACCCGAATGATGCCGGAGGTTATTTCATCGTTAAGCAATTCCCTATTGTCAAACCGACCGGAAGAGTCACATCACTTCGGATTTAATTATGGCTGATATATCAACACCCAACCTCGACTATAACGATATGCTGGAGGCGTGGGATATTAACGACGCATTGATGGGCGGTACGCTTGAAATGCGCAGGCAGGGGGAAAATTATCTCCCCTAATGGCCTAATGAAGATGAAGACGCTTATAAAAAACGCCTGTCTGTGGCTACGTTACTTCCTGTGTATGAAGAAAGCATCAAACAAAATATTGGGCGCATATTTGCAGAGCCGACAGTATTGAGTGAGGAAACGCCGGAAAAAATCAGGGAATATGCAGAAAATATCGACATGGAGGGGAGCCGACTGGATGTGTGGGCGCAGCAATTTTTCAGCCTCGCATTTCAGTATGGTGTGGCACATGCGCTGGTGGACTATCCACGAACGGATATGAACGAGATTCGGACAAAAGCCGATGAAAACGCGGCCGGTGGTCGCCCGTACGTTACGATGCTGAATCCACGCCAGGTTATTGGATGGAAATCGAAAGTTGAAAAAGGGAAAGTTGTTCTCACTGATTTGCGTATAAAAGAGGTCATCATTATTGATGGTGATGATTTCGGGCAGAAGAAGGTGGAGCAGATCCGCCATATTATGCCCCGTCGAGTAGAAATTTATCGACGCAGCGAAGGTACTAATGGCGAATCTGTCTGGATGCTTCATGAGTCATGGAATACCAGCCGTGATGATATTCCTCTGGTAACACTGTATACGAAGAAAACAGGGTTTATGCGTGGTACACCGCCATTGCTTAATCTTGGCTTGCTGAATATCAAGCACTGGCAAAGCCAGAGCGAGCAGGACAATATTCTTCATGTTGCCCGCGTTCCATTGCTGGTGGCCTACGGGCTGGACAGGAATGAAGAACTGACGGTTGGTGCATCCACGGCTACGATTTTTGAGGACAGAACAAAAAATGGCCTCGAATATGTTGAACATAGTGGCGCAGCGATAGAATCTGGCGAAACATCACTTGAGAAGCTGGAAAATCAGATGCGTCATGCCGGCGCTAAACTTCTGCGGGCTGAAAATACATCCACCAAATCTGTTGATCAGACTAATGAAGAGCGGATGCAGGAACACTCGCCGCTTTATACAATGGCGAACTCCCTCGAAGATGCCCTCGATAATATTCTCCAGATAATGGCGGAATGGATCGGAGAGAGTTGCGGTGGCAATGTTGATGTGCGCACTGAACTGGATGTATCTGCCCAGGTGTTTGACTCATCCTCCGCGCTGGCTGTTCAGTCATTGCGTCAGGGCGGTGATATACGTCAGATTGATGCGGTTCGGGTGTTGCAGGCGTTGAAATTTATCGATCAGGATTCCCGTCCAGAGGATGTGATCGATGAATTAAAAAATCAGAGTGTAATGCTGATGGAAATCAATGATGCAAACCGTGAATGAACGGCTGCGTGATGAATCAATTGCTCATGCAGTCTGGATATCCCGCTATAGCACTGGTGTGGCTGCCAGAATGGTGAAAATACTGAATGACAGCGATGCGGAGCTTACAGCTCGCCTGCTGGTAGCACTGGACAGCCTCGATCCAGGTAGTTTTACCGTTAAGCGCCTGGAGTCACTTCTGGCGAGCGTCAGAGAGGTTAACCGCACTGCTATTAACAGCATGTTTACCAGTCTCTCCGGAGAGCTGAACGAGCTGGCAATTTATGAGGCTGGTTATCAGTTAAGTCTGTTTGATTCTATGCTACCTGATTTTGTTGCTGATGTTCACCCTCTGGTTGGTATATCTTCTGATGCACTTTACGCCGCTGCAATGGCGCGACCATTCCAGGGACGACTGCTCAGTGAGTGGGCCTTGGATCTTGAGGCGGATCGGCTCAGACGCATAACAAATACGGTGCGTCAGGGTTTTTTGCTGGGGGATACCAATGAGCAGATCGCAAGAAAAATTCGGGGACATGTCAGCAAGGGATTTCAGGATGGTGCATTGCAGATGAGCCGGGCTAATGCGGCCAGCATTGCAAAAACAGCGGTTGGACATCTTGCTGCTACTGCCCGTGAGAGTTTTGCCAGCGCGAATAATGATTTGATTAAGGGTAAGCAATGGTTATCAACGCTTGATAATCGTACTACGCCACAATGTCGAATCAGGGATCGCCTCAAATATACGCTGAATAATAAACCTGTAGGTCACAGCGTGCCTTATTTGCAGGGGCCGGGAAAAATTCATTTCTGCTGCCGCTCAACGGAAACGTTCATTCTGAAATCAGCGAAGGAACTGGGTATTGATGTTCGCGATATTTCCCCGGCTGAGCGGGCCAGCATGGATGGCGTGGTGGCCGGAGATACAACCTACAGGGAATGGTTTTTGCGTCAGCCTTACACCAGACAAAAACAGATTGTGGGGGAAACCCGAGCAAAGCTGATTCGGGATGGTGGTATGTCGCCAGATGAATTTTACACCGATAAAGGCGAATGGCTGACGCTGAAGCAACTCCGTGAGCGTGATGCACAGGTATTCAGAAAAGCAGGGATTTAAATAAATCATTTATTACAACAGGCGGTGATGCTGCCAACTTACTGATTTAGTGTATGATGGTGTTTTTGAGGTGCTCCA
>OGXI01003355.1_pt1 | contig 10884 bp, 9 predicted proteins | sample 1576221 | NCBI WGS metagenome assembly OGXI01 (sample SAMEA3541523, study PRJEB24748) | human gut metagenome | biome: human gut; feature: human-associated habitat; material: faeces | place: China | collected 2012
GCAGAAAATCTCAAAACTATGAACGAAATGCGTTCTGTCGTTGCAGGATGCCGGCGAAATTTTTTGGCCGGGTTGTCTTGCCGAAACCGTAAATTATGCTTACCTTTGCCCCTGATAACACCGGAACCCGATCAAGCCAATGTTTAGTTTCATACCGAACGCATTTCAGGAGGCCCAGTACGTACGGCGCCGTCATTTCCGGGGTAATCATTCGGAAAATATTTCCAATTTTTATTATAATTTTTCCAAGTTATTAGGGTAGCTGTCCAAGTTGCCCTATTTTTTTGTGCACCCGCTGCGGCGAGGTGCGAAACGGTACAGCAAAATGAAGACGATTCTCAAAGGTGCGAAGTTCTATCGGGACGGAAGGTTCGAAACGGGCGATCTGGCGATCGAAGACGGTAAAATCGTTGCCATAGGCGGTCGGGTCGCGCTTGAGGCGGACGACCGGGCAGTCGATTTGACGGGTTGTCATGTATTGCCGGGATTGGTCGATGTGCATGTCCACCTGCGCGAACCGGGTTTTTCGGAGAAAGAGACCATTGCGACGGGTACGGCTGCCGCCGCGCACGGAGGTTATACCACCGTTTGTCCGATGCCGAATCTCAATCCGGCTCCCGATTCGCCGGAGCATCTGGAAGCGGAGCTGGCTCTGATCCGCCGCGATGCGGTCGTTCGGGTGCTGCCTTACGGTTCCATTACGCGGGGACAGAAGGGACGCGGGGAGCTGGTCGATTTCGGGGCTCTGGCCGGAGAGGTCGTGGGCTTCTCGGACGACGGACGGGGGGTGCAGGGGGAGGAGCTGATGGCCGAAGCCATGCGTCGCGCCGCAGCGGTCGGCAAGCCGATCGTGGCCCATTGCGAAGTCGATGAATTGCTGAAAGGAGGGTATATCCACGACGGTGTTTATTGCCGCGAGCACGGGCACAAGGGTATTTGCTCCGAGAGCGAGTGGCGGCAGGTGGAGCGCGATATAAAATTGGCAGCCGAAACCGGATGTCAGTATCATGTCTGCCACGTTTCGACCAAGGAGAGCGTCGAGCTGATTCGCCGGGCGAAGGCCGCCGGGTTGAAAGTCAGCGGCGAAACGGCTCCGCACTACCTGCTGCTCTGCGACGAGGATTTGCAGGAGGACGGTCGTTTCAAGATGAATCCGCCGCTGCGGGGACGTGAAGACCGCGAAGCCCTGCGGCAGGCCGTCGCCGACGGGACGATCGAGGTGATCGCCACGGATCATGCGCCTCACACCGCCGAACAGAAATCGCGCGGATTGGCCGGCAGCGCGATGGGTATCGTGGGGTTGGAGTGTGCTTTCCCGCTGCTCTATACCTATTTGGTGAAGCCGGGGCTGCTTACGCTGGAGCAGCTCGTCGAGCGGATGTCGATGGCTCCGCGCCGGATTTTCGGCCTCGGCGGAGGCTTGCAGGCGGGCGAACCGGCTGATTTAACGGTGTTCGACCTCGATGCGGAGTACGAGATCGATCCCGAAACCTTCCTGTCGAAAGGCCGCGCTACGCCTTTTGCCGGCTGGCGGGTTGCGGGCCGTACGCTCTGGACGCTGGTCGGAGGACGTACGGCATACGCGACGGAGCGTTTCCGATAGACGGGGCGGGAGCGATGTGCGCGGATTGTCCCGGATCGGAATACGAAATGCGATTCCGTTTTTCGACGGGCGGTGACTGCGGTCGTCGCGGATTCTGCCGGATGCGGGAAACAGGGCCGGAAATTGAAAAATGAACGAAGACAAATTACGAAATAACCGAATATGAAACCATTCACCAAAAAAATCGTGCTTGAGTCGGGCCGCGAGTTCTACGGCTACGGTTTCGGCGCGGACCGGGAGGCGACGGGCGAGATCGTGTTCAATACCTCGATGGTCGGCTACCAGGAGATTCTCTCCGATCCCTCCTATACCGACCAGATGGTCGTGATGACCTATCCGCTGATCGGCAACTACGGCATTACGGACGAGGATTACGAAACCAAGTATCCGACTATCGGCGGTATGATCGTGCGCGAATACAACGACCTGCCGAGTAATTTCCGCTATACCAAGACCCTTGGCGAAGTATGCGAGGAGTACGGCATACCCTGCGTCTGGGGGATCGATACCCGTATGCTGACGCGCATTATTCGTGACGAGGGTACCCAGCGGGTGATCGTCGTCGATGCGTCGATGCCGCAGGAGGAGGCCCTGCGCCGCCTGAAGGAGGCGCCCGTGCGCCGCGACATGGTCGAGCGCGTGAGCTGCCGCAAGCGTTGGTTCTCCCGCACGGCCAATCATCGTTTCGACGTGGTGGCGGTCGATTGCGGCATCAAGCACAACATCATCCGCAAGCTCAACGAGAAGGGTTGCAACGTGACGGTAGTGCCCTACGATATTACGGCCGAGGAGGTGATGGCTTTCCGTCCCGACGGACTTTTCCTCTCGAACGGTCCCGGCGATCCGACCGACGTGCAGCCGGTCATCGAGATGGTCCGCACGCTTCGGGGGCGCCTGCCGATCTTCGGTATCTGCCTGGGACACCAGGTGATTTCGCTGGCTTACGGAGCCCGCACCTTCAAGATGAAATTCGGACATCGCGGCGGTAACCACCCCGTGAAGAACCTCGAAACGGGCAAGGTCGAGATCACGAGCCAGAACCACAGCTTTGCGGTCGATACGGAGTCGCTGAAGGGCACCGGACTGACCCTTACGCACCTGAATCTGCTGGACGATACCGCCGAAGGCGTCGAATGCCGCGCCGATCGGATTTTCAGCGTCCAGTATCATCCGGAGAGTGCGCCCGGTCCGCAGGACAGCACCTATTTGTTCGATAAGTTTATCAAAATGATGGAGGAGAGTCAAAATGCCTAAGAGAACGGATATCAAGAAAGTGATGGTGATCGGCTCCGGCCCGATCGTGATCGGCCAGGCTGCGGAGTTCGACTACGCGGGTACGCAGGCTTGTCTGGCCCTCAAGGAAGAGGGGTACGAGGTCGTGTTGGTCAATTCCAATCCGGCGACGATCCAGACCGACGTGCAGATTGCCGATAAAGTCTATATGGAGCCGCTGACGCTCGAGTACGTGGCCAAGATCGTCCGTTACGAGCGTCCCGATGCCATCGTGCCGGGACTGGGCGGGCAGACGGGCCTGAATCTGGCCGTGCAGCTCGCCAAGAAAGGCGTGCTTCAGGAGTGTCAGGTGGAGATTCTGGGTACTTCGTTCCAGAGCATCGAGCAGGCCGAGGACCGCGAACTCTTCAAGGAGCTTTGTCAGTCGCTGGGCGAGCCGGTGCTGCCGTCGCTGATTGCTAACAATATCGACGAGGCGGTCGAGGCGGCGAAGCGGATCGGTTACCCCGTCGTGTTGCGTCCGGCCTTTACGCTGGGCGGTACGGGCGGCGGCTTCGCCGACGACGAGACGCAGTTGCGCGAGATGATGCGCAATGCGCTTTCCCTCTCCCCGGTGCATCAGGTGCTGATCGAGAAGAGCATCAAGGGGTATAAGGAGATCGAATACGAGGTGATCCGCGACCACAACGATACGGCCATTGCGATCTGCAATATGGAAAACATCGATCCGGTCGGCGTCCATACGGGCGACTCGATCGTGGTGGCTCCGAGCCAGACGCTGACCAACAAGGAGTATCAGTTGCTGCGCGACAGCGCCCTGCGGCTGATCCGTGCCCTGAAGATCGAAGGCGGCTGCAACGTGCAGTTCGCGCTCGATCCCCTCTCGTTCAACTACTACCTGATCGAGGTCAATCCCCGCGTGTCGCGGTCGTCGGCTCTGGCGTCGAAGGCCAGCGGCTATCCGATCGCCCGCGTCAGCGCCAAGATCGCCGTGGGCCTTACGCTCGACGAGATCCGCATCGCCAATACGCCGGCCAGCTTCGAACCGGCTCTCGACTATGTGGTTACCAAGATCGCCCGCTTCCCGTTCGACAAGTTCAGCGACGCTTCGAACCAGCTCGGAACCCAGATGAAGGCGACGGGCGAGGTGATGTCCGTGGGCCGCACGATGGAGGAGAGCCTCCTGAAGGCGGTGCGCTCGCTCGAAACGGGGGTCTGCCATATCTACCATAAGAAATTCGACGACTGGACGGTCGATCGGATGCTCTCCTATATCAAGGAGGGAACGGACGACCGTCTTTACGCCATCGCCGAGCTGATCCGCCGGGGCGTCGAGCTGGCGCTGATCTACAACAGCACCAAAATCGACATGTTCTTCCTCGAGAAGTTTAAGAACATCGTCGAGTTCGAAAAGGTCGTAGCGGCCAATCCCCGCGACATCGAAACGTTGCGCGACGCCAAACGCATGGGTTTTAGCGACAAGTTCATCGGTCAGTTGTGGGGCATGAGCCAGAAGGAGATGTTCCTGCTGCGGCGCGAGCACAATATTTTCCCGGTTTATAAGATGATCGATACCTGCGCGAGCGAGTTCTCCTCCTATGTGCCGTATTTCTATTCCACTTACGAGCAGGAGAACGAGTCGATCGTGAGCGAACGCGAGAAGATCGTGGTGCTCGGGTCGGGACCGATCCGCATCGGGCAGGGCGTCGAGTTCGACTATTCGACCGTGCATGCCATCTGGTCGATCCGCGCCGCCGGGTACGAGGCGATCATCATCAATAACAATCCCGAAACCGTTTCGACGGACTATACCACCAGCGACAAGCTCTATTTCGAGCCGCTGACCGTAGAGGACGTGATGAACGTTATTACGCTCGAAAAACCGAAAGGGATCGTCGTGTCGCTCGGCGGCCAGACGGCGATCAACCTCGCTGAGCCGCTGCACGAACTGGGTGTGCCGATCATCGGTACGGGTGTCGAGGCGATACGGAATGCCGAAGACCGGGGTTGTTTCGAGAAGATCATGGAGGAGTTGGGAATACCCCAGCCTGAGGCCGAGGCCGTGACCGATATCGAAGCCGGTGTGCGAGCCGCCGAACGGATCGGCTACCCGGTGCTGGTGCGCCCGAGCTACGTGCTGGGCGGCCGGGCCATGCAGATCGTTTCGAACGAGGAGCGTTTGCGCCACTATCTCCAGACGGCGGTCGAAGTCAATGAGGACAGCCCTGTGCTGGTCGATCGTTATATTATGGGCCGCGAACTGGAGGTGGACGCCATCTGTGATGGCAAGGATGTCTTCATTCCCGGTATCATGGAGCACGTCGAGAAGACGGGCATCCACTCCGGCGACTCGATCAGCGTCTATCCGACCTTCAGCGTGAGCCAGAAAGCCAAGGACAAGATCATCGATTATACCGTGCGGCTGGGCCGCCGGATCGGTATCGTCGGTCTGTATAATATCCAATTTATCCTCGACGGGGAAGAGGACGTATATGTGATCGAGGTGAATCCCCGTTCGTCGCGCACCGTGCCGTTCCTTTCGAAAGCGACGGGTGTCCCGATGGCTGACATCGCCACACGGGTCATCCTGGGTCATTCGCTTCGGGAGCAGGGCATTACCGAAGTATATGGCAGGGAGCGCTCCCGCTGGTTCGTCAAGGCCCCGGCCTTCTCGTTCGCCAAGATCCGGGGCATGGAGTCCTACCTCTCGCCCGAGATGAAATCCACGGGCGAGGCGATCGGATACGACAACAAGCTCACCCGGGCGCTCTACAAGGCGCTCCAGTCGTCGGGTATGACCGTCGCCAACTACGGTACGATCTTCCTCACGATCGCCGACAAGGACAAGCAGGATGCGCTGCCGCTGGTACGGCGCTTTTATGACCTGGGTTTCAATATCGAGGCGACGAAGGGCACGGCGGAATTCCTGCGTCAGCATGGTATTCGCACCCGTACGCGCCGCAAGTTGAGCGAAGGCAGTACGGAGATCATCGACTCGCTGCGCCAGGGCCATGTGAGCTATGTCATCAATACGATCGACATCAACCAGCACAACACCCGGCTGGATGGTTACGAGATTCGCCGCACGGCCGTCGAGAACAACGTGACGATCTTCACGGCGCTCGAAACGGTAAAGGTCCTGCTGGATGTATTGGAGGAGATAACCCTGGGTGTTTCGACCATTGATGCCGAATAGTTTTCGATTTCATGCGGCAACTGCGTCACATCCCTCTTTGATCCGAATGGAAAAGACGGATAGTGTTCCCCATCCGCTTCAAAGTCACGATGCACCGCATTTGTCGGCCTGAAATCAAAAGCGAGTTTCGTTCAGAGGGCACCTTTCGCACCTTCTCGCAGTCCGCGACAGTCCCATACCAGCGAGTATGCTCTTGCCGTGTCCTGCTTCGGTCGGCGCGAAACCGGCTCCTTTGAAATTGAGACGAAAGCGAAGCACATAGTTTGGAAAAGAAAAATGTATAAAAAAGGCATATATACTGTTACGGCCAACGAACCGCTGACGCCCTCCGTCTGGCGGATGACGCTCGAGGGGGATACGCAATACCTGACCCGTCCCGGGCAGTTCGTCAATATCGAGGTCGAAGGGCTCTACCTGCGCCGTCCGATTTCGGTGTGCGACTACGACGAGCGGACGCTGACACTGATCTATAAGGTCGTCGGCGAAGGCACGGCCCGGTTGAGTGAAATGAAGGCGGGCGTCAAGCTCGACCTGCTGACCGGCCTGGGGAACGGCTTCGATCCGGATGCGGAGTGCCGCAGGCCTCTGTTGGTCGGAGGCGGAGTGGGCGTTCCGCCCCTCTACAACCTGGCCAAAAAACTGATTGACAAGGGTAGAAAAGTGACTGTGGTGTTGGGATTCAATACCGCTTCGGAGGTTTTCTACGAGGAGGAGGTTCGGGCGCTCAGTGCGGAGGTCTTCGTAACGACAGCGGACGGCACGCACGGGACAAAGGGTTTCGTAACGACGGCGATCGCTGAAAAGAAGCCGGATTTTGATTATTTTTACGCCTGCGGCCCGCTGCCGATGCTGCGTGCATTGAGCGATGCGACGGGCGACATCCCGGGCGAATTGAGTTTCGAGGAGCGCATGGGCTGCGGCTTCGGCGGCTGCATGGGTTGTTCCTGTCAGACGAAAAACGGGGCCAAACGTATCTGTAAGGAGGGGCCGGGGTTGAAAAAGGAGGAGATTATATGGTAAACGAATCCAAGAAAAACTTCGATACGTCGGTGACGCTGAGCGGCCTTCGGCTGGATAATCCGGTCGTGCCGGCCAGCGGTACGTTCGGCTACGGCAACGAGTACAAGGATTTTTACGACATCAACATTCTCGGGTCTTTCTCCTTCAAGGGGACGACGCGCGAGGCTCGCTTCGGCAACCCCACGCCCCGCATCGCCGAGTGTACGGCGGGGATGATAAATGCCGTCGGGTTGCAGAATCCTGGCATCGATGCGGTGATCGGCGAAGAGCTGCCCCGGCTGAAGACATTCTTCCGCAAGCCGGTGATCGCCAATATCAGCGGCTTTTCGGTCGAGGAGTATGCCTATTGCTGCGAGCGGATCGACAAGGAGGAACAGGTCGGTTTGATCGAGGTCAATGTAAGCTGTCCCAACGTGCGGCACGGCGGCATGAGCTTCGGCACGTCGCCCGAAGCGGCGGCCGAGGTGACGCGTGCCGTGAAAGCCGTGACCACCAAACCGGTCTATATCAAACTCAGTCCTAACGTGACGGACATCGTGGCGATCGCCCGGGCGTGCGAGGAGGCCGGTGCCGACGGCATCTGCCTGATCAATACGATGCTGGGCATGCGGATCGACGTGAAATGCCGCAAGCCGATCATCGCCAACGTAATGGGCGGATTTTCCGGTGCGGCGATCTTCCCTGTGGCCGTGCGGATGGTTTATCAGGTAGCCCGGGCCTGCCGGATTCCGGTGATGGGGTGCGGCGGCGTGGAGACGGCCCACGACGTTATCGAAATGATGATGGCCGGGGCGACGGCCGTGCAGGTGGGGGCCGCCAACCTGCGGAACCCTTATGCCTGCAAGGAGATCGTCGAGGCACTGCCCTGTGAAATGGAGCGGCTGGGGATCGAACGGCTGTCCGATATTATCGGCATCGTGAAGTAATTTTGTGAAAATTATAAATAAGAGATATGACCAACAGAGACGTAATCATCGCCTGCGATTTCAGCAGCGCCGAAGAGACTTTCCGGTTCCTCGATCTGTTTAAGAACGAGGCCCGCAAACCTTTCCTGAAGATCGGCATGGAGCTTTTCTATGCCGAAGGGCCCGAAATCGTGCGTGAGATCAAGCGCCGGGGGCACCGGATTTTCCTTGATCTGAAACTGCACGACATTCCCAATACGGTCAAGAAGGCGATGGCCGTGCTTTCGCGCCTCGACGTGGACATGTGCAACGTGCATGCGGCCGGCACGATCGAGATGATGCGTGCGGCGGTCGAAGGGCTGACCCGTCCCGACGGCACGCGCCCGTTACTGATCGCCGTGACGCAGCTTACTTCGACTTCGGAGGAGCGTATGCAGCGCGAGCTGCTCATTTCGGCTTCGATCAACGATACGATCGTCAAGTATGCGCAGAATACCCGCGAAGCGGGACTGGACGGCGTGGTCTGCTCGCCGCTGGAGGCCGGTATGGTGAAGGCGGCCTGCGGAAAGGAGTTCCTGACCGTTACGCCCGGCGTGCGTTTTGCGGACGGAGAGGTGGCCGATCAGGTGCGGGTCACGACTCCGGCGCGTGCGCGGGAAATCGGCTCGGACTATATCGTGGTTGGGCGTCCCATCACGGCGGCAGCCGATCCCGTGGCGGCCTATCGCCGGTGCGTGGAGGAGTTCGTGAAATAGAGTGTGCGACGGTAGGGAGTATTTCGGGCGGTACGGAAGGAAGGGCTGCTTTGCGGCCCGGATCGAGCGATACGGACGGGATTCGTGTCGTGCGGCAGTTGTCTAAAATGGGTTTGGGAGCGTGGAGTTCGCGGAACTTCGGTCGGCACGGGTGTTGCCGGATCGTGCGAACGGAATGCGCGCCGAATTGCGGCGACCGAAGAGGCCGATTGCCGCGACAGGCAAGAAATAAGTTTTACTCTAAATCAAGAAAGTTATGAAACCGGTTACACTTTTCTATCAGCCCCGGTGCCCCTTCTGCAAGAAGGCGCTGGGTTATCTGGAGGAACTGCAGCGGCAGGAACCGTACAGCCGCATCGAAATCAGGATGATCGACGAACTGGCCGAACCCGAAGTGGCCGACCGTTACGACTACTATTACGTACCGACATTTTACGTCGGGGACAAGAAAGTGCACGAGGGCGGTATTATGCCCGACGAGGTGGAGGCCGTACTCCGTATGGCCCTCGACGAGCGATAGGCGGAAAGCCGTTTTTGCGGAAAAAGGAATGACAATCTAAAGAATGTAGAAATAGTTATGGAAAGAGAAATTGCCAAAGGCCTGCTCTCGATCGGTGCGGTATTCCTGCGCCCCGAGCAGCCGTTTACCTGGGCGAGCGGTATCAAAAGCCCGATTTATTGCGACAACCGGTTGATTCTGACCGCCCCCGAGGTGCGGAAGAAGGTCGAGGCCGCGATTGCGGAAACGGTGAAGGCGAAATTCCCCGCGTGCGAGGTGCTGATGGGAACATCGACGGCAGGCATCGCTCATGCGGCCATCGCCGCGACGATCCTCGACCTGCCGATGGGATATGTCCGCAGCGGCTCGAAGGATCACGGTCGGGGAAACCAGATCGAGGGCAAACTCGAAAAGGGCCAGAAAGTCGTGGTAATCGAAGACTTGATTTCGACGGCGGGATCGTGCATCGAAGTGGTCGAGGTGTTGCGTGCGGCCGGTGCCGAGGTGCTGGGCGTAGTGAGCATCTTTACGTACGGCATGAAGAAAGGACTGGATCGGCTTGCCGCAGCCGACGTAATCAACCATAGCCTTTCGAATCTCGACGCGCTGGTCGAAGTGGCGGCCGAGGAGGGGTATATCAAGCCGGAGGATCGGCAGCGCCTGATCGCCTTCCGCGACAATCCTTCGGACGAAAGCTGGATCAATAAATAAACCGCTATGCGCCATTTAATCGACCCTACGGATCTGTCGGTCGCCGAGATCGGGCAGATCATCGCCTTGGCGGAGGACATCATCGCCAACCGGGCCAAATACAGCGAAGTCTGCAAGGGCAAAAAACTTGCGACGCTCTTCTACGAGCCTTCGACCCGCACGCGGCTGAGTTTCACTTCGGCCATGCTGGAGCTCGGCGGCAGCGTCATCGGCTTTTCGGACGCCGCTTCGTCGTCGGTGTCGAAGGGCGAAACGGTCGCCGATACGGTACGGGTGATTCGTTGCTTCGCCGACATCATCGCCATGCGCCATTTCAAGGAGGGGGCGCCGCTGGTCGGTTCGCAGTATGCCGGTATCCCGGTCATCAATGCCGGGGACGGCAGCCACAGCCATCCGACGCAGACACTTACCGACCTGCTGACGATCAAGCGCCGCGTCATTCCGGCAGGCGAAGCCGTCCGCATCGAGACCCCGGCAGGGTTTTAGGACGACATCCATATAAATCAAGCCGATAGTAAGGAGGGATGCGTATCCAAAAGGCACAGCACGGCGTTCCCGGCTTCGACAACACGTTCATTCAACCTTAAAAGGAGGAAAAACCATGCGAAAAGTTCTCAGCACCATAGCGGCAATGGCCCTTCTGGCTACCACCATGATAGGCGGCGCGGCGGTGTCCGCGGCGGACGAAACGAACATCAAGGACGTGACGGTTCTGCGCCGTACGCCCCTGATCACCGAGCTGAACACCATAGCCCAGAGCCTGAAGGAGGGCGAAACGTCCACCCTGTTTGAAATCGAGGCTGGCGGCGAACGAGGGGATTATTTCCCCTACGGTGAAGGCACCGAACCTGTGTTCCAGCTGTACGGCGGCAGCTATCAGGGAAAGAACACCGTGTCGGTGGCTGAGTATTGGGCAGCAGAAGGAGTTCAGGCGGCAGGAAGCGACGCTGGTTCGGATGAAA
>OGXI01003357.1_pt1 | contig 10879 bp, 6 predicted proteins | sample 1576221 | NCBI WGS metagenome assembly OGXI01 (sample SAMEA3541523, study PRJEB24748) | human gut metagenome | biome: human gut; feature: human-associated habitat; material: faeces | place: China | collected 2012
ACGATTTTTTTAAATTTCATACACTTCAAAAGCATTTATTTTCCTTGATTTTTCATGCTAAAAATCTATAATTTGTTACAAACGTGGTGAGTTGTTCGTTCTAATCACAAGATGATGTATCAACCCCTGTATGGTCAAATGGCAGAGAACCCTCTATAATTCTCTGCCATTTTCTCATTTTATAACTGTTGTTCTTTTTTTATTCTTTCAACCTGCTCAATCGGCATCTGTGTATCTGCAGCAATTTCTTCCAATGTACTTTTGCCTCTTTTCAGCATACAGATTACTATTTTTTCTTTCGTCTCTGTTTTCACTTCTTCTTTCACTTCCGCTTTCACTTCTTCTTTCACGTCTTGCCTTATTTCATTTATCAGCTTATCTGTTTTCAGCTCTAATACTTCTCCGCCCATGGCTCGGTCAACTCCCTTCTTTGTTTTTTCTGAATCTGAGAAAATGTAGTCTGCAATTTTTATGATTACTTCCACAAGGTAACGATGCAGTGCTTCTTTTCCGTTTTCAAGCAGACTTTCTTCCAGTCTTCTGGATATTGTCACATATTCATCCAGCAATTTCTGAAGTTTTTCTGGATCTTTCTCTATATCTTCTCTGCTTTTTTCATATCTTATCACATAAAATGGCAGGAAAAAGAGTAGTTTCTTCTGAAAGATTACATCCTGTGTATATCTTTCTATGTAAATAGCCGGCAACTCATATTTTATTACCCTCCCGTCTGGCATGATAATATCCATTCCGAGAGTATCTTTTCTGCCTTTTCCACGTAAATATAATACACAGGAATGAGGAAAATATATCTTGTACCGTCCATTCTCAATCTGCTTTGTTTCCAGACTCACAGCAAAATCATATTCAATCATTCGGATTACCATTTCTGCATCTCCGGTACTCTGACATTCTATATGATAGATCTTATCTGCTATTTTTAACCGGGAATCTGTAATCTTTTCTCCGTTCTTTGTCTGGTGTTCGTTTCTCTGCTGCTCAACTGCTATATCTGCGGGATAATTTGTGCCAAATACCTCGTTGATCAGCGGCACTACAAGCTCTGGCATTTTCTCCAGCATTGTTCTGAAAACATTATCAAATATGGTGTTATTTGCCATCTGATACACCTTTCCTGGCTGTTAGTTATCGTTCGCTTTTGTAATTTTGATTATGTTTTCAGACGTATTCTTATTTCCAGATGCTTCGCATCTATGAAATTTTATCTTTTGTGCAAAGTGTTTTTGTTTTCGATCACCCTCTTTGCACTCTGTTTTGTATTTTCTATTGTAACAGATGCCTTCTCATTTTTCCAGTCAAATCTCTGTTTTTAAGAACTTTTTGTTCCTTTATATTATATGTCTGTACACAAAATTTCCCGTACAAATGAATTAATGTATTATGTCACTACTGTAGCAAAAAGCCCCTGCAATACAGTCCTGATAACTGTACTGCCAGGGGCTTTATTTTTATTCAGAAGCAATTACTTCTATAGATATAGCATATTATTTCTTTCTGACAATAACCTTATCCAGATGCCAGATATCATCTACATATTCCTGGATGGTTCTGTCGGATGTGAATTTACCGCTGCATGCTGTGTTGAGGAGCGCTTTCTTAGCCCAGCCTTTTTCGTCTCTGTATGCTGCTTCTACGCGTTTCTGTGCGTCTGCATAGGAACGGAAGTCTGCGAGGATGAAGTAGCGGTCTGCTCTGTCTGTGTTCTTTGTGTTGAGAAGTGAATCGTACAGGTCACGGAAGAGTTCTGTATCGCTGGAGAAGGTTCCGTTGATGAGCTGCATCAGTACCTGACGGATTTCTTCGTCTGTATTGTAGATTACGTTTGGATCGTATCCGCCGTTGTTTTCGTAGTTGATTACTTCGTCGGAGCTTAAACCGAAGATGAATGCGTTTTCTGCGCCAACTTCTTCTACGATCTCTACGTTAGCACCGTCCATTGTTCCAAGTGTAGGAGCACCGTTGAGCATGAACTTCATGTTACCTGTACCGGATGCTTCTTTACTTGCTGTGGAAATCTGCTCGGAAACGTCTGCTGCTGCAAAGATCCACTCAGCGTTGGATACTCTGTAGTTTTCGATGAATACAACTTTGATCTTGCCGTTGATGGAAGCGTCGTTGTTTACTACATCTGCTACGGAGTTGATGAGTTTGATGATCTTCTTGGCTGTTGCGTAACCTGCGGATGCTTTTGCACCGAAGATGAATGTTCTTGGATAGAATTCCATTTCCGGATGCATCTTGATCTGGTTGTACAGATAGATAACATGCAGGATGTTCAGGAGCTGACGTTTGTACTCGTGAAGTCTCTTAACCTGTACATCGAAGATGGAGTGCGGGTCTACTTCTACGCCATTGTGCTCAAGGATGTATTTAGCCAGACGCTCTTTGTTCTTGAACTTAATGTTCATGAATTCCTGGAGTGCTTTCTCATCATCTGCGTAAACTGCAAGTTTCTTTAACTGTGGAAGGTCTGTGATCCAGTCCGGTCCGATATGCTCTGTGATCCAGTCTGCAAGGAGTGGATTTGCGTGGAGCAGGAAACGTCTCTGAGTGATACCGTTTGTCTTGTTGTTGAATTTCTCAGGCATCATTTCATAGAAGTCTTTTAATTCCTGATTCTTCAGGATCTCTGTATGAAGACGTGCAACACCGTTTACAGAGTAGCCTGCTGCGATTGCAAGGTGAGCCATCTTAACCTGTCCGTCATAGATGATTGCCATCTTTTTGATCTTCTCATAATTTCCCGGATATTTAGCCTGGATCTCAAGGATGAAACGACGGTTGATCTCTTCGATGATCTGGTATACACGCGGAAGCAGTCTGGAGAAGAGCTCGATCGGCCATTTCTCAAGTGCCTCGGACATAATTGTATGGTTTGTATAAGCAACAGATTTTCTTGTTACTTCCCATGCTTCATCCCATCCAAGTCCTTCTTCGTCCATGAGGATACGCATTAACTCTGCTACTGCTACAGTCGGATGTGTATCGTTCATCTGGAAGGTTACTTTTTCATATAATTTATGGATATCGCCATGTTTCTTTTTGTATTTGGCAATTGCTGCCTGGAGGCTTGCAGATACAAAGAAGTACTGCTGTTTCAGTCTCAGCTCTTTACCTGCATAGTGGTTGTCGTTCGGGTAAAGGACTTCTACGATATTGCGGGCAAGGTTCTCCTGCTCTACTGCTTTCTTGTAATCACCCTTGTCAAAGGAATCAAGCTCGAAGTCTACGATCGGCTCTGCATCCCAGATACGAAGTGTGTTTACTACATCATTGTCATATCCTGTGATCGGCATATCATAAGGAATGGCTTTTACTGCCTGATATCCTTCGTGGATAAATTTGTTTCCGCCCTTTTCAGGATCATACTCTACTCTTACATATCCGCCGAAGTGTACTTCTTTGGCATATTCCGGACGACGCAGTTCGAATGGGTAGCCGTTCTTTAACCAATTATCCGGTACCTCGATCTGATAACCGTTCTGGATTTTCTGTTTGAACATTCCGTAGTGGTAACGGATTCCGCAGCCATATGCTGCGTAATTTAAAGTTGCGAGAGAATCAAGGAAGCATGCAGCCAGTCTTCCCAGACCACCATTTCCAAGTGCCGGATCCGGCTCCTGATCTTCGATACAGTTAAGGTCAAATCCCAACTCTTCGAGAGCTTCTTTTACTTCACCGTAAGCGCAAAGGTTGATCAGGTTGTTTCCGAGAGCACGTCCCATCAGGAATTCCATGGACATATAGTATACGATCTTCGGATCCTGTTCGTCATAAGCTTTCTGTGTTGCAAGCCAGTTATCAATGATAACGTCTTTTACAGAGTAGCTTACTGCCTGGAAAATCTGCTCCTGTGTAGCTTCTTCAATTGTTTTTCGATAGAGGAATTTTACGTTGTCTTTTACGCTTTTCTTGAATGCCTCTTTCTTGAACATTTCGTTTGTCATTTCATACCTCCCGTAATGGTTTCACTGTTCACTTTATTCTCAGCAATACACCTTGCGGATATTGCCGGTGAACCTCTTCATTCCGTCAACTCTTCTGTTTTCTTCATATCAGAGAAATTGGGGGCAAAGAATCTCTGCCTCCAATTTCCTCTCTGAAATCAGACTGTCAAGAATAATGATACTCTTTTTTCGACAGTCTGTCATGTGTATAATTGCCGAATTTTATAACATTTTTTTGTTATCGTGCATTGCGAAAGTAGTATATTTCCTGTGAAATACCTGTAACTTATCAGTACCTTGTCAGTAATTGACCGAATGTTGTCAATTACAGTTTCTTAACACCCATAGTTACTGCTTCTTTGTTGATGTTCCACTCTTTCACATAACCATCGGTCTCGCCAAGTACCATTTCGTCTGCAAGTACTTCTGACTTGATCTCATCTTCGTGTGCTTTCATGACATCCTGGATCTTGTCGTTTCCGTGAGCGTATACTACGATCTTGTCCATAACTTCGAAGCCGGCTTCCTTACGCATAGTCTGGATCTTGCTGATGATCTCACGTACGAATCCCTCTTCGATCAGTTCAGGTGTCAGGTTTGTATCCAGGACTACGGATGTTTCACCGTCAGATTCGGATACATAGCCTTCTGTCTGTGCTGTTTCAATAAGAAGGTCTTCTTCTGTAAGCTCTACATCGTTTCCGTTGATATCCAGTTTCAGGACACCGTTGGTTCTCAGTTCGTTCATTGCTGCTGTTCCATTGATGTCTGTAAGAGCCTGTCTGATTCCTCCAAGGAGTTTACCGTATTTCGGTCCTACTGTACGAAGCTGTGGTTTGAAGCTGTAGGAGATAAAGGATTCTACATCATCTGCGAATTTTACTTCTTTGACATTCAGTTCGTCTGCGATGATGTCAGTGTAGAATTCACTCATTTTCTTCTCAGCTTTTACATACATGGTTCCGATCGGCTGACGGTTCTTGATGTTTGCTGTATTTCTGCAGGCACGTCCCAGAACTACGATCTCCAGAAGCTCTTTCATGTCTGCTTCCAGATCTTTGTCGATCCATGCTTCGTTTACAGTTGGGAAGTCACAGAGATGGATACTCTCCGGAGCATCTTTATCCACGCTTCTTACCAGGTTCTGATAGATATCTTCTGTCATGAACGGGATCATCGGAGCTGCTGTCTTGGCAATAGTTACCAGTGCATGGTACAGGGTCATGTAAGCATTGATCTTATCCTGCTCCATTCCCTTTGCCCAGAAACGTTCACGGCTTCTTCTTACATACCAGTTACTCATCTCATCTACAAATTCCTGGAGTGCTCTTGCTGCTTCCGGGATCTTGTAGTTAGCCAGGTCATTGTCAACTGCCTGAACAGTTGTATTTAATCTACTGAGCAGCCATTTGTCCATTACAGGAAGCTGGTCATAGTTCAGTTCATATTTGGTCGGGTCGAAGTTGTCGATGTCTGCATATAATACGAAGAATGCGTAAGTATTCCACAGTGTGCTCATGAATTTACGCTGTCCTTCCACAACTGCCTTGCCATGGAAACGGTTCGGAAGCCATGGAGCACTGTTGATGTAGAAGTACCATCTGATGGCATCTGCGCCGTATTTGTTCAGTGCATCGAATGGATCAACTGCATTTCCTTTGGACTTACTCATCTTCTGTCCGTTCTCATCCTGAACATGTCCCAGAACGATTACGTTCTTGTATGGTGCTTTATTGAAGAGCAGTGTGGATTCTGCAAGGAGTGAGTAGAACCATCCACGAGTCTGGTCTACTGCCTCGGAGATAAAGTTTGCAGGGAACTGCTGCTCAAATAATTCTTTGTTTTCAAATGGATAATGATGCTGTGCGAAAGGCATTGCTCCTGAGTCGAACCAGCAGTCAATAACCTCCGGTACACGATGCATTTCTCCACCGCACTCCGGACACTTCAGTGTGATCTCATCGATGTATGGGCGGTGAAGCTCTACTGTCTTGGCTCTCTCATCACCGCTCATCTCGAATAACTCCTGACGGCTTCCGATGGAATGCATATGTCCGCATTCACACTGCCAGATGTTCAGTGGAGTTCCCCAGTAACGGTTACGGCTGATACCCCAGTCCTGAACGTTTTCAAGCCAGTCGCCGAAACGTCCTTTACCGATGCTCTCAGGGATCCAGTTGATGGTGTTGTTGTTTCTGATCAGGTCATCCTTAACTGCTGTCATCTTGATGAACCAGGATTCTCTTGCATAGTAGATCAGTGGTGTATCACATCTCCAGCAGTGTGGATAATCATGCTCGAATTTCGGAGCATCGAAGAGCTTGCCTTCTTTGTCCAGATCTGTGAGGACCATAGGATCTGCTTTCTTTACGAAAACACCTGCGTATGGTGTCTCTTTTGTCAGGTTACCCTGTCCGTCTACGAACTGTACGAATGGCAGTTCATAGTTACGTCCGATTCTGCTGTCGTCTTCACCGAATGCAGGTGCGATATGAACGATACCTGTACCATCACTCATGGTAACGTAGTTATCACAGGTCACGAAATGAGCTTTCTTTTTCTGTTTTGCTGCTGCCTCTCCTGCACATGCGAACAGCGGCTCATATGCTTTGTATTCCAGGTCTGTTCCTTTGCAGGTTTCCAGAACTTCGTATGCTTTCTCGCCTTCTTCTTTGGCAAGTTTGCCAAGGACTTTGTCCAAAAGTGCTTCTGCCATGTAGTAGGTGTATCCGTCTGCAGCCTTTACTTTACAGTAAGTCTCATCCGGGTTTACGCAGAGTGCAACGTTGGATGGAAGTGTCCATGGTGTTGTTGTCCATGCAAGGAAGTATGCGTCTTCACCAACAACCTTGAATCTTACAACTGCGGAGCGCTCTTTTACAGTTTTGTATCCCTGGGATACTTCCTGTGCAGAAAGCGGGGTACCACATCTAGGACAGTAAGGAACAATCTTGAAGCCTTTATAGAGAAGCTTCTTATTCCAGATTTCTTTCAGTGCCCACCATTCAGATTCAATATAATCATCATAGTAAGTTACATATGGATGTTCCATATCAGCCCAGAAACCAACGGTGGAGGAGAAGTCCTCCCACATTCCTTTGTATTTCCAGACACTTTCTTTACACTGTCTGATGAATGGCTCCATACCATATTCTTCAATCTGCTCTTTACCATCCAGACCAAGTTTCTTCTCTACTTCCAGCTCTACCGGAAGTCCGTGGGTATCCCATCCTGCTTTACGCGGAACCATGTAGCCCTTCATTGTACGGTATCTCGGGATCATATCCTTGATAACGCGGGTAAGTACATGGCCGATGTGCGGTTTACCGTTTGCAGTAGGCGGTCCGTCGTAGAATGTATAGGTTTCTCCCTCTTTTCTGTTCTCCATACTTTTCTCAAAGATATGGTTTTCTTTCCAGAATTCTTCTACTTTTTTCTCACGGTCTACAAAGTTTAAGTTCGTATCAACTTTCTGGTACACAGTAATTTACCTCCTGTTTAAATTATTTGTATCAGACACCTGAAAATATGCAGGACGTTTATATACGCTGAAAAATATTTCCAGTGTCCTTTAAGAACGAAAATAAGCCCATAAAAAAATCGCCCTTTTGTAAAAGGACGAAGGTTTATTGACGTTCGCTATACCACCTGTTACATTGTACGGGCATCCTCTGCCGATACATGAATCTTTTAACGGGGATTTCCGTCAGCTCTTACCTGTCTGTACACCCTTCAGAGCTGCAACTCCGGAGTGATCTTCACTGCATTTACTCACCACCGGGCTCACACCCTCCCCGGTTCGCTGTCTGCTTTCCCCTGCAGTTACTCTCTCCATCAACGTTTTTGTGGACATATCATTTATTTAACTATGCGGATTCATTATAAGGTCACAAAATTCACTGTGTCAAGTATTTTTTTGAATATTAGGGTAATCCTGTTACTGTTTAATAACACTGGTTACTGTCAAACTCCCGAACAGTAACACACTGTTAACATACTATCATATAAATTTTACACAGGCATTGTAATTAATGATATAATAAGGTAGAATATTTTGTCCGAACGTCATTTAACACAATGAACCAGTACATCGTTTCGTAAATAACTATACCAATCGCGTAGGATGCGGATTCGAGTGTGCTGGTATAAAAACGCAGGCGTAGCGGGCTACGCTGAGGCTTTTAGACCTGTGCAATCGGATTCGCAGACAAGTGAGTGGTATAGTTATTTCGAAAACGATGTACTAGGATATGGAAAGCAACTACTATGTATATTTAATGAAGGGTAATTTCAAATGTTTAAAACAAAATTTCATAAATTAATGAAACGTTTCCTCACCGGAATGCTTTGTGCAGGGATTCTGACCTCCCAGCCTGCAGTCACTTACGCTGCCGAAACCTCTGTCACTCCTGAAGCCGGTCATTCAGAAACCTATTCACAGGCCTCAGATATCGATTCTGTCAAAGGATGGCCCACAGGTCCTAATATCGAGGGACAGTCCGCAGTGCTGATGGATGCAGTTACTGATACTATTCTTTATTCCAAGAATGCCAAAGATAAGCTATATCCCGCCAGTATCACTAAGATCATGACCGCTCTTCTGGCCTGTGAATATCTAGATATGGACGATACGATTACCATGTCGCAGGAAGCGGCTTATGGGATTGAGGCCGGAAGCTCCAGCATTTACGCAGAAACAGGAGAGGTTTTCACAGTAGAGCAGGCCCTGATGGCTCTGATGCTGGAATCCGCCAATGAGATGGCTCTTGCTCTGGCACAAAAAACAAGCGGTTCTGTAAAGAAGTTTGTTGAACTGATGAACCAGAGGGCAGCTCAGCTTGGCTGTAAGAACACCCATTTTAATAATCCAAATGGTCTTCCGGATGAGACGCATTATACCACCGCAGGTGATATGATGAAGATTGCAAAGGCAGCCTGGTATAATCCCAGATTCCGTAAATTTGTGACCACACAGGTTTATGAGATTCCTCCGACTAATAAGCAGTCTGAAACCCGTTATCTTCTCAATCACCATAAGATGATGCCCGGACAGTCTTATGCATACGATGGGGTTCTGGGAGGAAAGACCGGATACACCGATGCAGCGGGAAGTACGCTTGTCACCTATGCCAAGAGAGGAAATTCCATTCTCATTGCAGTTGTGCTGAATTCTACAAACGGTGCTTTTCCTGACACAACTTCTCTGCTGGATTACGGCTTCGACAATTTTGAAAAAGTAGACTTGAATATAGATACCGATCCGGTACCGGCAGTATTTCTCCCATGCGAAAAGCACCTGTTAAAGGACTGGCATAATCTGTGTTCCTTCTATTATATGAGGCATGTGTACGTAACTGTCCCCACAGGAACCGATGTGAGCCAGCTTGTAAAGAAGCAAAAACTTCTGAACAATTCTGTCGGTCCAAAGCGAATTAAAAGTAAATATTATTTAGACGGCCATATGGTCGGATATGGAATGCAATATGAAAAGGAGATCCTTTCAGATCTCCTTCTCAGCGCTTCTTTTTAGTTTTCGCCTGAGGCGGAGGACTTCTTTTCTTTCACGAAGTTCTTCCGCTTCTTCTGTATCTGTGAAACGCAATGTCTTCACAGCGAAATATTTCTCATCTTCTGTTTTTCGGATACGAATCTTGCCTCTTATCAGTCCATGTTCTTCACAATTGGATATGCTGTAATAAACCTTTGGATTATTCATAAACCATCGGAGTTTGCGCTTTGCAGGCAGATGACAGACCGGACATCTGGTGCTGGTCACCTCGCGGTCTTTCATAATTCGCTCTCTTGTGGCAAATTCTCTGGATACATATTTGTCATGATCCGGATAGGAAATATGTATCTCGTCTTTTTTCTTCTTTGGATTCTGGTAAACATCCAGTGACGGATGATTGATGATGATTACGTTATTTATTTTCTCCAGGACTTTCGCTGTATACCAGGCATCTGCAAGCGCCCGGTGAAATCCCCTGGTTTTCGCTATTTTCAATTCATCGATCGCATGCTCCAATGCACACCTGTGTGTACCGTCATCGTAACTGATACTGTATAGTTTCTGCACATCATAATAGGTCACAGGTCCGGGAAGCAGATCCAGCAGGCCATAGAACTTCATATTCCTCTGAAGTTCCATCACGTCCTGATTTCCCCAGGTAAAAAAGTACCAGTCTTCTCCGCACCAGTCAAGAAATTCCCTGACTGCCTGCTCAAATGGTACTCCTTTCATAAGATCTTTATAATCTACATGAATTACCTCATGGATGCTGTCATGAATCCATTTATAGACCTGTGGTTTGATCAGTCGGTGAAAATGATCCGTTATTTCTTTTTTGCTGTTTACTTTTACAGCCCCAATCTCGATAATCTCAAATGGAAGCCTGTCGTTACGTGTTTTCTTTCCCGAAGGATTCTGATTCCATTCCAGGTCAAAGACAATATAGTTCATTCATCCGGTCCTTTTTGTTTATTACTTTTTCGCATTTATTTTCCACTGCTGATAAATATATTATTTCACGATCTTCAGTTCATACTGTCTGGTTCCCAAACCAATCTTCTCTGCCTGATCCAATGTTGCCTGCCATTCAATGTTCGGGTTGGAATCTTTGAAATGGTCATGGTGGCAATGCCAGTCAGGTTTTGCCAGGTGTTCTCCAAGCTGGCTGTTCTCGATCGGAGTTGCTTTCAGACAGGCATCTGCGCAGGCCTGATCCAGAGCAACCGGGTCGAAGCTCGCAAACATTCCGATATCAGGAAGGATTGGTGCATCATTTTCGCCATGGCAGTCGCAGTTCGGGCTGATATCCTGAACAAGTGCTACATGGAAATGCGGACGTCCATGACAGACTGCCTGTGCATATTCTGCCATCTTACGGTCAAGAAGTTCATTCGCACTGCTG
>OGXI01003358.1_pt1 | contig 10879 bp, 10 predicted proteins | sample 1576221 | NCBI WGS metagenome assembly OGXI01 (sample SAMEA3541523, study PRJEB24748) | human gut metagenome | biome: human gut; feature: human-associated habitat; material: faeces | place: China | collected 2012
GTAACCATGTTCCGATTTTCTGATTGCAGCCAGTATCATTCATCAACGTTCCTAGTGTTGCGCCGCTTAAAAACGGAAGGATCATATAACGCATAAAACCTGTTGTCGTAATTGCAAATGTATCAAAAAAGGCAGCCCACCTTTCTTCAATTTGTCTCAACTTTAGTTTTACATTTTGAGAAATTTGTTCATCAATTTCCTGAAATGCTTGCGTGAGTTCATTTTGCAAAGGTGCAATACGCTCCCGAAATCGAACTAATGTTGGATTTAAGATTTTCTACTCGTGCTTCAGAAACAATACGATCTGCATCTTTATCACTCAAAGAAAACAGAATGCGATTTTGGAATTTGGGTATACACTCATAGATGATTTCTTTGATTGAAATAAAGTCCGGACAGCTCATTACAACATTGAAGCCACAGGTATATCCAGATTCAATCAATGTCATCAACTTTTTGTTATACGAGATGTTAGAGGTTGTGGTTTTAGCAGGAGCGAGATCTGCCAAAAAGCTATCCATAAGACCTCCCAAGTCGTTTTTGTGCGGCTTATTAACAAATCCAAATAATTCATCCCCACCGGCATCCCCAACGGTACCAAAATCCCGTCCCGGTTCGTTTTGTGTTACCAGGAAGTCATCAACGGATTTATTGTTGAGCATGAGGACGATTGGCTCAATCCATTGAAAATCGTTTATTACGATATGGATCGTAGCAAACTGAGCTTTACGCCCACCCATACCCAAGCGCTGCTGTTTTCTCTTTTCATAGATACCGTATAGCTCGTCAATCAAAGGAAGAACATCAAATACATCGTTTGCCCGTTTGATATCCGCGGCCCCGGTATTAACAACACGGGACACTTTATCAGCCAAGGGCTCACCCATCATAGAGAGACCATCAAATAAATACACAGACGGCTCTGTAACCAACGTCAGCTTGTGCGGCTCCGACTTGATAGCATTCTTCATGTACACAGCTACCAGTTGGTCGCTCATGCGTCTTTCGCTACCAACAATAAGCAATGTGCTTCGCTTCATACGGCTTACATTAAGTGTGACAGGCTGATCTATACGGATTGGCTCGCCCAAGTAAATTGGTACATTTGACAGAGCTTCGAGGTTATCAAAGGCACGGAATCCGGCACACTCAGAAAGGCGAGGAACAGTTTCACCAACGAATACTTTCGTAGGTGTAGCAATTTCTACTAAACCATACCGAGATTCAATAGCTTCTAACATTTGCTCTTGCGTATCGGTATTGCAGAATGCAACCTTAAAACCAATAGGCTTTTCTGTAACATAGTCTGCGTTATAGACCGCAGTTCCTTTCGTATCGCCCATTTTGCTGAATGCCGATTTGGCGTTACTATCTCCAAACAATAGGCTACATTCAGGTTCGGAGCATTTTAGGCCGATACGGACATAAATCTCGCTCAATGTAGAAGGTGATACTGTAAAGCCGTTGCGGAGTCTACCCATGGTCTGCGTAGCCAACACAAAGTGAATACCGCAAACTCGATACAGAGAAATAAGAATTCTTCCAATTAAAGAGTGGGTTCGACAAGGTTCATTTCACTTTTATCTCAGAACTATGATAGAGTAAGGCCAAACGCATCGCACATATATTTCGGCATAACAGTTGTCGAAGCGGCATTTCGTTTAATAAACACGATTTACTTTTTTCGCCATGCTGTGACTGATTATAAATATTAAACTATTTAACAAACGCAAGCATGTTGCGAACAGATAAAAAGGCGCCGATGCAGAAAATTGCGTCGGTGCCTTTTCTGTTTATAGAGCCTATGTTATACCGGCCGATGTCTTCTGACGGAAAGAGAGGTACTATATTTGATCACTGCGCACCGCACACAGGTGCGCTCATTTGCATTTGGATTTTCACACATTTGCACTTGATTCTACGATTGCTCAAAATATAAGTCATTTGCTTCCTGATAGATGCGGAGTTTTGTGCTTGGTCAAAGTATAATTATATGCATAGGGGCGGCAGGTGATACATATGAGCAAAGAAATTGAATTTAAAAATCGAGATAGGTTTGTCCAGTTGGGAATTGCTATCTCTGCATTAAGAAAGATGCGAGGACTTTCACAAGAGCAACTTGCCGAAAAAGCGAATGTCAGCCGTTCCCACATCAGTTCCATTGAAGCCCCTGGAATTGTTCGCCCGTTTTCCTTGGAAGTTTTCTTTAACATTGCGGATGCATTGGAAATAGGGCCTGCTGATTTGATTAGTGCTTCCGTTTTTCCAGATAAAATTATAAACAGCAGAAAGGGCTGACATCCGAGTTTAATTAAAAATAAGCTGCCAAGCAATTGGCAGGGTGAATGAACAGCGCAAGACTGCTATGTACCTACACAGTGGTTTTGTGCTGTCATTTTATTTGTAAGGAGAGATATACATGGGAGGACTTTTAAGAAACTTGTTCCGGAAGACCAATAAAATCAGTGACCCATCCCAGACAGAGGGGAAAAAGGAGCGTCCGCCCAATGACGATAATGGATATATGCGCTACTGTATCGAGTTAGAGCAAGCACTCAGAGACTTGGAAACATACCTGCTCACCTGTGATGATCCCAAAGAGATCGCCATGCAGGCTTTAAAGACTGCGTGTACATTTTACGGAGGTGACTGGGCGGGAACCATCGAGGTAGATCTGGACTTTGATGTGTGGGCTCCCGTCTGGTGGTATAATCCGGACATTCAAGACAGAACCAATCAGCTCATCTTGGAATTTGAATCATCCGACTCTATGTCTCGTTGGATTGATGTCATGCGGATTGGCAAAAATATCGTCATTCCGGATGTGAAAGCAATACAGGAAGATAATCCAGAGGAATACGCAGTTTATGAAGGGCTGTTCATTCGATCTCTGATTGCCGTTCCCTTCATACCAAGCCCTACGGGCTTTCTTGTAATTCGAAATCCCTCCCGCTATATTGATCGCTCCAGTATGCTCAGCGCGCTGGCCCATGTACTGCACCGCGCTATGGCTCAGCAAAAAGCAATTGAGAGTGCAAAATTAGCTCCTACGCCTGACTTGGTAACGAGCAGCAAAGATGTTGCTATCAACTTTTTCGGTGACATGGAGATCTGCACCAAAAAGGGAATCCTGAGTGAGCGGTTCTTCAATTCGCCAAAAAGCAGCCGTGTCATTACATACATTATCCTCAACCCCAAAACGGCACACCCACCATTGGAAATTTATCACGCTCTTTGGCCTGATGAGTGTGTTGAGCCGGAGGTAGCCGGTAGAAACATACGCGGCTATGTTTACCGTTTCCGGCAGGCATTTTCTCTCATATGTGACTACCCACTCATTGAATCTACGCCCAATGGATATCGGTTGAATCCAAATCTAAATATCATTACCGATGTACAGCAGTTTGACCGCCTGGTTGAGGCGGCCAGGCAGTCATCTTCTGAGATTCAAAAAATAAACCTCATGAAAAAGGCGGTGAAATTATATCGCGGTCCAATATTCCGCGGCGCACAAAATGAGCACTGGATCATCAGCCAGGTCAATCTATACCGCCTTCGCTATGTGTCCCTGGTCAACGACCTCCTGCACGCTCTGGCAGAAACACAGGACTATGCTTGTGTCCAGCATTATGCGCTAAACGCCATAGATCTCATGGCCGGAAATCTGAAGGCGCATTATTGGTTGGTTGTATCCACCTATCATCTCGGCTCCATCGCACTGGCCAAGAACGAGCTGCTTCGTGCCAAAGAGATTCTCACTTCTGAAGAATACACCATATTGGAGGATTATCTTAGAAAAAGCGAGGTGGTCTCCTGGGAGAAGCTGATCAAGTAGTGTTTTCACCGTATATAACACCATAAATGACTTGATTTTCGGAGCGGGAATGTTTATTTAACACGCTGCATAACGCAAGCATGTTCCAAGTGCCTGCATATAACGTCTTATGTGACGGCCCTCCAACGGGCCAATTGACCCCCGTAGTTTAGATTGATCGGGCAAAAGCTCGACATCTAAATTACGGGGGTCGTTACTTTGAAACAAAGTCTTTCTCCGATCGGGGTGCTTTTGCATTTGATTGCATAAGCACCCCCTCTTTTTTTACCTGTAAGTACATCTGCCGTTGCCGTGGACCTCCGCCCTGAAATTTGGCTCACACCCAAATTTCAAAAATCGGAGGAAATCACTATGCGCTTTGATAGAGACAACTATGGTTCACGAATCCGGAACTTACGGAAAAATCGTGGGCTTACACAAGAACAGCTGGCAGAGAAGATGAATGTCAGCACTCCCTACATAGCAAAAATCGAAAATGGAAAACAAACCGGCCCGGTTGAACTGGCTGTGGAATTTGCGGAATTCTTTGCAGTTTCTCTGGATTATCTTCTGATGGGCAAAGGAGATTTTGCGGAGGACCAGAAGCACAGACTGCGGATGGCGATCTCTCTTCTGACCGAATTGGAGGCATCCCTCTAAAAACTTTCCATTTTGGGTCGGTAAACTTTCCATTCTGTTTCTGTTGGAAGAATTGGCACGGAGTTACAATCTTCGTGAGATCAAAACATCTCATGGAACCTTGAAAAACACCGCCCCATCGGCGGTCATATCCGGTAACTTGAATACGTTAGCTGACAGAATGAGCGTCAGGCCGAGTGCGCGAAGACCACCTGTGCGGAGCATTTCGCATCAAAGGACGGCCATATAAGGTGCAGAGCGATACCCACTCAGGCCAGGACAGCCTTGGCAAGCTGTTTCGCCACAACCCTGTCAGCCTATAATGATACTTCTGCTTACGCAGCTCGGAGAGATCCTCGGAGGGGTGAGAGTCCCATGATGTGCGCCAGCACAGTTCAAGTTGCCGCCCTGCCTGGGGAAGTAGTGTCGAATACAGGCAAATAAAGCTATTGTCAAGGAACAGAAGGCCGCTCCAGACTCGGAGCCTATGCGTACTCTCCTGACCTTTGGGGGCGGCCTTCTGTCTCCTTTGATAGTAGAGATATGGGAATCGATTATAGTCTCTTATCTGCCTCCTCTCAAAACATCTGTAACATCCACGCTTCTTTCATTTCCCCCATGCTCCTCCGTTTCCAAGACTTCCTGATTGGTTACCATATTTCTGCTATCAAAAGCAGTATAGGAAAGCGAGGGATCATAATGGAAAATATTGATTTGTGCGGCGTCATCCAGCTACTCCGTTCTTTGGTAGCGCAGAAGAAAACAACGGAAAAAGAGGCCCGGAAGATATTGTCCCGAATTGCCGCGCAGACTGGCGCCAGCATTGTAATTTCCTTCTGAATTGTTGCTCTTTTCAATAGCTATTTCAGGGGTGTTGTGGTATTGTTTGTGTTGCCAAAGGAGGTGAACTGACATGGCAGAGAAGCGAATGACGGACGGCAGCATGGCGCTGCAGGAAAAGCAGTATCGAGTCATAACCATCGAGGCCACGGGAAAGCCTAAGAATGTAAAACTGCGGGTGGCTGCCTACGCCCGTGTCAGTTCGGCCTCGGATGACCAGCTCAACTCCTTCGCCGCACAGAACCAATACTACACCAGCCTGATTTCCAGCAAGGAAAATTGACACCGGGGCCAGGGCTTGCAATACGCGATTAAACGCCTGAATACCACGCAGCCGAGAAGCGCGAGGACTTCCAACGGCTCCTTGCAGACTGCCGCAGAGGCCTGATCGACCGAGTGTTGGTAAAGTCCATATCCCGCTTTGCCCGCAACACGAAGGAATGTCTGGAAGCGATTCGGGAGCTGAAGTCGCTGGGGGTTGGAGTGCGTTTCGAAAAAGAGAACATCGACACCGCAACCATGTCCGGCGAAATGATGACCGCACTGTTCGCATCCTTCGCTCAGGCCGAAAGCGAATCCATCTCCGGCAATATGCGCTGGAGTTACCAGAAAAGGATGCAAAGCGGGACATTCCTCCCATCCTCTGTTCCATACGGATACAGAATTTGCAATCGTCAGATTGTAATTGATGAGGAAGAAGCCAAAATCGTCCGCAGAATTTTCAAGGACTACCTTGCTGGTATCAACATGGCAGAGATTGCGGCATCACTAAATCGCATGGGAATACCAAAGCGGAAGGACAACGCCGAAATTATCTGGCATAAAACCTCCATACGATATATGCTCTCCAACGAGCGATATGTCGGTGATTCGCTATGGCAAAAAACATATATGACAGATGCGTTTCCTCCTGTAATGGTACGAAACCGTGGCGAAAAAGAAATGTATTATGCCGAGGCAACGCACCCAGCAATTATTACAAAAGAAGAATTTGACGCAGTTCAGATGCTTCTTGGGCAACGCGCAAAGCGAGAATCATGTCCAGAAAACAGATCCCCATTTGATCAAAAAGTATTCTGCGGTCAATGCGGAACATCCTTTCGAAAAAAAGTCAGCCATGGGAAAGTTTTCTGGAGCTGCAGGAAGCACAATGAGGACATCCTGAGCTGCCCTGTTACGCAAGTGCTTGATGCCGAAATTCGCAGGGCATTCCTTCGATCGCATTACAATCTCAAGATACACGGTGAGGCTATCCTCACCGAAATGCTCAACTCACTCCAGGCAATCCGCAACCGTCGGATGCTATGGAGCCTGGACGTCATTGAACTCAACAAACAAATATCGGAATTGACCAGTCAGAATCAAATGCTGGCCACGCTGAAACAGCAGGGCCTCATTGATCCTGACATTTTTATATCTCAGAACAATGAGCTGACCGAACAGCTCCGTACCGCAAAGCTAAAAAAGGAACGCCTGCTGGTCGCTGATGGCGACAGCACCATCGCCCAAACGCGGGAACTGATGGAAATACTGGATGCAGGGCCGGACTTCCTTGATGACTTCGATGCGGAGCTGTTCGGTGAACTCGTTGAGAAAATCATTGTAGACAGCAGCGAACAGCTCCGCTTCCGCCTGAAAAACGGATTAGAACTGGTCGAGATCATAGAGAGGACGGTGCGGTAATGGGCATCCGAAAGCAGCCCTTTGGATACCGGGTGGAAATGGGTGAGGTTGTTCTCCATGCCCAAGAAGCGAAGCTGGTGGAGTATATCTTCCAACAGTACCTTTCCGGTGCCTCCTTCAACACATTAGTGGCCCAACTGCGGGAGCAGTCAATTCCCTATGACGAGGGGAAGCTATGGAACAAAAACATGGTCGCCCGTATTTTGGAGGATCATCGCTACACCGGAGAAGGTGGTTATCCCGCTATTACCGACCAGGAGACATTGAGTAGAGTCCTCGAAAAGCGGAGTGCGAAACAAGCTCCTGCACAAAAAACAGAAGCGCAAAAGCTCCTGCGCCGGCTCAGCGGCCATACCGCCACAGAACAGATGGAACAGCAGGTGCTGAACCTGCTCAATGGTCTGATTATATCACCGGAACGCATCACGCTTCCAGAGCCGGAACATCTGCCCAAAACCCCAGTGCAAGCGTTGCAAAGGGAATTGGATACCGTGATGGACCAACAGCCAATCGATGAGGATGCCGCTCAGAAGCTCATCCTGGCCATCGCCGCAGCACAATACAGTGCCATAAATCCGAACCAATACGAGACCATCCGGCTCCGCAAGCTGCTCTCCAAGCAGGAGCTTATGACCGAGCTGGACGCTGAATTGCTTCAAAGTTCCGTCTCAGCCATCCTGTGCTATAGAGATGGAACCATGGATATCCAATTAAAAAACCATCAAATGATAGGAAGAAGTGAAACAGTATGAGAGAAAGCCCGCCTAAAGTTATTACCATTCCTGCAAAGCCGGAGGCTGCAGCCCAGCAGACTAATAAGCGGCAACTTCGTGTAGCTGCATACTGCCGTGTCTCCACCGACGATGAGGAGCAGCTCACCAGCTATGAAGCCCAGCAGAACTACTACACCGACAAGATCATGACCAACTGCGACTGGACTATGGCCGGGATCTTTGCTGACGAGGGCATCACAGGCACCTCGGCCCGAAAACGACCTGAATTCCTGAAGATGATCCGGATGTGCAAGCAAAAGAAAATCGACATTGTCCTGACCAAATCCATCTCCCGCTTCGCCAGAAATACGGTGGACTGCCTGAACTACATTCGTGCCCTACGAGAGCTTGGCATCGCAGTAATCTTCGAAAAAGAAAACATCAATACCCTGGAAGCAGATAGCGAGATCCTCATCACCATGCTGGGAGCTTTCGCCCAGGCTGAAAGTGAGAGCATCAGCGCCAATGTCCGCTGGGGCAAGCGCCAGGCCATGCGGGAAGGAAAAGCCATCATTCAGTACGACCGCCTCTATGCCTACGAAAAGGGCGAGGACGGAAATCCTAAAATCATCCCGGAGCAGGCCGAAGTGGTGCGGTCAATCTACCATCAATACCTGACCGGCGCCAGCCTTCGGATGATCAAGGAGCGGTTGGAGGCTGAACAGATCCCCAATGTGTCAGGAAAAGCTCAATGGACCATCACAACTATCCGCAGTATCTTGCGAAACGAGAAATATTGCGGAGATGTCCTTCTGCAAAAAACCTATATCAGCGATTGTATCAGCCGAAAGGTCATTCGCAATACCGGGCAGCTGCCCATGTATCTGGTACAGGATCACCATGATGGGATTGTAGATCGCAAAACCTTCGATGCCGTACAGGCAGAGATAGCGCGGCGCAGTGCCGGAAAGAGCCCCTCCAAAAAGAATGCGCCCACCGGCATGGCATCCTACGCCAGCAAATATGCCCTCTCGGAGCGGCTGGTCTGCGGTGAATGCGGAACGCTGTACCGCAGATGCACCTGGTCCAAGGGCGGCAAAAAGCGTGTGGTATGGCGCTGCGTCAGCCGCCTGGACTATGGAACAAAATACTGTCACAACTCGCCCACGCTGGATGAGGAACCTCTCCAGCGGTCGATCCTCGCCGCTATCAATTCCGTCATGAGTCAAAAGAGCACTCTTATCCGGCAGATCACATCCGCCATGGAGGTGGAGCTGGCCCCGGTACCCGGTGAGAGCATGAGCCTTGCAGATATCGAACAACGCCTGAACGAGCTGAATGACCGGACAAGAGAGCTGGTGGCAGAAGCCGCACGAACTAAGGATGCCGAGGCATACACCACCCAGCTGCGAGAAATTATGAATGAGGCTGCCGAATTAAAAGAAAATCGAGCCTACATAGAAGAACAGCGGCAAAATAACGCACAGGCAGTCCAGCGCATAGAGGATGCGGCAGCCGCTATGGAACAAGCATCCTGCCACATCTGTGAATGGGATGAAACCCTCATCCGGCAGCTGGTGGATACGGTCAAAGTCCACTCTGCCGAAAAAATCACGGTATACCTCCGGGGCGGCGTTCAAGTCGACCAGGATATGATATAATGAGTGAAAGAAGGTGAAGCAATCATGATCTATGCCACAGGCGATACCCATGGCAACTTCCAACGGTTTGCTCCAGAACACTTCCCAGAGCAGGCTCAAATGACCAGGGATGATTTTATGATCATCTGCGGCGACTTCGGCGGTGTATGGGAAGGCGGCAAAAAAGATGCCCGCAGCCTGGACCGGCTGGAAAACCTACCGTTTACCACGCTGTTTGTCAGCGGCAACCACGAAAACTTCGACCTGCTGGGAAAATACCCCGTAGAGGAATGGAACGGCGGGAAAATCCAGCGCATTCGGCCCCATGTAATCCATCTAATGCGCGGGCAGGTCTTCGACCTGCAGGGATATTCCTTCTTCACCATGGGCGGTGCCAGGAGTCACGATATTGACGATGGTATTCTGAATCCCAATGCGCCGGATTTTGAAGAACAGTATTGGGCTCTACGAAGAATGGGCGCCCGCTTCCGGGTCAACCATCACTCCTGGTGGAAACAGGAGCTTCCCAGTAAGTCCGAGTATGAAGAAGCTCGGCGCAGTCTGGAACGCATTCACTATGAGGTGGACTATGTGATCACCCACTGCGCCCCAAGCAGTATCGTTGACATACTGGGGAACGGTGGATATGTTCACGACCACCTGACCGACTTCTTGGAGGAAATCAGAGAACGAGCTAAGTTCCACTACTGGCTGTTCGGACATTACCACGACAACAGGATCATCGACAACCGCTTCGTTCTGCTCTGGGAACAGATGGTACAGGTGGTGTAAAACAGGCCAAAGAGAAGCACAAGAAATACTCCTGCGTTTCTCTTTGGCCTGTTTCTGAATAAGGCAGATTCTGCCGGAAAGGAGGAAGCCATGAACATTCGCAAAAACATCGATTACTCTGCCATGTTTGCCGCTATGGATACGGCAATGGCCACCGGAATGTCTCAGATGGAGCTGTACTGCCAGCTGGGCGCTTTGGTCTGTGAACGACCGGAAAAGGGTGCCGCTGTCGCAGCTGCCGAATACCTGAAAAACCGTTACCAGGATGCTTCCGGCTTCTCTCCCCGCAACCTGCGTCGGATGCGGGACTTCTACCGGATATATGGTGGGCAGCCGGAACTGCTGAAGCTGGCCATGGAGGTCAGCTGGACGCACAATGTAGTCATTCTCGAAGCAGAACTGAATCTGGAAGAACGGCGCTGGTACTTGTGCGCTGCCCAGCAATTTGGGTGGTCAAAGGCAGATCTCCAGAAAAAGATTGCGGCAGAGGCCCATCTGGAACTCCTCCTCGACGAATCAGAGGTTCCGTGCTATACTGAATGCGAAGATAGCAAATTGGAGTGTTCAAAGCATGATCAAGATACTTTTCCTCTGCCATGGGAACATTTGCAGAAGCCCGATGGCCGAGTTCATTATGAAAGATCTGGTGAAGAAGGCCAATCTGGAGCAGAGCATTCAGATCGAGTCGGCAGCCACCAGCACAGAGGAGATCGGCAATCCGGTGTATCCGCCGGCTCGCCGCAAGCTGTCCGAGCATG
>OGXI01003369.1_pt1 | contig 10856 bp, 8 predicted proteins | sample 1576221 | NCBI WGS metagenome assembly OGXI01 (sample SAMEA3541523, study PRJEB24748) | human gut metagenome | biome: human gut; feature: human-associated habitat; material: faeces | place: China | collected 2012
CCGTTTTATGGTGTGTCTATTCCCGGACGGCTGTTGTTTCGCCTTCGATGAGCCGCGCCTCCGCTTTAATGGTATCCGGCGGCATGGTGGGATCGCTGAGGCGGCGGAGCATGGTTTCGGAGGCCAGTTTGCCAATCCCATAAAAGTTCTGGGCTATCGTGGTCAGTTGCTTATTGTCTGGAAGCTGAATACCCAAGCCGTCGAACCCGACGATGCCCACCTGGGACGGAGTGCGGCAGCCTAGCGAAAGTAATATTTTGTAAATACGGCTGGCGAAATAGTCACCGGTGCAGAACAGGCCAATGCGCTGGCCTTTATGCTTATCCAGAAGCTGTTGGATAATATCGGTGATATGGGCGACATCCTGTTCGGGATAGGTAATAAGAATGTGATTAAAATTCACCAGGCCTTTATAGTTCTGCACGACCTGACAATACCCGATATACCGTTCCCGGATCGATTCGTTGTAGTTGAGGTTGACATCCGACAGGAAGTAAATCGTGTCATAGCCACAGTCCACCAGATGCTTCGTCGCCATGACGGCGCCCTTGACGTTATCTGTACGCACGCAGGGCAAGTTGATACCAATAATGGGCTGATCCACCAGGACAAAGGGGTAATCGCCCATGAACAGCTCGTAAATCTCGCCCTCGCCGCAGTCCATGACGTCCTTAGCCACATACGCAATGATCCCCGCGCTTAAGGAAAATTTTACGGCCTTGATGGTTTCGATAAAATCCTCGCCGTTATCCTTGCAGTAGTGGATCATGGTGAAAAAGCCGTGCTGGCTCAGCCGCTTTTCAATTCCTTTTAAGATGTTCATTTCGTCTAGACGCGCCGTATCCCGGTATTGGGCAAAGGGGAGGACGACGGAAATGATGTTGGAGCCCTGCTGGGTGGCGGCTGTATAGCCTTCGTTGACAAAGGTGCCGCTGCCCTGCACCCGGTAGACGATCCCCATATCACGCAGTCTATCGAGCGCCTTTACAACCGTGGGGCGGCTGACGTCAAACTGTTCAGACAGCTCCTGTTCCGTGGGAAGCTTGGCATTCTGCTGGTAAACATGATTTTGAATTTGTTCCTGTATGTAATCCATGATCTCGCGATATTTGGGAATGGTCTCCATGACAACCCCTCACTTTAACGAAATTGACTTATCGAATTCCTTAGTATTATCATAATCCTTTTTCTGTGAATTGTCAATTACTTTTAAAAAAATTTGCATATGGGCGAAGTTTATTTGGTAAGCAAAGCGGAAATTTGACAACATAGTGAAATGGAATCTTTAAAAACGTCATATGTTAGTCAAAATAACTAAAACGATAAAATAAATATGATAAATCATATGAACCTCAAATTTTCCACATAATAAATTTGATAAGGCTATTGAAAACGCGAAAAAAAGAAGCTATACTAGAAACAGGCAAATGCCTTGACGTAATTTATGGAAGATGATGTTAAGGTATATGGGATCTAGGTATTATTTGCAAAACCAGTATAGCGGTTTCCGCTGATTGCTCTCGGCTTTGGAAAGTTGACAAGTCAATTGGGCGGCAAAGGCCTTTAACCAGTGCATATTGTAAGCTATATAACAAGTATCCTGCTTTGCTTCATTATCACAATACAATACGCCAAGCTGTCTGCTATAAACAGCTGCTGGTGTCTGCCATGCCAGTTCTCCGTGAAATGAAATGTCAGGAAGCCCACATGCGGTCTTATCCATACCTAGCAATGGCATTTCTTTATGAAGAGAAGTATGTTCTTTTCTAAATTGAATCAATGTTCTCACATATTCAAACAATGCTTCATTCATCTTTTTCTTATTCCAATTCAGCCACGCCGTCTCATTATCCTGACAATACACGTTATTGTTTCCCTTCTGGGTATTGCCAAACTCATCTCCTGCAAGCAGGCATGGTGTTCCCTGAGATAACAATAACAACATCATAGCATTGCGGATTTGTTTTTTTCGTAATTCTACAATTGCATTTTTCCTGCTTGGACCTTCTGCTCCGCAGTTCCAGCTATAGTTATAATCTGGTCCATCCTGGTTATTTTCTCCATTTTCTTCATTATGTTTTGCATCATATGATACAAGATCCTGAAGAGTAAAGCCTGTCTGGTTCGTCACATAATTATACTTATTATCTTCACTGGAATTGTGTTTGATCGCCCAGATAACATCTGGGATCATCCCCTCATCTCCCTTTAAAAAGCGACGCATCACATTTTGGAATCCATCGTCTTTTTGGATCAGCTTAATTCCTTTTAAAAGAGGATCTTGCTTCATACTTTCCCACGGAGCATTATATGGATTGAGTACAAACCCATCTATATGATATTCCAGCATATAATATTTCAGACATTCAATTGCCATCTGCGGCAGTATCTCCGGTGTAAATGGCATCTCTACCACCACTTCAATACCTGCTTTATGACATGCTTTCACCATATCCTTCAATTCACGACACGCATGCCCTGAAGCACTGTAAGACGGCTTTGGAGCAAAATAATATCCCTTTCCATATCCCCAGTAATTTGTCTTATGTCCGACAATCTCTGAAAACTCATAAATCGGCATACACTGAATTTGATTTACGCCAAGAGACTTCAAATATGGTATCTTCTCGATTACTCCTAAAAATGTACCTTTGTGTTTTACCTTTGATGAGCTGTGTTTTGTAAATCCTCTTATATGTAAACTATATGCTATCACTTCATTCAATGGTAATTTTAAATGATGATCTTGTTCCCAGTCATACGCTGTTTCCGGAACCCGCCCACGGATTTCGTGTTTCTGCGGATTTGGTTTTTCTCCAAAACGTTTTGTTCGCGAAACTTCTCTTACATAAGGATCTATACAAACCTGTTTATCTATTTCAAAATTGTATTCCTGTCTGTCTGCACGAAATCCTTCCAGACCAAGATATCGCACTTCTCCAAGACCCTCTTCTTCCAACATATCAAATGCTTGTACCGGTTCTGCTTTTCCTTTCTGATAGATCAATAAACGACATGTTTTTCCTGTCGGTACTGATACCGCAAAATTTGTATAATCAGGGTACGATGTTGCCCCCAGTGGCTGTGGTGTTCCTTCCACTCTCCTCATTCTGATGTCCTCCTACTGCCAGCCATTTGTTCCATATAGTTCTACATTATCTTTATTAATGATAAATGTTTCCTCTCGTATCTCTTCTTCATAATCTTTATCTTCCAGTACTGCCATAACTGTTTTTGCAGCATCTTTTCCGATATTAATCGGTGACTGTGCTCCTGTTCCCACAAATGCACTTCCTTCTTTTGCAATTTCTTCCTTTGCTTTCGGACAGCCGTCAGCTCCATAAATATAAATATCCTTACGTCCTGCCTCATTCACCGCCTGAAGTACTCCCAATGCAACTTCATCCGTTCCACACATGACTGCATTGATTTCCGGATATTGTTTCAAAAAACTCTTCATCTGTTCATATGCTTTTTTCTTTTCTCCATTCACATCAACACGATTCAACACTTCAAATCCCGCATTGGAAATAGCTTGTTCAAATCCTGTAATTCGTTCATTTACAGAGTTGATACCCTTATTTTCAAAAATCAGGATTTTTCCTCCATCCGGACATTTTTCCTTCAAATCTTTTCCGCACACATATCCTGCATTTTTATTATCTGATCCTATAAATGCTGCCGTAAGATCAGAGTTTTTCACCTGCGTATCCAGATTGATAACCGGAATGCCTGCTTCTTTCAATGCTTCCAGTGCACTCTCAATCTGTTCCCAGTCTACCGGGCTCAAAAATACTGCATCTACTCCCATATCAATCATTTCCTGTATCTGCTGATTCTGTTTCTGAGCATCGTTCTCAGCTCCCATAGACACAATTCGAACATCTTCTCCGATAGATGTCTCTATCGCCTTTTCCAGTGCCTGGAAATATGGATTATCTAAATTGATACAACTATATCCAAACAGAAGCCCTGCTTCTTCCTCTTCTTGTGCTTCTTCCTGCGCTTCTTTTGCCTTTGCCTCTTCTGTCTCTTTTGTTGTATTATCCTGTGGTGTTCCTGCAGTTTTTTTACAACCTGCTAAAAGTAATGTTATCATCATGACTGCCATCAATATCGTAAATATACGTTTCTTCAATTTCAATCTCCTCCTGCAATAATTCAAATTCACTGATTCTATTCTAACTTTTTTTCATCGTTTGTCAATTCGTTTTCATCTTCTTCTTGCGTTTCATCTTTATCTTTGTTAAAGTAAATCTAGATAAATATTGTCAATACTTCAAAAAGGAGACTCTTATGGAACAGAATGAATTGGGTACTGTAACCCTGTATTTAGACAATGATGAAACAATTGAATGTCAGATTTTATGTGTATTGGATGTAAATGAACAGCAATACATTGCACTTCTTCCACCGGATGAAGAAGGCGGCGAAGAAAGCCCTGTATACATCTACCGCTACACACACGATGCGGACGGAGAACCTGGACTGGAATCCATCGAAGATGATGAAGAATACGAAGCAGTCTGTGATGCATATGATGAATGGCTCGATACTATGGAGTACGAGGCACTCGATCTGGATGCACTTGGATTAGACTCCCTCGAATAATTCTTCAACAAAACGGGAAGGACTGATTTCCTTTCCGTTTTTATTTTTTACATAACTGATCTTTAAGACTTCTTTCGCTCTGGTCATTGCAACATAAAACAGTCTTCTTTCTTCTTCCAGCCCATTTTCTTCTAACGCACGTTTATAAGGAATACACCCTTCATTTGTGTGAATCAGATATACGGTATCAAATTCCAGTCCTTTTGACGCATGCATCGTCATTAAATGAATCCCTCGTCGATTTTCTCCACTCTTTTGCTCTTTCATTTTCAATGCGATACTATATTCTTCAATATGGGTAAACCATTCCTGTAAAGTCTCATATGGTTTTGCTGCTTCTTCAATCTCAGAAAGTACGTCAAACAGATCACTTTTTTGCATCTGATGCTGTGTTGCATATTCTCTTAAGAATTCATCGTATCCGATTCGTTTTCGCAAATATTGAATTGCTGCATAAGGGGCCATCTTTCCAAGCATCTTAATATCCCATTCCATCTGGTCTATACGATCTATCATCCAGGCTTTATCTTTGTAGAATTTCCGTACATCATCATAAAGACTTTTTTCTTTTCCCGAAACACTGTCCCTGCTGATATAACGTTTTGGTCGATTCATGATCTGTAAGAAATCTGCCCTCGTCAATTTACCAAGCGCTATACGAAAATATGCCTGGATATCTTTTGCAATAAAATGCTGATATAAATTTGGCATGTGTTCTTTCATTTGAAAAGGAATCTTACTGTCAATCAACTTTTCCACTAAAGCTCTCGCATCTGTATGTACTCGGTATAACACAGCAATCTGTTCTGCCAAAACACCTTCTGCTATTCTCGATGCGATTTCTTCTGCAATGTATCTGCTCTCTTCTTCAGAATCCCTTACTTCCTGTACGTGCAGACTCTTTCCGGCTTTCTTCTTCGTCTTAATTGCCTTATCAAAGCGCACCTCATTATGCTCAATTACTTTCAACGCATTTTTCACAATATTGGCTGTTGACCGGTAATTAATATCCAGTAAAATCTGTTTTGCTTCCGGATAGTCTTTTTGAAATTGAAACATCAGCTTCGCATCCGCACCCCTGAACCCGTAAATGGACTGGTCATCGTCACCTACAGCAAAAAGATTGTTCTGCGGAGCAGCCAGCATTTTAATCACGTCATACTGTACTTGATTGATATCTTGAAATTCATCAATCAATATATACTGAAACTTTTCCTGCCACAGCTTTAACAAATCCGGCCGGCTTGTAAACAACTGATAACACAGAACAAGCATATCATCGAAATCTATTTTTCTTAACTGCTTCCGCTCTCTTTCGTATTCCTGGTAAATATTCCGAAAGATATCCGGCCGGCATCTCTTTGATTCGTATGTATCTATCTGATTACGATTGTTTTTCACAACACCGATCTCGGTAATTACGTCTTTCAAAAAATCTTCTTCATCCATAATCTCCAGTTCGTCCTGATGATTCACAATCTGACGGACCAGTTTATACTTTTCTTCCTCCGATAAAATATTTTCCGGTCCGAACCGATACGCCCATTTCAAAATACCATAATAGATTCCGTGAAACGTGCCCATTGTTACCGGAAGTTTTTTCCCTTCCATACTGGACTGTAATCGCAATTTCATCTCTGTTGCCGCATATTTAGTAAAAGTAATGACCAGAATTTCTTCTGGTCGTACATGTAATTCTTCTATTAGATATTTTATTCTGTTTACAATTGTCATTGTCTTCCCGGAACCGGGACCTGCCAATACAAGACATGGTCCCTTTCCGTGAAGCACGGCACTTTTCTGTGCCTGACTAAGTGAAGTCCGTCTGGCTTTCTGCGTGCCAGTGGCGCCGTTATAAGAAACAGGCATCTGCTTCTCTGTGTGGCTATCTGAACTCATCTTTACCTCTTTCAAATCTATCTTTTTACAAGTGCTATTTGAATTATGACAGTTTTTCAATTCCTGCTTTCAGACGACTCAGTGATTCTTCTTTTCCAAGAACCTCCATAAGCTCTGTAGCACCTCCAGGTGTATTCTGCTTTCCTGAAATTGCAGTACGGATTGGCCACATTACATAACCTACCTTGTATTCCTTTTCCGTTGCAAATGCTTTCAATGTCTCAAATAAAGCATCGTTGCTAAAATCATCCTGAGCTTCCAGTACAGGAACAACTTCTTTTAATAATTCCAGTGAATTCTCTGGATTTGTTTTCATTTTCTTATGTGTATACAATGCAACATCGTATTCCGGAACTTCCTCAAAGAAATCTATCTGATCTTTGATGTCAGGCAGAATCTCAATTCTTGACTTAACAAGTGCTGCGATTTTTCTCAGATCAAACTCTTTTGTGACAACTTCTTTGATATATGGTTCTGCCATCTTATAGAAACAATCATCATCCATTGCTTTCAGGTACTCACCATTCATCCATTTTAATTTCACAGTATCAAAGACTGCCGGAGACTTGCTCATATGTCTGTAGTCAAATGCTTCTACCAGCTCTTCTAAGCTAAAGATCTCACGATTGTCTGTTGGACACCATCCAAGAAGTGCCACATAATTCACAACAGCTTCAGAAATAAATCCCTGGTCTATCAAATCCTCATATGAAGAGTGTCCGCAACGCTTGCTTAACTTCTTATGGTTCTCATCCGTGATTAATGGACAGTGCACATATATCGGTACTTCCCATCCAAATGCCTCATATAATCTGTTATATTTTGGTGCAGAAGAAAGGTACTCATTTCCTCTTACAACATGTGTGATCTCCATCAAGTGGTCATCTACTACATTCGCAAAATTGTATGTTGGATATCCGTCTGACTTAATCAGGATCATATCATCTAATTCTGCATTTTGCACTGTAATATCACCATAAATCTCGTCATGGAATGTTGTTGTTCCTTCATTTGGTACATTCAAACGAATAACCCATGGTTTTCCTGCTGCCAGGTTTGCTTCTACTTCTTCTTTTGATAAATTCAGACAATGCTTGTCATATACCACAATCTCTGTTCCATTTTCTGATACAGATGTCTTCAGAGACTCTAAACGTTCTTTATCACAGAAACAATAGTATGCATCTCCCTGCTCAACAAGCTGCTTCGCATATTTTAAATATATTCCCTGTGCGTTACGCTCACTCTGAACATATGGGCCATAGCCTTTATCCTTATCCGGACCTTCATCGTGTACAAGACCTGTCTTGGCAAGTGTACGATAAATAATATCAAGTGCTCCCTCCACAAATCTTTCCTGGTCTGTATCTTCTACACGAAGGATAAAATCTCCTCCCTCATGTTTTGCAATCAAATATGCATAAAGTGCTGTACGTAGATTTCCAACATGCATTCTTCCTGTAGGGCTTGGTGCAAATCTTGTTCTTACCTTACTCATTTTTTCATTCTCCACTTCTTGTTTTTTAACATAATTCTATTCAAATATCACTGTTTGTACATTTACAAACAGCAACATTAAAGCCACGCTCTATTATAAAGCAAGTGGGATAAATGTTCAAGTGTTACTGTTCACATCTCACCAATTGTGCTGCCCTGTCATCTTCTATCAAAAGCGTTCCACAGTCACGAATATCAATCACCGACAATCCTGTCTGTGCAAATGCATTTGCTGCAATTCTTTCTGTCTGTGTCGGAACAATATATCCTCCTGTTCTTCCTGCCGGAAATGCTAATAATGTTATTTCTTCTTCATCATATAGCACACCATCAATTGAGGTGTAATTTATATTTCCTTCTTCCACCATAATATCAAATAAATTATCAATCCCATCAAAGGCACCTGTTTCAATCACTGAGATATTAGATGGTATGTAAATCTCATAAATATCAGTAAAGCCATTTATAAATGCATGACTGCGGATTCCGACGCAATTTTCTGATGGAAGTTCCAATACACCACTTCTACAATCCAGCATTTCTTCATTGATTCCATAAAGCATTCCGGCTTCATCAATTAAAAATGGCGTTGCTGTCTCTGCAATATCTGTTTTGGCATCCTCACTTTCTTCCGTATCATTTTTCGGAATATCATTTGATTCATTCACAATCGTATCCTTCGGCTCGTCTGTGATAACATCTTTTGCTTCATCCACAACCGTATTCTTTGGTACGTCTACAATATTTACTTTCGATTCAGCCGCAATTATAGCTTCCTCTTTCTCTGCAAGATTGTCTTTCGCCTCTGCCATAACAGTTTTGTCCGGCTCACCTACTATAATCTCCTGAGATTCTGCTGCAACAATTTTCTCCATTTTACTTACTGCAATATCATTTCCTGTTTCTTCTTGCTTTTCTGCACTTAAATATTCTTTTGTTCCTACAGCTTTTCTTGAAAATACAGCACCTGTTAAAATAGCAACACACAACATCCCCACAATTGTACGTTTTATAATTGGTCTGTAAAATCCATAAATTTCCAAACATCCTTCCATAGTTATCCCTCACCATCTCTTATTCTATAGATTCGGCAACATTTTATAGACAAAGCTATTTACATTTTTTGCCAATTGTGAAAAATTCTATAAAAGAAAAAGGAACGCTGCAATCAAATGCAACATTCCTTTGCTTTTTTCTTCAAATCTTAACAGGATGTCCAGTAAAGCTGTATTTTTGTTCTGTACTTTATACGTTAATCTCTGCTTTTACACCAAGCACTTCTTTGTTCTTCTCTAACAATGGACGAATCACACGATTCAAATATGCATCAACCTGCTCTTTTGCACGTCCTACATATCTTGATGGTTCCATTGTCTTCTGAAGGTCTTCCAATGAAAGGTTGAACGCTGAATCTGCTGCAATAAGTTCAAGCAGATTGTTATCCAGACCTTTTTCTTTTACATTTCTTCCTGCTTCCATAGACAATTCACGGATTCTCTCATGTAATTCCTGTCTGTCTCCGCCTGCTTTTACTGCATCCATCATGATATTTTCTGTTGCCATAAATGGAAGCTCTGCCATCAGACGTTTCTCTATTACTTTTGGATATACAACCAGACCATCAACTACGTTCAGGCACAGATCCAAAATACCATCAATTGCAAGAAATCCCTCTGGTACACTGAGACGTTTGTTTGCTGAATCATCCAATGTTCTCTCAAACCACTGTGTAGCTGAAGTGATTGCCGGATTCAAAGCATCGATCATCACATATCTGGAAAGTGATGCGATACGCTCACTTCTCATCGGATTTCTCTTATAAGCCATTGCTGAAGAACCAATCTGTGTCTTCTCAAATGGCTCTTCTACTTCTTTCAAGTGCTGAAGAAGACGGATATCATTTGAGAATTTGTGTGCACTTGCCGCAATACCTGCAAGTACATTGAGCACTCTTGTATCCACTTTACGTGAATATGTCTGACCTGATACCGGATAACAAGCTTTAAATCCAAGTTTTTCAGCAATCATCGGATCAATCTTGTCGATAGTCTCCTGATCTCCGTCAAAAAGTTCCAAAAAGCTTGCCTGTGTTCCTGTTGTTCCCTTTGAACCAAGCAATTTCAAGCTCTCAAGTACATATTCAAGATCTTCTAAATCCATCTCAAATTCCTGCATCCATAAAGTTGCTCTCTTACCAACGGTTGTTGGCTGTGCCGGCTGAAAATGAGTAAATGCCAGGGTTGGCAGTGCTTTGTTTGCATCTGCAAATTTTGCAAGTTCTGCAATTACGTTCACCAGTTTCTTTTTCACCAGTTTGAGCGCTTCTGTCATTACAATAATATCTGTGTTATCTCCTACATAACAGGATGTTGCTCCAAGATGAATAATTCCTTTTGCCTTCGGACACTGTTTTCCATATGCATATACATGAGACATTACGTCATGACGCACTACCTTTTCACGTTCCTTTGCGACATCATAATTAATGTCTTCTGCATGCGCTTTTAATTCATCAATCTGTTCCTGGGTGATTGGAAGTCCCAGCTCTTTCTCTGTCTCTGCAAGTGCGATCCACAGTTTTCTCCATGTGCGGAACTTCTTGTCCGGCGAGAAAATATACTGCATCTCTTTGCTGGCATATCTTTCTGAAAGTGGGCTCTGATATCTGTCGTTTGTCATCGTTTTTTTCTCCTTATTCTGAATTATATTTAAATAATTTATATCTTCTACTCAAAGGCAAGGGATACATCTCTGCCCGGCACTTTCATCGGATAATTGCCTGTAAAACAGGCATCACAGTAACTTAAATCCCCAACCATGTCTTTCAACTTCTCAACTTCCATATATCC
>OGXI01003370.1_pt1 | contig 10846 bp, 5 predicted proteins | sample 1576221 | NCBI WGS metagenome assembly OGXI01 (sample SAMEA3541523, study PRJEB24748) | human gut metagenome | biome: human gut; feature: human-associated habitat; material: faeces | place: China | collected 2012
TTCTTGTAATGGGAAAAGCTCCTGAAATCTCGAACTGTCAGAACTGTTTTGCGGGGAATGTTGACTTATCCGGCAGATAGACACCACTTTTCCGGTCACTATGGTTTTTACACAGAGACGGGACTATTGGTTCCAGTCAAAACCAAACAATTTACAGTCGATCTCTATCTTTCTTTTCAAGCATTCCATTCGCGTGTTTTCCCGGTTTCAGAGTCTCGATATAAAGTATTCCTGCATATTCCAACGATATGCCCTTGATGAACGCTGCAATTGGGGATGCTTCATGTCGGTGCGTCGCACGGCGAGTGGCGGACGGTCCGACATGCGACCTTCTGTTTTCGGCACCATGAACTCCCGAAGGCAAAAAGCCACAGCGCCGGCACACTCCGCAATAGCAACCGACGGTTTTTAAATTATTCACGAAATATAAAAAAAGTCTCCACGGAGTACGCGGAGACAATAGGTTGAAAACCTTCGGCATATAGCCTTATTGTGATAAGATGTAGAATTCTTACACCACAAATATAGTAAAAAAAGATGGATTTCTGCAATTTTCTATTTAATTTTACAGAAAACACTTTCTTCATATGGCAAAAGTATTGGGTTTGGACCTTGGCACCAACTCACTGGGATGGGCCCTTGTCGATGAATCGGAGAACGAATATACGCTGATTGACAAAGGTGTAGACATTTTCCAGGAGGGAGTTGCCCGCGACAAAAACAATGAAAAACCTGCCGTTCAGGATCGGACGAGCGCCCGGGCACTGCGCCGCCACTATTTCCGGCGGCGTCTGCGAAAAATCGAACTGCTCAAAATACTCATCCGTTACGACCTTTGCCCGCCGTTGCCCGAGGAGCTGTTGACCGCCTGGCAAAAAGAGAAACGTTACCCGCAGGACAATGAATTCCTCCGTTGGCAGCGAACCGACGACAATGGGGATCGAAATCCTTACCACGATCGTTATGTAGCCCTGTCCGAGCGGCTCGATCTCGGGAATCGCACACAGCGCTGGCTGCTTGGCCGGGCGCTTTATCATTTGGCACAGCGACGCGGATTCCTCAGCAATCGCAAGGAAGCAGGAAATGAGAAAGAAGACGGCACGGTCAAGGAGTGTATCAAAAATCTGTCGGCTGAAATAGCAGCGGCAGGGTGTCGGTACCTCGGAGAATATTTCTACGGACTGTACCAACACAAGGAACGAATCCGCGACAAATACACCTCGCGCAACGAACACTACCTGGCCGAGTTCAATGCCATCTGCGACCGGCAGCAATTGCCCGACGAATGGCGTAAGGCGCTGCATCGGGCAATCTTTTTCCAGCGCGACCTCAAATCGCAGAAGGGGTCAGTCGGCCGATGCACCTTCGAGCCGACGAAGAGTCGGTGCCCCGTTTCGCATCCCCGTTTTGAGGAGTTCCGGATGCTGTCGTTCGTCAACAACATCCGGATTACAGGACCGGGCGACAATGCTCCACGACCTTTGACACAGGAAGAGTTCGAGACGATTCGTTCGCTCTTCTTCCGGAAAAGCAAGCCTTATTTCGATTTCGAAGAGATCGCCCGCAGAATCGCCGGCAAAGGGAAATATGCCTGCAAAGAGGAGCGTACAGAAGCTCCTTATCGTTTCAATTTCGCCCGCACGGCCACCGTATCGGGATGCCCCGTCACGGCATCGCTGCAAGCGATCTTCGGAGACGACTGGATTACGGAGATTCGCAGCCTTTACCTGCTTGGAGCAGGAAAAAACGAGGACCAGATGTTGAATGACGTATGGCACGCCCTCTTTTCGTTCAACGACGAAGGTCGGCTGCGTAGCTGGGCCTGCGAAAAATTGCAACTCACGGATGAACAAGCCAAAGCGTTTGCAGCCATCAAACTCCCGCAGGATTACGCGGCGTTGAGCCTAAATGCCATCGGCAAGATTCTGGTCTATCTGCGCTGTGGCTATCGGTACGACGAGGCGGTATTCCTGGCCAACCTGCGGGCGGCACTTCCGAAGGAGGTCTATGCCGACGAAAGCCGTCGGCATGAAATCGAACAGGACATCGCCTCGCTGCTGCTTGACTACAAGCGAAATCCGTATAACAAGTTCGATTCAAAGGAGCACCGCATTGCCGACTATTTCAGCGATCATGGATTGGATGCCTCTCGTCTGATCCGTCTTTATCATCCCTCGAAAATCGAGACCTATCCGGATGCGCAACCCAAGGCAAATGGCATTCTGCAACTCGGCTCTCCACGTACTGCGACCATTCGCAACCCGATGGCCATGCGGGCCCTGTTCCGATTGCGCAACCTGATAAACACGCTGTTACGCGAAGGCAGGATCGACCGAGACACGAAGATCCGGATTGAATTCGCCCGCGGACTCAATGATGCGAACAGGCGGAAGGCCATCGAGCAGTATCAGCGGGAACGGGAGGTTGAGAATCGGAAATATGCCGAAGAGATCCACAGCCAGTATGCCGCCGAAACCGGCCGCGAGATAAAACCCTCGGACGACGAAGTGCTGAAATACCGGCTGTGGGAAGAACAGCAGCACGTCTGTCCCTATACCGGGCGGCAAATCCGCATTTCGGACTTCGTCGGGTCGGCTCCGGATTTCGACATCGAGCACACGCTCCCGCAGGCTCGCGGCGGCGATGACTCGCAGATGAACAAGACGCTCTGCGAAAACCGGTTCAACCGGGAGACAAAACGGGCGAAACTGCCGGCCGAGTTGTCCAACCATGTCGAGATCATGGAGCGGATCGAATCGTTTGGCTGGCGGGAAAAAATGGAGAGTCTGCAAAAGCAGATTGAAGCCCAGGTTCGCAGGAGCAAAAGCGCAGCGATTAAATCCGAAAAGGACGACGCCATTCAGCGCCGTCACTATTTGCAGATGCAACTCGACTACTGGCGCGGGAAATACGAACGCTTCACCATGGCCGAGATTCCCGAAGGATTCAGCAATCGGCAGGGAGTCGACATCGGCATCATCGGCAAATATGCACGGCTCTATCTGAAGACGGTTTTTGACCGAATCTATACGGTCAAAGGTTCCACGACCGCCGCGTTCCGCAAGATGTGGGGACTGCAGGAGGAGTATGCCCGCAAGGAGCGCACGAACCACGTCCACCACTGCATCGACGCCATCACGATCGCCTGTATCGGCCGCCGGGAGTACGACCGCTGGGCGCAATATGTCGCCGACGAGGAGCGATACGGCTACGGCGAAAGCGGCAAACCCCGCTTCGAGAAACCCTGGCCGACCTTTACCGAAGATGTCAAGGCGGCGGCCGACGAACTGCTCGTTGCCCACCACACGCCCGACAACATGACCAAACAGACGCGCAGGAAGTTACGGGTTCGCGGCCGGATAAAGTTGAATGCCGACGGGGAACCAATCTACCAGCAAGGAGACACGGCTCGCTGCCGGTTGCATCAGGATACCTTCTACGGCGCTATTAAGCAGGATGGAGAGATCCGCTATGTCATCCGCAAATCGCTCGCGCAGTTACAGCCGACGGACATCGACAAGATTATCGACGATGCAGTCCGGGATCGCGTACGGGAGGCAATCGACGAGGTCGGATTCAAGACGGCGATGAATCCCGATGAATACACGATCTGGATGAACCGGGAAAAGGGCATTCCCATCCGCAAGGTGCGGATCTTCACACCGAGTGTCAAACATCCGATCGCGCTAAAAAAACAGCGCGACCTATCTGCAAAAGAGTACAAGCGGGATTATCATGTCGTAAATGAGGGGAACTATTGCACGGTCATCTATGAGGGCCAGGACAAAAAGGGCAAAACGAAACGCACCTTTGAACTCGTCAGCAACCTCGAAGCTGCCCAATATTTCAAAGCCAGCGCTGACCGGGAAGCCCGCCCCGATCTGGTACCGCAGACCGACACGAACGGTTTCCCCTTGAAATACATCTTAAAAACGGGGACCATGGTCCTGTTTTATGAAAATACCCCGGCAGAACTTTATGAATGTACCCGCAAGGAGTTGGTAAAACGACTCTACAAGGTAACAGCAATGGCTGCAGAAGGACGGGTACAGTTCCTCTTTCATCAGGAGGCCCGAGATCAGAAAACACTTACCTCCTTATATGGAGCTGGGACCTCTCAATTCTGCCAATCCAATCCATCACCGAAATTGCGCCTCAGCGTTTCCAATTTTAACATGTTGGTGGAAGGTTATGATTTCGAACTGACCGTAACGGGCGAGATAAAATTCAAAGATGACCGGCCATGCTGAAACGAACCTTGTTTTTTTCGACACCCTACTGTTTGAGCCTGCGCAACGGCCAGATGATCATCCACACGCGCGAGGCCCCCGACCAACGGAAAAGCATCCCGATCGAGGATATCGGCTTCGTGGTGCTGGAGGACCAGCAGACCTCCATCACGCTGCCGCTCTTGAATGCGCTGTCGGACAACAACGTGGCAGTTATCCTGTGCGGAGAGAACCGAATGCCGAACGCCTTGTTGATGAATTTGGATTCAAACAGAACGCAAGGTGAACATTATCGGATGCAGATCGCTGCATCCGAACCGCTGAAGAAGGGCCTTTGGAAACAGATCGTCGAGACCAAAATCCGCAACCAGGCTGCCTTGCTGCGGAAGCTGGGGTATGACGGAGACAAACTGAAACCCTGCTACATGAATGTCAAGAGCGCCGACGCCGACAACCGGGAGGGCATAGCAGCGAGAATCTACTGGTCAGAACTGTTCGGTGCCGAATTTTACCGTTCCCGCGAAGGTTCGCCGCCCAACAACCTGCTCAATTACGGCTATACGATCCTGCGAGCCGCCGTGGCCCGTGCGATCATGGGCTCCGGACTGTTCCCAGCATTCGGGATCTTCCATCGGAATCGTTACAACTCCTTTCCGCTGGCCGATGACGTAATGGAACCCTATCGACCGTATGTCGACGAATTGGTCTACCAACTTTACAGAAACGGGAATACACAACTGACCAAAAAGGTGAAAGGCGAACTGTTGCGGCTCCTGTTTGTCGATACTCGTTTCGACAAGGTTGTGCGACCTCTCGAAGTAGGACTTATGTTTTCAGCCTCTTCCCTGGCTAAATGCTTTGCTGGAACCCAAAAAAAGATTGCATATCCTTTATTGGAGTAGTCGAATGTCAGAAGTACGCTTGAATGCTTATCGAATCATGTGGTTGTTTGTCTTTTTTGATTTGCCAACCAATACAAAAACGGAACGACGTCATGCGGTGCAATTTCGCAAGGCGTTGGAAAAAGATGGTTTCACAATGATGCAGTATTCAGTCTATGTGCGCCATTGTGCATCGAAGGAGAATATGCAGGTTCACATTAAGCGGGTTCGACGATCGATGCCTCCGACAGGATTTACAAGTATTCTTGCTGTAACGGACAAACAGTATGGAGACATATTAAATTTTTGGGGTAAAAGCGAACGAGCAAAACCGGAAATTCCGCAACAATTGGAATTTTTCTGATAAATCGTTATTTTCGTTCTTTGAAATACGGAAAATGCATCAAACTGGCTTCGTCGGAACACCCGATCGTATTTTTATAGTGGCAGACAGCCCGTAAGTAACACTTTATCAATCAATATGAGGCCCGACGTTGTGGTTTGATGTAGAATTTCAATAAGATACAACGGAAAGATTCGTCACTTTGGCCCACAGCTTGTTGTGGTTTGATGTAGAATTTCAATAAGATACAACGCCAGTGCTTTATGCCTTCCTTGTACTTCCGTTGTGGTTTGATGTAGAATTTCAATAAGATACAACTCTTTGATTGTTTTTTCTCTGTTAGTCATGTTGTGGTTTGATGTAGAATTTCAATAAGATACAACATTGCGTAAAGTATGTTACTAAACAAATTGTTGTGGTTTGATGTAGAATTTCAATAAGATACAACACTATCACGAACATCGTTAAGACAAAAGCCGTTGTGGTTTGATGTAGAATTTCAATAAGATACAACACAACCTCGACTACACGAAGCCGGTGTATAGTTGTGGTTTGATGTAGAATTTCAATAAGATACAACCCTAAAAGCGGCGAATACACCGCAGCGAAGTTGTGGTTTGATGTAGAATTTCAATAAGATACAACGACGGCGTGCCTTATACGCTCGCCTGCATAGTTGTGGTTTGATGTAGAATTTCAATAAGATACAACGACAAGACATCCAAATCTCCTGCGTTCGGAGTTGTGGTTTGATGTAGAATTTCAATAAGATACAACGCTTTTCCACGGTTTGCAGGAATGCGTCTTGTTGTGGTTTGATGTAGAATTTCAATAAGATACAACACAATGCGAGCCTTCATCCCCTTCCTCGTGGTTGTGGTTTGATGTAGAATTTCAATAAGATACAACACCCCCACCTGTCGAAGGATAACGTGGCGGGTTGTGGTTTGATGTAGAATTTCAATAAGATACAACGTTGTCCGTCCCGGGGCGGACGGCGTGCCGTTGTGGTTTGATGTAGAATTTCAATAAGATACAACTGTAGGCCGCACCAAAAAAATCGATATTGAGTTGTGGTTTGATGTAGAATTTCAATAAGATACAACCGGCAGTATTGGAATGCTGCATAATTGCAGCTGTTGTTTACATTACCCTTTTGACTCAAGAAGATTTCAAACTCCCTTAAACACGTCAAATCCAATTCATCAAAACGCATATTGACCGAGCGGAATTGCGACACAAGGACCAACGTTACCTTATGTTTGCTGGCGGAACCGTACTTTTCGACTTTTTCCAAGCGTTCGATAATCTGTTTGAAGTACTCCCCGACCGTGCAGTTGATTCGTTTGCCGTTCTGTTCAAACAGCGTATCGAATGTAACGGGAATTTCCAGCACCTCCAACTTTTTGATTTTCTTCTCGTATTCACGTATTTTGGAAGTTATTTGAAACTGTATTTCTGCTCTATCGGGGCAGTCGGCGGTAGGTTGTTGTTTCTCAAAATCCCAATGTTTCAGCAATACCGATATGCCAACCGAAATGCCCAAACCGACGAACTTACGGCGGCGGTCATGGGTGAATACGAGGGCAAGAGGGGCTAAATGGTTTCTGTTGATAGTGTCTTTGCGACATACGACGTTGATTGTCATAATCTTTACGGATTACGCAAACAACAAAATGCAATACGTGTGTTACACGATTTTATGTATCACAAACGGCGATTTTAGGCTATTTCGTGTTACACAACAGACATCTACAACACACGGCAGAAAAATAAAAACGAGCGATAATTCATTGATTATCACTCGTTTATCGAGAGCGGAAAACGGGACTCGGACCCGCGACCTCAACCTTGGCAAGGTTGCGCTCTACCAACTGAGCTATTTCCGCAAAATCTATCTTCCCCGCCCCGGGAAAACATCGTTTCCTGCGTTTCGGGACTGCAAATATAAAATGAAAAATTTATTCTGCAAAATTTTTCGGCTACTTTTGTCAAAAACAAAATGTCCCCGGCCGCAAAGCCGGGGACATCCGTATCGGAAACCGCCTTTAGCGGACCATAAACCCTTCGTCGGCACGTGCCGGAATGGGCATCGAAGCGTATACGCCGGTTTCGAGTTTCTCGCGAACGGCCTTGAAAGCCTCAATCGTAACCTTCACATCCTCCAGCGTATGCACCGCCGTCGGGATGATGCGCAGGATGATCTCACCCTTCGGAATCACGGGATAAACCACCATCGAGCAGAAAATACCGTGGTTCTCGCGCAGGTCCACGACCAGATTCGTGGCCTCGGGAATGCCGCCCTTCAGGAAGACGGGCGTCACCGGCGAGTTGGTCACACCGATCTCGAACCCGTTCTCTTTCAGGCTGCTTTGGAGCGCACGGACGTTCTCCCAGAGTTTCTCCTGGAATTCGGGGTGGTTGCGGATCAGCTCCAGACGCTTCAGCGCGCCGATCACCATCGGCATCGGGAGCGACTTGGCGTAAAGCTGCGAACGCATGTTGTAGCGCAGCAGGTTAATCAGCCAGCGGGGACCGCTCACGAAAGCGCCGATCCCGGCCATCGACTTGGCGAAGGTGTTGAACAGCACGTCCACGCCGTCGACAACGCCGAAATGCGCCGCCGTGCCGCGACCGCCCGGACCCATCGTACCGAAGCCGTGGGCGTCGTCCACCAGCAGACGGAACTGGAAATCCTTCTTCAGCGCCACGATCTCGTCGAGCTTGCCCAGGTCGCCCTTCATGCCGAACACGCCCTCGGTGATCACCAGCACGCCGCCGTTCTGCTCCTCGGCCAGATCCGTGGCATGCTGCAACTGCAGACGCAGCGACTCCATGTCGTTATGTCCGAAAACGAAGCGTTTGCCCTTGTGCAGGCGCAGTCCGTCGATGATGCAGGCGTGCGCCTCGGCATCGTAGACGACCACGTCGCGGGGGGTCAGCAGGCAGTCGATGATCGAGATCATGCCCTGGTAACCGAAATTGAGCAGGAAGGCATCCTCCTTGCCGACAAACGCGGCCAGTTCACGCTCCAGACGCTCGTGGTAAACGGTCTGTCCGCTCATCATGCGGGCGCCCATCGGGGCCGCCATACCGAACTGCGCAGCGCCTTCGGCGTCGGCCTTGCGCACCTCGGGGTGGTTGGCCAGTCCGAGGTAATTGTTCAGGCTCCAGTTGAGCATCTTCTTGCCCCGGAAAACCATGTGGGGACCGATGTCGCCTTCGAGTTTGGGAAAGGCATAATAACCGTGGGCGTACGACATGTACTGACCGATCGGTCCGCCCGCATTTTTCTCGAGGCGTGCAAAAATATCAACCATATTTGTCTTGTAATTATGAGTTTGTGTCTCTTTTTTCCGTTTTGGACGCACAAAAGTATACATAAAACGGAATCGGCATTCAAAAGTAGCCGTTTTTTATTCCACAAGGATACGCATTTATACTTATTTCAGTTCTAAATAAGGAAAAGGGCCGCCGTCGGCGGCCCGGGAAACGGAGTTTTTCAACGCCGCCGGTCGATCGCATCGACGATCACCGCCACGGCGCCGTCGCCCGTCACGTTGGTCGCCGTTCCGAAGCTGTCCATGGCGATGTAGGTGGCGATCATCAGCCCCGCGAGGGTCTCGTCGAAACCGAGCATCGACTCCAACAGTCCCAGCGCCGCCATGATCGCCCCTCCCGGCACGCCCGGAGCCGCCACCATCGTCACGGCCAGCAGCAGGATGAACCCCGCGAAGGTCGACGCCGGAATGTCCAGCCCGGCGATCATCGACACGGCCAGCGCACAGGCCGTGATCTTCATCATCGAACCCGAGAGGTGGATCGTGGCGCACAGCGGCACGACGAACGACGCCAGTTCGGGCCGCACGCCGAGCTTCACGGTCTGGGCCAGCGTCACGGGGATCGTCGCGGCGGACGACTGCGTTCCGAGGGCCGTCATGTAGGCGGTGAGCATCGTGCGGAGCATCTTCAGCGGATTTTTACGCGCCGCAAGCCCCGCGACGGAGAACTGCACGAGAAGCAGCACGACCGTCATGCAGAAGATCACCGCGATCAGTTTCACGAAGACGTCCAGCACCCCGGCCACCTGCCCCGACTGGGTCATCGACAGAAAGATGCCGAAAATGTAGAAGGGCAGCAGCGGAATGATGACGCGCAGAATCACCAGCTCGATGATCCGCTTGAAATCGTCCATCGCCGCCTTGAGCGTCACCGAACGGATATAGGCCATGCCCAGCCCCAGCACGAAGGCGAGGACCAGCGCCGACATCACACCCATCACGGGAGGCATTTCGACCGTGAAATAGGGCGCAAGGGCCGCCCCTTCCTCGGGCAATACGGCGGCGGAGCCTTCGAGCAGCGCCGGAAAGAGAAGCCGCCCCGTCAGATAGGTCCCGAACCCCGAAAAGAGCGTGAAGGCATAGGCCAGCGCGGCGGTCAGGGCCAGCAGACGCCCGGCGTTCCGGCCCAGATCGGCGATGCCCGGAGCCACCAGCCCGAGAATCAGCAGCGGAATGGCGAATCCCAGAAACTGTCCGAAAATCGCATTGAAGGTCAGCGCGATGCGCGTCGCCCAGCCGGGGAGGAAGAATCCGCAGGCGACGCCCAGCGCAATGGCCAGCACGACGCGCGGCAAAAGTCCGAATTTGAATTTCATAAAACGGTATTTTGGTAAAATTAGGAATTAATTTTGAATTCCTAATTCTTAATTCTTAATTTCGCACCATGACAGCGCTATTTCACGACATTATCTTCGGCCCGGTGCATTCGCGGCGGCTGGGCCTTTCGCTGGGAGTCAACCTGCTCCCGCTCTCCTCGAAACTCTGCTCGTTCGACTGCATCTACTGCGAGTGCGGCTGGAATGCCGAGCACCCGGGCGGACGACGCTTCAACAGCCGCGAGGACGTGCGCACGCAGCTCGAAGCCACCCTGCGGCGCATGGCGGCCGACTCCACGCCGCCCGACGTGATCACCTTCGCCGGCAACGGCGAACCGACCATGCACCCCGATTTCGAAGCCGTCATCGGCGACACGATCGCCCTGCGCGACGCGCTGTGCCCCGCGGCGAAGGTCTCGGTGCTCTCCAACGCCACGCAGATCCACCGCGACAGCGTCCGCCGCGCCCTGCTGCGCGTGGACAACAACATCCTCAAACTCGATTCGGCGTTCGACGCGACGGTGCGGCGGATGAACAACCCGCAAAGCGCGTCCTACACGGTGCGGGGCATCGTCGAAGCGATGAAACGCTTCGACGGGCGCATGATTCTGCAAACGATGTTCCTGCGCGGGGAGTGCGGCGGACAGCCCGTCGACAACACCACCGAAGAGGAAGTCTCGGCCTGGCTCCGGCTCGTCGCCGAAATCCGCCCGCGGCAGGTGATGGTCTACTCGCT
>OGXI01003380.1_pt1 | contig 10792 bp, 10 predicted proteins | sample 1576221 | NCBI WGS metagenome assembly OGXI01 (sample SAMEA3541523, study PRJEB24748) | human gut metagenome | biome: human gut; feature: human-associated habitat; material: faeces | place: China | collected 2012
GGTAGGCGAGATCAAGACCGCTATCCTTAAGGGAATCGGAAAATAAGGAGAATTTATTATGATCGATTATGAAGAGGAACTGAAGAAATTTGAACCCTGTCTGGATGTCACAGACGCAGAGGGTGCGATCTATGACAGAGAGCTGACTGATATTCTGGATGTCCTTCAGGAAGTCTTAAGAGAGGCAAAAAGCAATCGACGCACAAGATAAGAAGCATACGAAGTACACAAAGGGAGAAATAGTGAATGAATTGTGTGAACTGTGGGGCATTTCTTACAGACATGGATCTGGACTACTGTCCGAACTGCGGATATAATGTACTGATCCAGAAAAAAGTAGATTATCTGTCCAAGAGTTTTTACAATCAGGGTCTGGAGAAGGCAAGCATCCGTGATCTTTCCGGAGCGATCGCCTGTCTGAAACAGAGTCTGATCTATGATAAGAGAAATATCAAGGCGAGGAATCTTCTTGGGCTTGTTTATTTTGAGACAGGAGAAGTGGTTTCTGCACTCAGCGAATGGGTGATTAGTAAGAGTCTTCAGCCGACGAGAAACCTTGCAACAGAATACATCAATAAACTTCAGGCGAACAGAAACCGTCTGAATGCGATCAATGAGACAATCAAGAAATATAATCACGCATTGCTTCTGTGCCGTGAAGGACATGAAGATATGGCGGCAATTCAGCTGCGCAAGATTCTTTCACAGAATCCGAAGCTTATCAAGGGATATCATCTTCTTGCATTGATCCAGATGAAAAATCATGAATGGAACAAAGCGAGAAGAACTCTTCGGAAGGCAGCGCGTATTGATAAGACGAATACGACAACGCTTCGCTTTCTGAGGGAAGTGGATGAACAGACAGGAGTTACGACCAAGCTTGAAAAGAAGGGAAAAAAGGGATTTTTCCATTCGGGCAGTTCAAAGCAGCAGGAGATGGATGTGCTGGCTCCGGATCAGGTTGTGCAGCAGCCTGTTTACAGAGAACAACGCTCCAGAATTTCTCTGTTTTTTGTTCTGATGACGGGAATCGTGGCTGGAGTTGGTGCTTTCTGGATGCTGGCAGTTCCGGCAATCCGTCAGGGAATTTACAAGGAAGCGAACCAGCAGATCGTCCAGTACAGTGAATCGCTTGCAAGTCAGGCGGCAGAACTTACCAAGGCGCAGAATGATGCGAAGGAAGCCACGAATTCGGCAGATGAAGTTACACAGCAGCTGACTTCTGAACAGACAAAGAGTACGAGTTATCAGGCACTTCTGCAGGCATACGCAGATTATCAGCAGAAGAATCTGGACGATGCTGCACTGGAACTGCAGAATGTACAGGCAGATGTTCTTTCAGATGCACAGAAAACAATCTATAATACGATCAGTCAGGCTGTAAGTTCCGGAAATGCCGGATCAGATGATACTTCTGGTGATGGAAGCGATGACAGCGGTGATTACGATGAATCAGATTATTATGAATAATATTATAGTGAACAGTTAGTGATAGCTGCAGGCAATGCAGGGACAAAACGCTATAAGAGGAACCTCGGAGAAGGGGATGTGTATGATGCACATCTCCTTTTTTGTATTTGTATATTGAGGATGCCTGAATGGAACAGTAAAAAAATTGCAGGGGGAATGAAAATGAATGAGCTGTTTGAATTCAAAGACGCAATCCTGACGGTACATCTTCCGCAGGATCTTGACCATCCGCAGTCGGACTGGATCCGAAAGGAGACGGACAGGATCATGAGCAGAACCTATGTCAAAAGGATTGTTTTTGATTTTGAGTAACCGCATCCTGAATCCGAATTTCACGTAATGACGTGCCTAACTGCTTTGCTAACTGAACCGCATTGTCATAAGTTCGGTTTGTTGTTCCAAAACATGGCATTGTGACACAGACAATTCCTTCTCTTTCTAAATTTAACGTATCAAAAGCACGGACTGTCACAAGCAGCGCAAGGGTCGAATCCAAACCGCCGGACAACCCAATTACGGCATGTTTGCAGCCGGTGTGGCGTAGACGTTTGGCAAGCCCATACGACTGAATTGCCAAAATTTCTTCGCATCGTTCTTCTCTGTGAATACGAGTCGAAGGAACAAATGGTGTCTTTTCAAAACTTCTTGTAAGTTTTGTTTCTTCCGGCACATTTGAATCAAACCAGATTGTCGTAAAATTGTCTTTTTTCTGCCCTTTCGTAAAGGTCGTCATACGCCGTCTTTCATTGTGAAGACGGCCCAAATCAATTTCCGTAATTAAATCCTTTTCCCCGGCAAATGGTTTGCTCTCTTTCAAAACAACACCATTTTCCACAATCAGATTATGACCGGCAAACACCATATCCATCGTGGATTCTCCCTCACCGGCATCCGCATATAAATACGCCGAAAGCGTACGTGCTGACTGGTTTTTCACAAGTTCTCTGCGGTATCCCGCCTTGCCGGTCAGCTCATCGCTCGCCGACAAATTCAAAATAATATGTGCTCCCGCCATAGCAAGCTCACCGGATGGCGGTATTGGTGTCCACAAATCCTCACATAATTCAATCCCAAAGGAAAAACGATGGTATTTTTTGTGCGTGAATATCAGATTGGCACCAAACGGAACGCTCTCACCCTCTTTCCAGCGATGCTCTCCGTTTTCTGCCGGTGCTTCTACAAACTGACGTGCTTCATAAAATTCACTATAGTTTGGCAGATAGCTTTTTGGCACAAACCCAAGAATTTTACCGCCATAAATAACCGCTGCCACATTATAAAGTTTTCCGTTATGGTCAAGCGGAAGTCCGACTACACTGACGATTTCGTACGATTTCGTCTCCTCGCAGTATGCAGCCAAAGCATCTTTTGCGCCTTCTACTAAAGTGTCATGCAAAAATAAGTCACCGCACGTGTATCCGGTCAGAGAAAATTCCGGAAAACAAACGAGAGAGACTTTTTCGCCCGCCATTTTTTTCACTTTTTCAACCATTTGATTTTTATTATATTCGCAGTCTGCCACACGTAAATCCGGTGTCGTAACCGCTACTTTTAAAAATCCGTTTTTCATCGTTTTTTCCTCATTTCTTTTTCCACATATAGAAAAGGGCAGCGACCAATCGCTGCCCAACTCTTTCGTAAATACCCGAAATGCCGGCTTCTGATTTTTGACTCCTAGCTATCGGCTAGGTGGGCAACCGCATGCAGCCTTCTGTCTTCCGTTGCTATGTCACCATAGTACCTTGCGGCAGTGACGGCCCGACATCCAACTACAGATATAAGAATCCCGTTTAAAGTATTGTAGGTTCAAAAATTCAGAAGGTATCGAACACTCCAGGAGATGTTCGTTTCTTGATACTATTAGTATACTGAAAACAGCGAAATATATCAAGAAATATTTTCAGAAGTTTCTGGAAATTCTATCGTAAAAATAGTTCCATTTTTTTCATCGCTTCGAACAAAAATATGCCCGCCGTGACGGCTCACAATATTCTTTGCCACAACAAGTCCAAGTCCGGAGCCTTCTTTTTCACCGTGGCTGCTTGCCCGGTAAAATTTTTCAAAAACATTTTCCCATTCACTCTCCGGAATTACAATACCAAAATCGCGCACCGTTGTCACAATCAGTCCTTCTTCTTTTGCAACATGCATGGTAATCTCTGTTCCCTCGTCCGAATATTTTACGGCATTTTGCAAAAGAACGGTAAACAACTGGCGGACTCTGTCGTAATCTCCCTTCATCAGGGAACATTCGTCGTCATAGGTAACACTGCCCGTCAATTTTTTCTCCTGCATAAGAATACGCATTCCACGCATCGCATCCTGTGCCACGGCAATCACATTTAACACTTCGACATTTAATTCGTAATCCGGATTTTGCATCCGTGACAAAATCAAAAGATCAGACACCAGATGTTCCATACCGTTACACTCGCTCTGAATCCTCTGCAAATATTCTTTCTGCTTGGTTTCATCCGTTACATAACCAGCCACCAGCGTGTCAGCATAACCTTTCATAACAGCAATCGGTGTGCGGAGTTCATGCGATACATTCGAGAAGAAATCCCGGCGGCTCTGCTCTAAGTCCTCGCGAAATTCTTCCGCTTCCACCAATTTATCCGAAAGGGTATCCATACTCTCTGCCAGCGCCCCCAGTTCATCTTTTCGACGGATTCCGGTTTTATGAGCATAATTTCCGGCAGCCAGCACAAGTGCTGCCTCTTTAATCCGGATAATCGGACGGACAAGCTGCCTAGAGAAGAAAAAGGATAATAAGAGTGCCAAAAATGCTCCTACCATAACGCAAATCAGCATGTATTTTTCGTACTGAATCACGGTATTTTCCTGCATTTCCATCGGTCCCGATACGACAACTGCTCCCGACACGTCACCACTCTTATCACGGACCGGCACTGCCACATGAAGCATAACCTTCTGGTAAACTTCATCGTAATCGCTGTAACTTTTCTTTTTCCCCCGAAATGCCGTTTTGATAATATTCTCTGTTTCCTTCGGAATATCCAATCCATCCATCTGCACATTGGTATATGCGTCAGATAATTTATGTTTACTTGATTCGTCTGCTACAATCCAGATGTCAACATTCTGCATCTTTCCAAAATCTTCCATTGCGCGCAGATAATCCATAAATTCATCCGTTTCATGGTCTTTTACTGCCTGACTTGTCCGAGTGACAACGCCATCTGCCAAATCCCCTAACTGCTGTTTGTACGCCCCGACAATATTCGTGCGGTTAAACCGTGTAAACATAAGTCCAATCAGAATTGTAAACACCAAAAGTACTACGCCAAAGGCAACGAACACACGCCAAAATATTTTCTTCATAGCGGCTCCTTATACAGTCAGTTCAAACTTATATCCTAAGCCCCAAATCGTCTTAATCTCCCAATTTGGATGTGGTACTTTATCTAATTTCGCACGCAGTCTCTTGATATGGGAATCCACGGTACGGCTGTCACCAAAATAATCCTGCCCCCACAAACTGTCCAACAAGTTATCTCTGGTAAATACCTTGCTTGGATTTCCGGCAAGAATCCACATGGTCTCCACTTCTTTTTTCGTCATCGGAAGTTTTTCCGCTCCTACATAAACGGTGTAAGTCTCAATATTTACCGTCAAATCACTGATGTTTAAGATTTTCTTTTCCTCTGTAGCCCCCGAACGTCCCATACGTCGTAACACCGCACGAACACGTGCCATAACCTCATCTCCATTAAAAGGTTTGACAATGTAATCATCGGCTCCGATATCCAATCCCATCACACGGTCGTAATCGTCTCCTTTTGCTGTAACAAGGATAATCGGCACATCCGACTGCTCGCGGATTTTTTCACAAACTTTGTAACCATCCATGCCCGGCATCATAACGTCAAGCAGTACAACTGCCGGATTGGCTTTCTTAAACAGGTCAAGCGCCTCAAATCCGTCCTTTGCCACAACCGGCTCAAAACCTTCTTTTGCTACATAAGTACCTAAAACCTCTCGAATATCTTCATTATCATCTACAATTAAAATTCTCTGCATGGTCTTTCTCCTTTCCCATCTCTTCCTATTGTTTTTTTCCATCATAACAGTTTCAAAAACCAATTTCAAGACCCCCTCACAAAGTGACAAGTTTGTGCCACAAGCACATAATATAGTTACAGTACAAAGTAAATATGCAATGGAAAGGAGCCTTTTCATGAAGAAAAAGTTTACCTCTCTTTTGGTATTTGTACTTCTAATCAGTATGGTTTTACCGGCCGGCACTTCTTTCGCCGCAGGAAAAAGGCCAAAGCTGAACATGAAAAAATTAAATATGACTGTTGGAAGCACCTTTTCGCTTCGCGTTTATAACGCAAAAAAGAAGCATAAGATTACTTTCACTTCCTCAAAACCTTCGATTGCAACAGTAAAGACCGAAACGCAAAATGCCAGATATGCCAGTGTATCTGCCCTTGCCGTTGGTTCTTCGGTCATTACCGTTACTGTCAAAAAAGGAAAAAAAGTAGTCCGCAACCTCAAATGCCGGGTTCGTGTTTCACCAAATGCAGTAAGTATCAAATTTATGAAAAATGAGGTTTCTGTTCCTCTCTCCCAGAGAACAAGACTTGAAACCATTATTAAACCAAATACTTCTGCCGAAAGACCGGTGTTTGAAAGTTCCGATGAAAGTATTGCCATTGTAAATTCCCGCGGTGTAGTAATGGGAGTTTCTCCCGGTACAGTAACAATCACTGCCACCTTACTTTCACGTAATTTAACGGCATCATGCGTCGTAACCGTACTTCCGGACAGCACAACTTCAAGTACAAAGCCAAAAAAGTACTACGAAAAAAAGAAGCTGCAGAGCATCGCCTATCAATCGGCTGACGCTCTGTAGCTTCTTTTCTATCTTTTCTTTTTATTTCTGTGGACGAATAATTTTCTTTGGACATTTTTCCGCACATTTTCCACAGCCCTGACACTTTGTGCCATCAATTACAGCAATATTGTCTTCCAATGTTACGGCGCCAAATTCACACTGTCTTACGCAAAGTCCACAACCGATACAGCCGGACTGGCAGACTTCCATAACTGCTTTACCTTTATCCTTCGAACTACACTGTACCGCATAGGCAGAAGAATATGGAATCAAATCAATCACATGATTCGGACAAGTTGCTACACACTGACCGCAGGCAACACATTTGTCACGGTCTACTTTAGCAACTCCATTCTGAATGGATAATGCACCAAACTGACAGACTTCCACACAGGAGCCGAGACCAAGACAGCCATATGAACATGCCTTTTCACCACGTCCCGGTACCATCGCTGCACGGCGGCAGTCCATCTCACCAACATAGTGATATTTATTTGCTGCCACATCACAAGTCCCGGCACATTTTACAAATGCTACCTGTTTTTCCGAACTTCCGGCATCCACGCCAAGAATTTCTGCAATCTTAGAAGCTACCGGTGCTCCACCAACCGGACATCCATTGACCGGTGCGTCTCCGGCCACAATCGCCTCTGCCAGACCATCACAACCCGGATAACCACAGCCGCCACAGTTGTTTCCCGGCAGACACTCACGTACTTTTTCAACTCTTTCATCGGTCTCTACGGCAAATACCTTACCTGCTACCCCAAGAAGAATACCAATCAGGATACCAAGCACCGCAAGGAGAACTACTGAGAAAATAAATATTGTCATTTCAAGTTCCTCCTTTCCTAAAAGCTAACGCCGCCGAAACCGCAGAAAGCAATCGCCATCAAACCTGCTGTTACCAGCACAATCGGTGTTCCTTTCAGTACGCTCGGAATGTTACAATTTTCAAGTTTCTCACGAATACCGGCCATCAGTACAATCGCAAGGAGGAAACCAAGTGATGCACCAATACCGTTTACGGTACTAGCCAGTACTCCATAGTTGTTCTGTACGCTGAGCAGTGCCACACCAAGTACCGCACAGTTTGTCGTAATCAGCGGAAGGTATACACCAAGTGACTGATACAGAGCCGGCATCATTTTTTTCAATACCATCTCAACGAACTGAACCAAAGCTGCAATTACCAAAATAAATACGATAGTATTTAAATATACCAAATCATTTGGCAAAAGCAGGAAGTTATACAATAAACTGGTAATAAAGGAGGCAATCGTAATTACGAATACAACTGCACCGCCCATACCGGCAGCGGTTTCCACTTTCTTGGATACACCAAGGAACGGACAAATGCCAAGGAACTGACTCAATACGAAGTTATTCACAAGTGCCGCCGTAAAAAGAATGGTAAAAATACTCATGCGTTTTCAACCTCCTTTTCTTCCTCGTCCTCTTCTTCTTTGTTTGTTGCGCTCGGCATTTTCAGTTTATTCTGAAGGGCAGTAAGTCCTGCCAGAACAAAGAATGCGCCGGGAGCCATAACAAAAATTGAGATATTTACTGCGCTTGGAAGGATTGTGAATCCAAAAATGGAACCACTTCCAAGGATTTCTCTGAAAATACCAATCAGCGTTAATCCCATCGTAAATCCAAGACCCATACCAATTCCGTCAAATGCCGATGCGATAACCGGATTTTTGGAAGCATAGGCTTCGGCACGTCCTAAGATGATACAGTTTACTACAATCAGCGGAATGTAAACACCAAGTGCCGAGTACAAAAATGGAATGTACGCCTGTAAAAGCAGCTGAACAATCGTTACAAACGATGCTACAATTACGATAAATGCCGGAATACGAACTTTATCCGGTATAATCTTACGCAATGCTGAAATCAGCATATTTGATAAAATCAATACAACCGTTGTCGATAATCCCATGCCCAGACCATTCATGGCCGAGGATGTAACCGCCAAAGTCGGGCACATACCAAGCATCATGACAAACGTAGGGTTTTCTTTAACGATACCGTTAATAAGGCGCTCGCCACAAACATTTTTACTCATACTGACCAGCCTCCTTTCCGGATGCATCATAGAACAAGATTCCCTTTACCGCTCTCGTAATCGCACGGGAAGTAACCGTAGCGCCCGATAATGCCTGTACCTGGGTATCTGTTGTCTCATTTTTATTATACATTTCTTCCGATGTGCTCTCCGGTGCTTTGATTCCTTTGAAACGTGCCTTAAACTCATCGTTTTCACAGTTTGCACCAAGACCTGCGGTCTCGCTCTCACTGGTAATCTGAATACCGGTAATCGCACTCTGTGCATCTACACCAAGAGCAAAACTGATTTTACCACCATAACCTTTGAGTGCGTTGGCAAGATATACTTTCCCGCCATTTGCCGTCGGATGTACTTCAGTAATCTCTACATATTCGGAAAGCAAATCGCCTTCTTTTACTTCTGCATTTGAAAGGTCATGCTTACCTAAATAAGCAGCCGCACCGGATACCGCTTCTGCATCGTTATCCTTTACGGAATCTCCCTGTGCGACAACAACAGCGCAGGCTTCGTTATTTGTTTTTTTCTGAGCATTGTCAATCGGGTCCTTTGTCAGCATATAAACACCTGCCAACACGGCACCGAGAATCAGGGTAATCGCACATAAGATAATGGCGTCCTTCATCATACTGCTTTTCTTATCCATTTGCTTTGCCCTCCTTTCCAAATGCCTTTGGAACGGTATAGCGTTCAATCAATGGTACAAACAAGTTGCCGATAATGATGGCAAAGGATACACCTTCTGCGGACTCACCGAAGAATCGGAACAAGCCGGTCAAAAGACCAAGTAAAATTGCATAAATCACTTTACCCTTTGAAGTAATCGGACTCGTCACGTAATCAGTTGCCATAAAGAATGCACCAAGCATCAAGCCGCCACCGCAGAGTTCATACAAAAGCGGATAAGCAGCCGCACCGGCAATTACCATATACAAAATGTCAAATACGGCAAATGTTGCGATGTAAATAACCGGGATTTTCCAGTCGATAACACGACGGAGCAAAAGGTAAATGGCACCAAGCAAAAGTGCTGCTGTCGATGTCTCACCAATGGTTCCTGTCGTTGTTCCCAAAAACATCTTCAAAAGACTTGGGTAACCGCCTTCTTTAACATCCATAAGTGGTGTGGCAGAACTTGCTGCGTCAACGGAAATACCGTATAACCAGTTACTTCCTTCTTTTACCGTAAAACTTGTCATGACGCTACTGAATGACAACATCAAAAAGCAGCGGCCGCCAAGTGCCGGGTTCATGAAGTTCTGACCCAGTCCTCCGAATAACTGTTTCACAACGATAATGGCAAATACACTGCCAAGAACACACATCCACAGATACTTTGGATTTCCCATCGTAGCCGGCAGATTCAATGCTAACAATAAGCCGGTCAAAAGGGCACTAAAGTCATTTGTTGTCACCTTCTGTTTCATCAATCTCTGCCAAATGTATTCTGCCAACATACAGGATACACAGCAGGTTAAAATTACTAATACTGCACTTAACCGGAAATTATAAATACCAATGATGGTAGCCGGCAATAAGGCAATTACGACATCTCTCATGATGGACTGCGTAGAAGAATGGTCACGTACATGAGGAGATGAAGAAACGTTCCATAATTTCTCTTCCATTGTTTCCTCCATTCTGCTGCTTTTGCAGCATATTTTCATGGCTAAACATGCTTATTTTTTTCTGTTCTGGTCCATAACCGCACGTCTTGCCTGTTTGAAAATCTGTGTCAGGCGTCTCTTCGCCGGACAAACAAATGTACAAGTACCACATTCATAACATTCCATACCATTAAGCTTCTGGAAGTAATCCAAATCATTGCGCTCAGCAGCCTGTGCCATCATCTGTGGCACCAGGTGGCTCGGACATACCGTCGCACAACGGCCGCATCGAATACAATTCGTCGGCTCAAATTTTTCAACTTCATCCTCGCTCATTGCCAAAATGGAAGAACTTGTTTTCGTAATCGGCGTGTTCAAATCATACATTGCCATACCCATCATCGGGCCGCCGGAAATCAGTTTCTTCGCATTTTCTTTGAGTCCGCCTGCTTCTTCTAACAGCTCGGCATGGCTCATACCAAATTTGACTTTATAGTTCTGTGGTTCTGCCATCGCATCACCGGTCAGTGTTACCACGCGGCTCATCGACGGTGTTGTCTTACATACGGCATCATAAATAGCAAGTACCGTCTGTACATTATCCACGATACAGCCTGCATCAGCCGGCAGCATTTTGGAGTTAATCTTACGTCCGGTCGTTACATAAATCACCTGACGCTCTGCTCCCTGTGGATATTTTGTTTTTAATACCTTTACCTCAATATCCGGATCGGAATCCGTGAGATACTGAAGTTTTGCAATTGCCTCCGGTTTGTTATC
>OGXI01003382.1_pt1 | contig 10788 bp, 6 predicted proteins | sample 1576221 | NCBI WGS metagenome assembly OGXI01 (sample SAMEA3541523, study PRJEB24748) | human gut metagenome | biome: human gut; feature: human-associated habitat; material: faeces | place: China | collected 2012
TTGTTCACGCTCCCTTACACTTTTTCACCGACATTCTTGCCCAGAATACCGGAAGCGCAATTATTCCGGCAGACGGTAAGATTGTAAGCCCGGTAGACGGAAAGATACCTATCTGCTGGCAGAAGAAAAAGATGACGGTATGAAAATCAAAATAAACAGAAAAGAAGAGGGAAAAAAGATGAGCGAAAGAGCAGCAGGCATACTCATGCCGATCAGCAGCCTTCCATCGGAATACGGAATCGGCTGTTTTTCAAAGAGTGCATATGAATTTGTGGACTGGCTAAAAAAAGCAGGACAGAGTTACTGGCAGATTCTGCCGCTTGGTCCTACAAGCTACGGAGATTCTCCGTATCAGTCGTTTTCAACATTTGCGGGCAATCCATATTTCATCAGTCTGGAGGCACTGGTGGAAGAAGGCGTTCTGACAAAAGCAGAATGTGAAGCTGTAGACTGGGGAAAAGTAAAAGGGAGTATTGATTATAAAAAGATTTACGAAGGACGTTATCCGCTTCTTCGAAAAGCTTACGAAAGAAGTAATGTACATGAGAATGAAGCGTATCAGCAGTTCGTAAAAGAGAACAGCTGGTGGCTGTCGGATTATGCATTATTCATGGCAGTAAAAGACAGATTTGACGGCGTGGAATGGAAATTGTGGGCAGATGATATCAAGCTGCGCTGGGGACCTGCGATGGATTATTATCGTGAAGAACTGTATTTTGATATCGAATTCCATCAGTATATGCAGTTCAAGTTCTATGAACAGTGGATGCAGTTAAAAACCTATGCGAACAAAAAAGGCATTCAGATCATCGGTGATATCCCGATCTATGTTGCAATGGACAGCGCAGATACCTGGGCACATCCGGAATTGTTCCAGTTAGATGAGGAAAATGTACCGGTTGCTGTTGCAGGATGTCCGCCGGACGGATTCTCCGCAACCGGACAATTATGGGGAAATCCACTCTACCGCTGGGGATATCATAAAGAAACAGGATATCAGTGGTGGATATCTCGTCTGGCATATGTGTTCCGCCTGTACGATGTAGTAAGAATCGATCATTTCCGTGGATTTGATGAGTATTTCTCTATTCCATACGGGGCAGAGACGGCGGTAGACGGACACTGGGGAAAAGGACCGGGCATGGATCTGTTCTGGAAAGTAAGAGAAGCACTGGGTGAAAAACCAGTTATCGCAGAAGACCTAGGATACGTTACGGACAGTGTACGTGAGCTGGTAAGGGACAGTGGATTTCCGGGTATGAAGGTTCTGGAATTTGCATTTGACTCGCGAGATTCGGGATGTGCGAATGACTATCTGCCACACAACTATCCGGTGAACAGTGTTGCTTATACAGGAACACATGACAATACTACTACAAGAGCATGGTATCATGACGTGTCGAAAGAATGTAGAACTTATGCAAAAGAATATTTGCATAAGCCGGCATTAGATGAAGATACTCTTTCATGGGATTTTATTGCAATGGCAATGGGAAGTGTTGCAGATTTATGTGTGATTCCAATGCAGGATTACCTCTGTCTTGATGAGCGTGCAAGAATCAATACGCCATCTACACTAGGTGGAAACTGGGTATGGAGAATGGATAAAGATGCGTTGACAGATGAACTTGTAGAGCAGATGAAACAAATGACAGTGTTATATGGAAGATAAGATATTTTCTTAAATGTAGAAATCAATAGGATTATTTCATAAAAAAGACAGGAAGCAATTAATTTGCATCCTGTCTTTTTTGAGACAATACACATTATCGTTTCCAGCGTTTCTTTAATACTTCAAGAGATTCTTTGTGCTGACGAGATTCCATTTTCGGAAATGCGTTCATCAGACGGCGGGAAATACGACCCGGTTTATCCGTTGATTCATGATAACGAGTGTGAAGAGATGCGATTCTGCTGCGCAGTTCTTCGCTGATTTCCTGTGAACGTTCGCGGGCATCCAAAGCACGTTCCTTTAATTCAAAAGCAGTTCCTTGTGTTTTTTCTTTCAATCCAGAAGCAGTATCCTGCATTTTTTCTTTAAACTCATCGGTAGCAGTAGCAAGTTTTTCTTTTGAGGCTTCTTGTCTATCCATAGCACGGATTGTCTTTTCAAAAATTTCTTGACCAATCTGCTCAGAAATTTCATGCATCTCAGCAGCAATTTTCTCCATAGCGGCCAGACGACGATTAAATTTAAATATTGTAGAAGCTGTCACATATAAGTCTGCGATTAAAGTGATTCCAAGTATTATAATTAATATAATTCCGACAATTGTTGGGATGAACGCAAGCAAATCATGAACAAGCGGCTGTATAAAATAAATAATAAACAGACATGCAAATCCCCATACAATAGAAAATAACAGACATACATATCCGCCGATGTTTAATGGCATATCAGAATAATCCCACCATTTATTATGAAAAATTTTATCCATAGCCCATCCGGTAACTCCTTCCAATACTGTTACCAGGACGACGGAGAGAATATAGAGAACAATAATATCTGATTTATAAGGAGTTAGAATGGTTATAACAGCGGTAACTCCGACTCCATAAATAGGACAGATCGGACCATTTAAGAATCCTCGGTTTACAAAGTGATGTGTTTTAAAGGCTGCGAAACCAACTTCAGTACACCAGCCTAAAAACCCATATACAAAAAAGTATAGTAATATAAAATAAATTGACATTGATGATAGCATGAAAACTCCTCCTTATTTATTAGTATGTAATCTCATGAAGAAAGAGTCCATGAGAAGGACAACGTTTAGAAACAGTATCTTCTCCAGAAAAAATTAATGGAATGGAAGATGCGTTTCGGCTGCCGAGTCCTATTTCTAATAACGTTTCTGTTAAGTAAAGTGGCATTTGATGTAGAAAATCATTTCCTTTTAGAAGAAAAAGAAAATCAGCATCAGATGGCTGTTCACACTTTAGAAGTAAATCTTTCGGAATATGAAATCCATTGAAAATTTCGATGGAAAGCAAATCTTTTTCGGTTGATTTTTTTGTCTTTCCAGAAGAAAAATGCTTGAAATCATGTCTTCCAAGCAATTGTTCTGAGGCATGCTGCATAGCATTAAAATCTAATGTATCCGGCAGGTGGTACTTGTATTTTCTTGTAAATACATCTGCAACCGGTGCACAGTTTACACGATAAAGATAAGTGATTGTTTGTGCATTTAATGAAGCATGAAAACGTTCAGAAACCTCTTCGGCAGAAATAATAGCAATATCTTGTGGAAGATAATGGTTTAATTCTTGCTTTAATTTTAATGCAGATAATGTAGTGTTTGTCTTAAAATTTACAATTTGTGCATCAGCGTGCACATTTGTGTCTGTTTTGGCACCTGCAAATAAGGTGGTTTCTTCATCAGTGATTCGAGAAATCACTTCTGTAAGTTTTCCGGAGATGGTATTAGAATTTCCTTTCTTCCCAGGTTTCTGCCATCCTTGATAGCGCGTGCCATCATATTGAATCGTTAATTTTATGTTTTTCATAAGCAATCCTCTTTTCATATGTACTTTATATGATACATGAAAGGAAATAAATTTACCAGATAAAATAAATTGTATCTTATGTAAAACATAAAAAAGAATACTTTCAAACAAGAGAGTAAAGCGTTACAATGAGACTAATTGCAAAAAAATATGTGAAAAAGTTGGAGGAAAATGTAAAAGTGCGTGAACAAAGACGGATGGAAGAATCTCGAGTTGAGACGGTATATATTGTTCGTCCGAATCATTTGAATGCAGCAGGAAGATTATTTGGGGGAATGTTGGTTCAATGGATTGATGAAGCAGCAGGTATTGTGGCGATGCGTCATACAAGAGAAAATTGTATTACAGCATCCATCGATAATCTGAAATTTATAAGAGGTGCATATCTGGGGGAACATGTTGTTATTATCGGACGAGTGACTTATGTTGGGAATACTTCGATGGAAGTGCGTGTGGATACATATGTGGAAGATAAACAAGGAATGAGACGCCCAATTAACAGAGCATATCTGACAATGGTAGCGTTAGATGAAAATGATCATCCAATTCAGGTTCCAGAGCTGATTATTGAGACAGAAGAACAAAGAGGCGAATGGGAGGCTGCACAAAAGCGACGCGAGATGCGGGAACTCAGAAGAAAAGAAGGATTTTAGAACTAAAAAAGATGCAGACGATAATGTCCGCATCTTTTTTTATATATTAGGAAAGTGCTTTCCTAATATATAAAAATCGCTCCGCTATGGATGCGCACTGCGGCGTACAATGTAGGTGTCGCAAGCGACCGCCGCAGGCGCAAGAATGTGCAAAGCACATTCTTTCTTATTGTCAGAAAATTAACAGGAATGGAACGGTATAAAATTTGGATGTTCAGAAAATTCGTGATATAATTTAACAAATTTATTGAAATAAATAGAACGGAAAAATTATACTGAAAAAGGAGAGAGTATGACGCAAAAGAGGAATAACAGATTATTAAATACAAAGTTAAATAAATACATAATTCCTGGAATAATGATGTCACTGGCGCTTCAATTGGGAAATATAGTCGATACCATTTTTGTCAGTAATTTAATAGGTGTGGATGCGATGGCAGCGGTTACGATGAGTCTGCCGGTTGAAACAGTTATCCAGCTTGTTGGTTACTGTCTTGGAGTAGGAGGCTCCATTGCAGCAGGTATTATGCTGGGAAGACGTGATAAGGAGACCGCTTCAAAACTATTTTCAGCAACCCTTACAGTGACTCTTATTGTGGGGATTATTTTTTCTGTCGCTGCATTTTTTACAGCTGATCCAATTGCAAAAGCACTGGTATCAGATGGCGGTGTTTTAATGCATTACACAAGAGATTATATTTTGGTAAGCATGCTGGGTGCACCGGTAATCGGGGTAGGATTGTTGATGGTGAATTATCTTGGAGCAGAAAATCATCCGGAGCTTGCATCGGCATATCTGATTGCTGCAAATGTAATCAACCTTGTGCTCGACTATATTTTCCTTAAATACACTCCGATGGGAATTAAAGGGGCAGCATTATCTACGGTACTCGGCTTCCTTTTAGCAATGGTGATTTTCATTCTTTACATTCGTTCAGATAAACGAAACTTAAGTTTTGTAATTCTCAAAGCCAAAGATTTTGTAATACTAAAAGAAGCAATCGTAACGGGAATTCCAATGCTTGTTTTCATGGCGACCAATTTCGTGAAAGCACTCGGGCTGAACTTGATTATTATGCGCCTGATCGGAGAAGTTGGAATGGCAGTATTTACAGTTTGTGATAATGTTCTTATGATCGTGGAAATGTTAACGGGAGGAATCATTGGTGTGATCCCTAATGTTGCCGGAATCCTTTACGGAGAAAAAGACTTTGTCGGAATCCATGTTCTTTGCAAAAAGATGCTGAAATACAGCTATATTGTTCTGGCTTTGGTATTTGTCTGTATCATGGCATTTACTGAGCAGATTACGATTTTATTTGGAAGTGGCGGCGGAGAGCTGGGAGCACAGATGGTGAGTGCGCTTCGTCTGTTCGCATTTTGTGCAGCACCATATTTGTGGAATAAATTTATGGTAAGCTATTATGAATCAATCGAAGAGACATCCATCGCAAGTTTTGTTACACTTCTTGAAAATGCAGTTGTATTACTTCCGGTAACATTTGTCGGAATCTTTGTATGGAAACAGATTGACGGAATCGGAATCAATGGTATTGCAATCTCATTTGTCATTACGGAGTTCTTAACTGTGATCGCAGCAAATATATACAGAAAAATCAAATATAAAGAATCTACATTTTATATTATTCCAGAGCAGAATCCGGGAATCAATCTGGACTTTTCGATTAAAAGCAGATTGGAAGAATCGCAGGATGTTCATAGAAAAATCAAGGAATTCTGTATAGAAAATAATGTATCGGGAAGCAGGGCAAATCTTGCTGCTGTGTGTGCAGAAGAAATGACGGTAAATATTATTAAATTCGGAGGGAAATCTTCGAACTGGATTGATATTAATCTCTGTCTGGAAGAGGATATTTTAAACTTGAGAATCAGAGATAACGGAGTGAATTTTAATCCTTTGGAATATAAAAATGACAGCGAAGAATTTGATATTCATGGAATAGAACTTGTAAAGAAGATTTCAAAATCGATGAATTATATTCGTGCAATCGATATGAATAATACAATAATATCTTTTTAGGAGGTGCGAAAGATGACGGCAATCAATGAAAGTAATGTTGAATTTAAGTTTCGCCCAGTGACAAAATTATTTGAAGAGCAGGTAGTTCTTCATCCGGGCAAGCTTGCGGTTGTGACAAGTAAGGAAAGCTTTTCATATTCGAAATTAAATGAAAGAGCGAATAGAATTGCAAATGCACTCATCGAAAAGGGGGTGCAGGCCGAGACAATCGTAGGAGTTATTCTTGAGAGATGTTGTGATTTCTATGCAGTACGACAGGCAATCTTAAAAGCAGGAGGAGCATTTACGGTTGCGGCGCCGGATTATCCGGATGACAGGATTCAGTACATTTTTGAGGATGCCGCAATTCCTTTTGTAATTACGACAAAGGAGATTGAAAAGGAGAGACAGGATTTATTTGCAAAGCTCGACTGCAAGGTGCTGCTTCTTGAAGAGCTTCTTGAAAATGAAAATGCAGAAAATCCGGATGTTGAAATAAAAGAGAATGATCTTTGCTACTGTATCTATACTTCCGGTTCAACAGGAAAGCCAAAAGGAGTTATGATTGAACACGTGAATCTGGCGAACTTTGTGAACCCGGATCCGAAAAATGCGGAAACCTTTGGATATGTAGACAAAGGCTCGGTTTCTCTTTCTATGGCAGCAATGACATTTGATGTATCGATTCTCGAAGAATTTGTTCCACTTACAAATGGCCTTACAGCGGTTATAGCAAGTGAAGATGAAATTAATAATCCAATTATTCTCGGAGATTTAATTGTAAAAAATAAAGTCGATATTATGACGACAACTCCTACATATTTGTCAAACATCATTGATCTGCCACAACTTACAGAAGCAATGTCCCAGATTAAGGTTTTTGATATCGGAGCAGAAGCATTTCCACCGGCACTTTATGAAAAGATTCGTCTGGTAAATCAGGATGCTCATATTATGAACGGGTATGGTCCGACAGAGACAACGATAAGCTGTACGATGAAGGTAATCACAGACAGTCAAAAAATTACAATCGGTGCTCCAAATGGAAATGTGAAGGTATTTATTGTCGATAAAGAGAATCATATCCTGCCGGACGGAGAAACCGGTGAGCTTGTTATAGCAGGTCTTGGAGTCGGCAGAGGATATGTAAATCTTCCGGAGAAAACGGCGGCTGCATTTATTGAATTGAATGGAGAACGTGCATATAAAACAGGAGATCTTGCGAAAATCAATTCCGATAATGAAATAGAGTTTTTCGGAAGAATGGACAATCAGATCAAGCTGCGAGGACTTAGAATCGAGCTTGGTGAGATAGAAGAAGTGATAAATAGCTTTGATGGCATTCTCACAAGTATTACAATCCCGGTAGATAATCAATACTTATGCTGTTATTTTATTGCAGACCATGACGTTGATACAGAAAAGCTTATGGAATACGCTTCCAAATCACTCGCACATTATATGGTGCCGGAGGTATTTATACAGCTTGAAAAAATGCCAATGACACAGAATGGAAAAGTCGATAAGAAAGCATTGCCAAAGCCGGTTTCAGCACCGACAAATTTGAAGGCAGCAGAAACGCCGATGCAGAAAAAGATTTTTGAAATTGTTTCTAAAATTGTAGGAAATGATTTCTTTGGAATTGATACCAGTCTTTACAAAGCAGGGCTCTCTTCCATCAGTGCAATGAAGCTGTGTATTTTACTTTCGGATGAGTTCAAAGTTACTGTGAAAACAGGCGATATCCATGACAATAATACGATTGAAAAACTTGAAAAATACATCATGCTCGCACCGAAGCTTAGAACCTATGAAAAACGCGAGGTTTATCCGCTTACAGGATCTCAAAAAGGTATTTTTGCTGAGTGTAGCAAAAACCCAGACAGCACAGTTTATAATATACCATTCCTTTTTGAACTGGAAAATGCGATTGATGAGCAGAAGTTGGCTGATGCACTTACAAAGATGGTAAATGCACATTCTTATCTGCTTACAAAAGTGTATCTCAACAGTGACGGAGAGATGGTACAAAGTCCGGGAGAAGATAAGTTTATAGCAAAGATTATCAAGACTACAAACAGTGAGTTTGAAGCATTAAAAGAAAATCTGGTACGTCCGTTTAAGCTTGAAAAAGGGCGTTTATTCCGTGCGGAAATTTATCTTACAGAAGATAAAAAATATTTGTTTACAGATTTTCATCATATCATTGCAGATGGTAATTCTTACGATATTATTTTTGAAGATATCAATAAGGCGTATTGTGGTGAAAAACTTGAGAGCGAAACCTACACAGGATTTGATGCAGCTCTGGATGAAGAACAGCAGATGAAAGAAGGCAAATATAAAAAGGCCGAGAAATATTACGACAGCATTTTCGAAGGTGTTGAAACAGAGTCGCTTCCGCTTCCGGACGTTTCGGGAAAAACTCCTGAAAAGGGAATTACGTCAAGAAAAGTAAACATTCCGGAAGAGAAAATTCGTGCTTACTGTGAAAAAGCAGGGGTTACGCCAAACACATTATTTACAGGATTATTTGGTATTCTTGCGACAAAATATTCAAATTCCGAGGACAGCCTTTTTGCAACGATTTACAACGGACGAAATGACTCCCGACTTGAAAACACAGTCTGCATGCTTGTAAAAACACTTCCTGTATACTGTGCCTTTGAGGAGAAAACGACAATACAGACATATATGGCAGAGCTTTCAGAACAGCTTATGTCATCGATGGCAAATGATATCTTCCCATTCTATGATATCTGTGCAAAATATGGTATAAATTCAGATTTGGTTTTTGCATATCAGGCAGAGTTAAGTGATGATTATCCAATCGGAGATACGATTGCGAGAGGACAGGATCTGTCGCTTGATATGGCGAAGATGCCACTGCTTATTCAGGTAAGAGAGTATGATCACGAATATGTACTTACTGCAGAATATAGAAGTGACATGTACAGCAAAGCGTTTGTTGATGGAATGCTTGAAGCCTATGAAGCAGCAATGGATTCGATGCTTAAGTCAAAATATATTTCAGAGATTTCTGTGATTTCACAAAATGCAGCAAATCAAATTGCAACATTTAACAGTACAGAAAATGATTACGGCAGAAGCAAAACTATTTTCGACATGTTTTCTGAAATGGCCCGGGAGATACCGGAGCGTACAGCGGTAGTATTTAAAAATAAAAGATATACATACAAGGAACTGGATGAGATTAGTGACAGGCTTGGAAAATATATTGCATCACTTGGAATCGGCAGGGAGGATGTAGTGTCAATCCTGATTCCACGTTGTGAATATATGGCAATTGCACCGCTTGGAGTGATAAAAGCAGGTGCCGCATATCAGCCGCTTGATCCAACTTATCCAAAAGACAGATTAATGTATATGCTTGAAGATGCACAAGCGAAGCTTCTGATCGTCGACAGAGAATTACTTCCGTTGGTTGACGGTTATGAAGGAAATGTATTGTACATGGATGAAATTATGCAGATAGAAGATCGTGATATGGAACTGAAAGAACCAGAGTTGCATGATCTGTTCATCTTACTCTATACATCCGGTTCAACTGGTGTTCCGAAGGGATGTATGCTTGAGTACGGTAATATTACTGCATTTAGTCATTGGTACAAAAAATATTATGAACTTGATTTTGATTCAAAGGTTGCAGCTTATGCATCATTTGGATTTGATGCATGTATGATGGATATTTATGGAACAATTGCAAATGGAGCCGAGCTTCATATTATTCCGGAAGAAATCCGCCTTGATTTTATTGCATTAAATGATTATTTTGAGACAAATGGTATTACACATTCCTTTATGACAACTCAGGTCGGAAGACAGTTTGCAATGGAGATGGATTGCAAGAGCCTGAAATATTTATCTGTAGGAGGCGAGAAGCTTGTTCCTTGTGAACCGCCAAAGAATTTCAAGTTTTTTAACGGTTATGGACCTACAGAAAACACGATTTTCACAACTATATTTGAAGTAGATAAATATTACAATAATGTACCGATAGGTAAAGCACTTGATAATAATAAGCTTTACATAACAGATAAATTTGGTCATCTGCTGCCATATGGTGCATGTGGTGAGCTGATGATAGCCGGCTGGCAGGTTTCAAGAGGATACCTCAACAAACCTGAGAAAACGGCAGAAGTATATACAAAAAATATTTATGATGATGCCGAAGGATACGAGGTATTATATCATTCCGGAGACGTTGCAAGATATCTGACAGATGGAAATATCCAGATTATCGGAAGAAAAGATTCACAGGTTAAGATTCGTGGATTCAGAATTGAACTTTCAGAGGTTGAGGAAGTAATCCGAAGATACGAAGGTATAAAAGATGCGACAGTAGTTGCATTTGATGACCCATTCAGTGGAAAATATATTGCAGCTTATGTTGTATCAGACAGTAAGGTAGATATCAATGCATTAAATGATTTTATCAAAGAAACAAAACCGCCGTATATGGTTCCTGCTGTTACAATGCAGATTGATAAGATTCCGTTGAACCAGAATCAGAAAGTAAATAAAAAGGAACTTCCAAAACCGGAAAAGAAAGTAGCTTCAATGACACCGTTTGCCTGACCAGCGGGCGGT
>OGXI01003389.1_pt1 | contig 10759 bp, 7 predicted proteins | sample 1576221 | NCBI WGS metagenome assembly OGXI01 (sample SAMEA3541523, study PRJEB24748) | human gut metagenome | biome: human gut; feature: human-associated habitat; material: faeces | place: China | collected 2012
CTATGACCCCATCCGCAACCGCATCGGCGAGGGCTATCTGATGGGAGGTGAGGAGCTATGAGGCGCCTTTCTCTGCAGTGGCGCATCACCCTGATGACGGTCCTGCTCATCGGTGTCACCTGCATCGCCATGAATCTTCTGCTCTGCTCCTCCGGTGTATACTATATGGATACGATCACAGATACCCTGCAGGGAGACAGCACCGTTATTCTGAACGGTGAAGGAGCAGAGAGCTTTGATCCGCAGCTCATAACGCCTAACGAGAATCTGGCCATCGTTGTCAATGGGGCACAGGGGCGTTTTCGCACAACCAACTGGTACATTACAGCGGTCGTGACTGTATTGAGCGGTATCCTGGCCTATTTTGTCAGCGGACGCGCTCTGAAGCCCCTACGCAGCTTTGCCTCGCAGGTGGAGAAGGTGCAGCTGAATAATCTTGCCGATATGAGGATCAACGAGGATGTTTTGCCGGAGTTTCGGCAACTGAGTCACTCCTTCAATCAAATGCTGGAGCGGCTGAACAATGCCTTTGCCGCCCAGCGGCAGTTCACCGGCAATGCCGCCCACGAGCTGCGCACGCCGTTGACGCTGATGCAGGCGCAGCTGGACCTGTTTTCCTCAGAGCACCCCGACGTGCTGCCGGAGACTGCGGAGTTTCTCGCCCTCCTGCGGGAGCAGACGGAACGGCTGACCCGGCTGACCAAGACTCTGCTGGAGATGAGCAATCTGCGGCAAGTGGCACGGAACGAGCGGATCCAGCTCGCTCCCATGATCGAGGAGATCTTTACGGATCTCGCGCCACTGGTGGAAAAGCGCGGTATCACGCTGGAGGCGGATGGCGACGGCGTTATGACCGGCAGCGATGCGCTGATCTACCGGCTGATCTTCAACCTGACAGAGAACGCCGTCAAGTACAACCGCCCCGGCGGCTCGGTGAGGGTCTGCGTCACACAGGAAACGGAAAAACTCCTGATTCGCGTTTCTGATACCGGCTGTGGTATTCCGGATGAGTATCAGCAGAGCATCTTCCAGCCCTTTTTCCGTGTGGATAAGTCCCGCAGCCGCGAGTACGGCGGTGCGGGGCTGGGGCTCTCGCTGGTGTGGGAGATCGCCAATCTCCACGGCGGCTCCGTTTGGGTGGAGGAGAGTTCGGAGAAAGGCACCACCATTGCGGTGGAGCTGCCGGTACAGTGATATTGCACTTGAAATCTCCGGTGAGCAGTTTGCAGAATACAGAATCTGTATCTCGTTACAAATAAATAGGCTGTGCAGCGGGAGCGACTTTCGGGTCGCTCCCGACTTTTACTGTGTTTCCGATTCCCAAACCAGAAAAGGAAAGATGCGGTGGTTTGCAAAGTGAAATTGTCAGAAAGCGAAAAGCGCTGTGACAACGACCCCATAGCGTACGAAGAAGGCGATGAAATGCAATTTTAACTTTAACAAAAAATCCACCGGGGGCGTTCTGCCCCCGGCGGAAATAAGTTGCGCTTATGACGTTAGATTGGCGTTGGATATGCCGTTTAGTTATCCATATCCTCAAACGCTTCCAGCCCTTTTTTGGCCTCTGCCTTGGCGTCGCCGTGCTTGACGAAGCACATGGTCACAAAGCTCAGCGCCACAAACAGGGCAGCGTAGGGGAACAGCACACGGTAGTCAATGGCCCGCATCAGGGAGCCGGCCACGATGGGGGTTACCACCTGGGCGGCCATCGAAAAGGTGTAGTAGTACCCGGTAAACTTGCCGAGGTCGCTGCCGCGGCACATCTCCACCACCATAGGCAGGGAGTTCACGTTGATGGCGGCCCAGGCAAGGCCCACCAGCGCAAACACCACGTACATAATGGGCTGGATGGAACTGTAAGTGGTGGTCAGCACGTAGCCCAGCATAAAGCAGGTGGCCAGCAGCACGATACCGCACTGAATAGTCCGCTTGCGGCCGATCTTAGCGGCCAGCGCACCGATGGGAATGTACGAGACAATAGCGCCCGCCGTGGCAACCAGCAGGCAGGTGGAGGCCCCGCCCAGGCCCTCGCCCATGACAGCCTCCACATACTTAGTAAACCACGTAGTAACGCCGTTATAGCCAATGAACCACAGCGAGATGGACACCAGCAGAAAGCTCAGGCTGCGCTTGACCGGCGCAGGCAGCACCTCGTGGCCGGTGCCGTCGTCAGTGGCAAGGTTCCACTCGGGATGAGCGGCTTCCAGCTTTTGGTTTTCTGCTTCCAGCTTGGGCTCCTTGATGGTCAGATACAAAACGACCACCGCCACAACCATGATCATCGAGACGACGAAGAACAGCGGCCGGTAGCTGACATGCTCCACGCCCTTGGTTTTGGACGCCGGGTACAGCACAGCCGCCAGCCCCAGGTACAAAATGCCGCCCACGGCGCCCATCAGGTTGATGATGGCGTTGGCGCGGCTGCGCAGGGGCTTGGGGGTCACGTCGGGCATCAGGGCCACGGCGGGGGAGCGGTAGGTGCCCATGGACACCAGCAGCAGCCCCAGCACGATAATGAACAGCACTAATGTACCGGTGCTGGGGCTGGCGGCGTAGCGGTCGTCCAGCAGCGGGATCAGGTTCATCAAGATGGCTGCCGCTGCGGTGCCGCCCACGATAAACGGCATGCGCCGCCCGATGCGGGTGCTGGTCTTATCGGACAGCGCCCCGAAAAACGGCAGCAAAAACAGCGCCAGTACGTTGTCGGCAGCCATAATGGCACCGGCAAAGGTTTCGTTCAGCTTAAAGGTGTCGGTCAGAATTAAGGTCATAACGCTGTCGTACATCTGCCAAAACGTGCAGATCGACAAAAACGCAAGACCCACCAGAATGGTGCAGCGGCTGTTCAGCTTCACGGCGATTCTCCTAACTTTGGGGCGCAGTTGGCTCCTGTAATTGATTCTATTGTAGCATTGGATGTGCGAAATGTCTACAATTTTAGCGTAGCGGACGAAAACTTTGCTCGAAATTGACGAACAAAAGCGCATGCCCACCGGGATTATGAACATTTTCCAAACAATTCTGCAACCCTCTTGCATCCTGATGCAGGAGGGACTATTATTATCACGATGAAATAATTAACACATGATAATAATTAACAGGAGGTGCTTTATGCCAGGTTCAGAGATCCCGGATCTGCAGGGGGTGTTTCGGTTTGTCTCGCGGCTGCACACAATGTCCAAGCGCGGCATGCGCGGCGCGTTGGCAGACTGTCCCAGATGCCACTTCGGCATGCTGGAAAACCTGCACATTCTAATCGAGCAGCGCGGCGTAGAGGGTGCAATTTATGTTTCCGAGGTGGCCCGTGCTATGCGGCAGCCTATGCCGGCCGTTTCCCGCGGGCTGCGCATGATGGAGCAGGATGGCAGCATCGTGCGGGAAACTGATCCCAACGACCGGCGCAAAACTTTCGTGCGCATCACCCCGCAGGGCGAGCAGGCGCGCCTGCAAAGCGAGGCGGCACTGAACGCCTACTTTGGCCGCATCATGGCACGGATGACACCGGAACAGATCGACCAGATGTACGCCCTGCGCGGTGTGCTGTTGGATGCAATTGAAGCAGAAAACGACGCCATGCAGAAAAAAATCAGCACACAAAAACAGGGAGGACCCGTCGATGACGAAAATATTTAAACAGCTGGCACGCCATTGGGCGGCATGCCTGGCCGTGGCGGCCCTGCTGATCGTGCAGGCCTACTGCGACCTGTCCCTGCCGGACTACACAAGCAAGATCGTGGATGTTGGCATCCAGCAGGGCGGTATCGAAAGCCCGGTACCGGATACCGTCCGCGATACTACCCTGCAGGCATTGGAACTGCTGATGACCGAGGACGAGGCCGCCCTGGCCGCCCAGTGGTACAGCGAGCCTGACGCCGACGGTCTGCGTTATCTTTCTAAGGATGCCGACACTGCTGCGGCGGAGTTGGAATCCGCTTTCACCACACCCGATGTGGTGTTGTACATGGCTGCGGCCCAAAATGCTGCCCGGGCCGCCGGCAGTACCGAGACGGTGACCCCCACCACCTACGACCTGGATGCCGTCAGCCAGCAGTTTGCGGCGATGGCTCAGGCACCCGGCGCACGGGAGATGCTGCAAAACCAGCTTGCCGGGGCCCTCTCCCAGCTGGATGGAACCGTGGCCGACAACCTTGCCAGCCAGGCCGTGCTGCTGGTTTCCCTCGAATACGAAGCCCAGGGCATCGCTCACGACGTGCAGATAGCGTATCTGCTGCGCATTGGCGGGCAGATGCTGGGCCTGACCCTGCTGATGGTTGCCGCCGCGGTGGCGGTAGGCTTCATCGCATCCCGCGTGTCAGCTGCCATTGGCCGCGACCTGCGCCGCGAGGTGTTCTCTACCGTCGTGGGCTACTCCAACGCGGAGATCGAAAAGTTTTCCACAGCGTCGTTGATAACCCGCACCACCAACGACATCCAGCAGGTGCAGTTCGTCTGTGTGATCCTGCTGCGCATGGTGGCCTATGCGCCTATTTTGGGTGTTGGCGGCATTTTGCACGTGGCAGCGGGCAATACCGGTCTTTCCTGGATCATCTTTGTGGCGGTGGCTGCGCTGCTGGTGCTTATCACCATCCTGATGAACGTGGCTATGCCGAAATTCAAGCAGATGCAGACGCTGGTCGACCGGCTGAACCTTGTCAGCCGCGAGATCCTGACCGGCATCATGCCCATCCGCGCCTTCAGCCGCGAAAAGTTTGAGGAAGCCCGTTTTGATAAAGCCAACCGCGATCTGATGGGCACCCAGCTGTTTACCAACCGCACCATGGCTGCCATGATGCCTTTTATGACTCTCATCATGAACGGCACCAGCCTGCTCATCGTCTGGTTCGGCGGTAAGGCCATGGACCTGGGCAACATGCAGGTGGGCGAGATGATCGCTTTCATCACCTACACAATGCAGATCGTCATGTCCTTCCTGATGCTGGCGATGGTAGCCGTCATGCTGCCCCGTGCCGGTGTGGCAGCCGACCGTATCGACGAGGTCATCAAGACGCCGGCCACCATCCACGATCCCGATGCCGCCACCGCCAAACCGGCGCTGGAACGCAAAAACTGGAATGGCGAAGTGGAGTTCAAGGATGTCAGCTTCCGCTATCCCGGCGCCGACAGCGACGCACTGGAGCACATTACCTTTACCGCCAGGCCCGGCGAGACCACGGCCATCATCGGCTCCACCGGCTGCGGCAAATCGACGCTTCTCAACCTGATCCCGCGCTTTTATGATGCCACCGGCGGTGCGGTCTGCATCGACGGCGTGGACGTGCGCGATATGCCCCAGGCCACGCTGCACGACCTGATGGGCTATGTGCCGCAAAAGGGCGTGCTGTTCAGCGGCACCATCGACAGCAACCTGAAATTTGCCGGCGAGCATATCACCGATGAGGACGTGCGTACCGCCGCCGGTATTGCCCAGGCCACCGAGTTTATCGATGCCAAGCCCGAAGGCTATGCAAGCCCCATTGCTCAGGGCGGCAGCAATGTCTCCGGCGGGCAGAAGCAGCGTCTTTCCATTGCGCGTGCCATCGCCAAAAAGCCGCGCATCTACCTGTTTGATGACAGTTTCTCGGCGCTGGATTACAAGACCGACGTGGCCCTGCGCCGTGCCCTGAAAGCCCAGACAGACAACGCCACCGTCATCATTGTGGCCCAGCGTATCTCCACAGTGCTGCATGCCAACCGCATCCTTGTATTGGACGATGGCTGCATCGTGGGCGACGGTACCCACGCCCAGCTGATGGAAAGCTGCCCCGAGTATCAGGAAATCGCCCGCAGTCAGCTGAGCCAGAAAGAATTGAACCTGTCGAAGGAGGGTGAGTGATATGCCAAGACCCGGACGCATGACCACCGAGCGCGCCAAAGACTTTAAGGGCAGCCTGCTGCAGCTGCTGCGGACGATGGGCAAGTATAAGCTTTCGCTCATCGTGGTCGTTGTTTTTGCCATTTTGTCTACCATATTTAATATAGCAGGTCCCAAAATTCTCGCCAAGGCCACCACGGCCCTGGCCACTGGCTGGATCGCCAAGCTGCGGGGCACCGGCACCATCGACTTTGGCTACATCGGTAAAATTTTGCTGATCCTGTTGGGTATGTACCTGCTGTCCTCGGCGTTCAGCTTTATCCAGAGCTGGCTGATGAGCGGCCTGTCCCAGAAAGTCTGCTATGATTTCCGCCGTCAGATCAGTGAAAAGATCGACCGCCAGCCTCTGGCCTATTTTGAAAAGCGCACTGTGGGCGAAGTGCTCTCCCGCATCACCAACGATGTGGACACCCTGGGCCAAAGCCTGAACCAGTCGGTCACACAGCTGATCACCAGCGTGACCACCATGATCGGCGTGCTCATCATGATGCTGTCCATCAGTCCCAAAATGACGCTGATCGCACTGCTGATCCTGCCGGTCTCGTTGGCGCTGGTGCTGCTGGTGGTCAAAATCAGCCAGAAATATTTTAAGGCGCAGCAGGCAACGCTGGGCGTTGTCAATGGCCAGGTCGAGGAGATCTACTCCGGCCACAACGTCATCAAGGCTTTCAATCGTGAGAACGCCGTGCTGGCAGATTTCAATGCTGCCAACGATAAATTGTACGAATCTGCGTGGAAAAGCCAGTTCCTCTCCGGCCTGATGCAGCCCATCATGAACTTTGTGGGCAACCTGGGGTACGTGGCCGTAGCTGTGGCGGGCAGTATTTTTGCTGCCGCCGGTGCTATCACCATCGGTGACATCCAGGCGTTCATCCAGTACGTCAAAAACTTCACCCAGCCCATCCAGCAGTTGGCGCAGGTATCTAACATGCTGCAAAGCATGGCCGCCGCGTCGGAACGTGTGTTTGAATTTTTGGGCGAGGAAGAGGAGGACCAGCTGGCTGATCCGGCCTGCCGTGCCGACCCGGCCGCCATCGACGGCCAGGTCACCTTCGACCACGTCCGCTTTGGCTACACGCCGGAAAAGACCGTCATCCACGATTTCAGCTGCAAGGTCCGGCCCGGCCAGAAGGTGGCCATCGTCGGTCCCACCGGCGCAGGCAAGACCACCATGGTCAAGCTGCTGATGCGTTTTTACGATGTGGACGCCGGTGCTATCACCTTAAACGGCCGCAATGTGCGGGACTTTGACCGCAGTGCCCTGCGGGAAGGCTTCGGCATGGTATTGCAGGATACCTGGCTGTTCAAGGGCACTATTATGGAGAACATCCGCTACGGCCGCCTGGATGCCACCGATGAGGAAGTCATCGCTGCCGCCAAGGCTGCCAATGCCGACCACTTCATCCGCACGCTGCCCGGCGGCTACCAGATGGAGCTGAACGAGGACGCCTCCAACGTCAGCCAAGGCCAGAAACAGCTGTTGACCATCGCCCGCGCCATCCTGGCGGATAACCGCATCCTGATTCTGGATGAAGCAACGTCCAGTGTGGATACCCGCACCGAGCAGCGCATCCAGTCCGCCATGGACCGCCTGATGAAGGGCCGCACCAGCTTCGTCATTGCCCACCGCCTGTCCACCATCCGTGATGCCGACAAGATTTTGGTCATGCGGGATGGCGACATTGTGGAGCAGGGCACCCACGATGAGCTGATCGACCAGGGCGGCTTCTACGCTGATCTGTATAATTCCCAGTTCGAGGATGTGACGGCGTAAGATTTTAAAGGCCCCTCTGGGAGAGGGCTCCGGCTCCCTCCCAGGGGGACCTTTTTATGCCCTCTTATTTCGATGCAATACTTCTTGACAATTGCCTTAAATAACGATAAAATTGTAAACAGGAATAAAAGGAAAAGCGCCGCACCTTAACCACTGCCTGTGCGGTTGCGTCCATAGGGTGTCGCCCACCGGGAACACCGCTTTTTTACGATACAGTATCCGCCTGTTTTTGGCTTAGTTACGTTTTATATTGCCGCCTTGTGGCATAAGTGTGCGCTTTTTTGCCCGCATTTGCCGCGCTGTGTTGCTTTTGCCATAAAAAACAAACAAACCGTATATTGAAAAAGCGTCCCGCTGTGCTGCGCCCTCCTGAATTTGCATTTTTCCAAAATTAAGGAGTGAACTGACCATGAGCCTAATTATCACTGTGCTGCTGGTCCTTGTTGCTGCTGTTTGCGGGGCGCTCGGTTTTTACCTGGGCGGCGAAAACCGCAAGCGCACGGCCGAAGCCAAGATCGGCTCGGCGGAAGACGAAGCCAAGCGCATCGTAAACGATGCCATCAAGACGGCTGAAGCCAAGCGCAAGGAAACCATCGTAGAAGCCAAAGACGAAGCCTTCAAACTCAAGAGCGAAGCTGACAAGGAGATCAAGGACCGCCGCGCCGAGATCACCCGACAGGAGCGCCGCATGGACCAGAAGGAGGAGGCGCTGGACAAGCGCTCCGCCGCCATGGAGCGCAAAGAGGAAGACCTCAAGCGCCGCACCGAGACCGTGGAAGCCCGCCTGGACGAGCTGGAACAGCTGAAAATGCGTCAGACCGAAAAGCTGGAGACCATCGCCGCCATGAGCCAGGAGGATGCCCGCGCCGTGCTGCTGAAGCAGGTGGACGACGAGCTGACCCACGAAAAGGCCATGAAGATCAGCGCCTACCAGGCCAACATGAAGGACGAGTGCGACAACATCGCCCGTGAGCTGGTCGGCCAGGCCATCGCCCGCTGCGCCGCCGATGCCACCAGCGAAGCCACCGTCAGCGTGGTGCCGCTGCCCAGCGACGAGATGAAGGGCCGCATCATCGGCCGTGAGGGCCGCACCACAGAGAAGATTCTATACATAGATTATCAAAACCGTATGACACGGATTCATACGGCGGAACGCGTGATACCGGTAAGCGGAGGCTTTCAGGAGGTTACTGCCGCATTGCAGAAGGACAAGCGTTTTTTGCCCTGCTACCGGGGCGTTTTAATCAACATGGATTATATCAGCCAGGTTGACAGCCAAACCTTCCGTTTGATAAACGGGGAGGCACTTCCGATTGCTCTCCGCAATGGAAAACAGCTGCGGGAAACCTACCGTCAGTATGTTTTCTCTGGAATGGGGCGTATCGTATGAGAATGAAACAAATACGCAGGCGTATTCTGGGGGGCTGTCTGGCCTGCCTCCTCTGCCTGACCGGCAGTATCCCCACATTTGCCGCTGGAACTGCAACCCCAGCCAACGCCGATGAAAGAAGGGAGAATCCGCCGGGTTTAGAAAACAAAGCTTCAGGGGCACTGGATAGCGGAACCCTGGAAGCACCGGAAGAAATACCCCTCGTCCTTGTCACGGAAATACAAAATGAAGGCGAACTGCTCTCCCTGCCGGCCTTTACCCTGCCCCTTAGAACCACACCGTCTGATGATGACCTGGAGGAAATTTATCAGCTGGCCCTTCAGTATCAGACCGTTTGCGCCACTGTAACAGCCGGTGAAGAAATCCGGCAGGAAACATTTTCTGTCGCATGGGATTTTTCAGCCATTGACCAGACCACTCCGGGAGAATATGCCGCAGCAGGCCGGATTGAACTGCCGGAGGGGTATGCCTTTGGTGAAGCTGTATTGCAGGAGCTGCAGATTCCCGTCCGGGTAGAAGAAATGACGCCTGCTGTCATTACTTCCATAGAGCAATGGTATCCTTATACAAATGCATTTGCGCTCCCACAGGGCAGCGAAATTGAAGCGCTGGAAGAATTATTCGCCGCCTCCCCGTATTATCTGGAATGCTATGCGGAGAACGGAACCAGCTACACCGCTGTGGTGGAATGGGATTTTTCGTGTATTGATCTGAATACTGTGGGACTGTACCATGCAGCAGGAAGGCTGACCGCACCGAAAAATACCGTATTTGCGGATCGTGTCGATTTCCCTGAAATTACAATTCCTGTTTCTGTTCAGGCTCCGGATAGACCAGACATTAACTGTTTTCTGGCCGCCAGAGGAAACCTTTATTTTCCCTGGGTCACACCGCCGGGAGAACAGGATAAGATCAGTGTATGGCTGTCCGAAAACAACGGTTCATGGAACCAGCTGGAAAATGGCATTTACGTGGGACGGGAAATGCTCTCGATTGCTACCCGTCTGCTGACGCCGGGCAGCGGTTACCGTCTTCAGGTTGATTATGACGGCGGACAGACCGGCATCCTGTCCTTTACCTACGCAGATGAAATTGTCCTTGAAGGGTATCACGATGGCGACCGGGATGGAGGGGATGCAGGCGGAAATCCACCCGACACCATCATTCAGCCGCCTCCTGAAGATACCGACGATCAGGATGATGGTTTTGCAGACAGGCCCTCCACGAAGCCTTCAAAACCGCCTGCAGCAAATGGCGGTGGAACGGATTCCGATGATTCTGAAAAAGCACCACCGGTCAGCGGGGAAAATGATCCTGCGGATCACAAGCCTTCCGATCCATCCTGGGATGGAAAGGATGATTCCATAGATATAGATAAAGACGATTTCCCATCGGAACAGGCAAACGGTGATACAGAGGAAGATGCGGATTCCAAAAGCCCTGCTTTTTCAGAGTTCTTTGATGAAACCACTGACCGGATTTCCGGCACACGCTTTTTGATGATGCTGCAAACAGGGGAGCAAAGAGTCGTCTTTTCCAAACAGGGAATCACCATCAGCATACCCAAAGACGCCTTGCCGGCCCGCTTGTAAAGCCCCTCCCCGGAGCTATCCAGCCCGATGACTACCTGATCCTTGAAAATGGAAAAGCGCACCTGGTATTTTACCCCCGTCTCAGGGAACTGCTCCAGGCCATACCGACTCTTCAGCCGCTCCACCATGGC
>OGXI01003390.1_pt1 | contig 10756 bp, 10 predicted proteins | sample 1576221 | NCBI WGS metagenome assembly OGXI01 (sample SAMEA3541523, study PRJEB24748) | human gut metagenome | biome: human gut; feature: human-associated habitat; material: faeces | place: China | collected 2012
AGATGCAACATATGCAGCAGGAGCAAGAGATGTAAAGATTATCGAGGAGCCGGTAGCAGCAGCAATCGGAGCTGGTATTGATATTGCGAAGCCATGCGGTAATATGATCGTAGATATCGGTGGTGGTACTTCTGATATTGCGGTTATTTCTCTTGGAGGTACCGTAGTAAGTACATCGATTAAGGTTGCCGGTGATGATTTTGACGAGGCGATCGTTCGTTATATGAGAAAGAAGCATAATCTGTTGATTGGTGATCGTACAGCAGAAGATATTAAGATTCAGGTAGGAAGTGCATATGCACGTGCAGAAGAGTCTTCTATGGAAGTGAGAGGACGTAACCTTGTAACAGGTCTTCCTAAGACAGTTACCGTAACTTCCGAAGAAACAAGAGAGGCACTTCGTGAAGCGACAGCACAGATTGTAGAAGCCGTTCATAGCGTATTAGAGAGAACTCCACCTGAATTAGCAGCAGATATTTCTGATCGTGGAATCGTACTGACTGGTGGTGGAAGTATGTTACAGGGATTAGAACAGTTGATTGAAGAGAAGACAGGAATTACAACGATGACAGCCGATGACCCAATGACAGCAGTTGCGATTGGTACCGGCCAGTACATTGAGTATCTTGGTACAAAGTAGGAGATTTTAAATGGCTCATCTGGAAGGATATGTAAGTCATATTCGCTTTCATAATGAGGAGAATGGATATACCGTAATGGACATTGAAACAACCCACGGGGACGAAGTCCTCGTGGGAAATTTTCATTATATCAATGAAGGAGAATATATCTGTGCAGAAGGTGAATATGTAGATCATCCGGCGCATGGCCCACAGTATCGGATGACATCGTATACTGTAAAGGAGCCGGAAGATAAGGCGGCGATGGAACGCTATCTTGCATCTGGTGCGATTAAAGGAATGGGAGCTGCGCTGGCTGCAAGAGTAATTAAAAAGTTTAAAGGGAATACATTTGACATCATTGAAAGTGAACCGGAGCGTTTGGCAGAAGTAAAGGGGATTTCACTGAAAAAGGCGATGGATATTGCGGTGCAGTTTCAGGAAAAGCAGGAGATGCGCCATGCGATGATGTTTTTATCGGAGTATGGAATTACCAGTCGTTTTGCGGTTCGTATTTTTGAGGAATATGGCAACAAGATGTATGATATCCTGAAGACGAATCCATATAAACTGGCAGAAGATATCACGGGAATTGGTTTCCGGGCAGCGGATGCGATTGCGGCAAAGGCTGGTATAGCACCAGATTCCGATTTTCGTGTGTGTGCAGCTATTTTATATGCTCTTCAGCAGGCTTCTCTTTCCGGCCATGTATATTTACCAAAAGATGTTTTGTGCCGAAGTGCAGGGCAGCTTCTTTCTATGTCACCGGAATTCATAGAAGACCATCTGATGGAGTTAGTCCTTGATAAAAAGCTGATGATTCGGACTGTGAATGAAGAGGAACATGTTTATTTGAGTTCTTATTATTTTATGGAGCTGAATACTTCCAGGATGCTTTTAAATCTTGATCTGGAATTTCCGATGGAAAAGGGTGCCTATGGAAAGCGGATCAGTGAACTGGAAGAAAGCATGGATTTTCAGCTTGATCTTTTACAAAAACAGGCAGTGGAAGAAGCGCTTACGAAAGGTGTTGTCGTAGTTACCGGTGGTCCGGGAACAGGAAAGACAACAACCATCAATCTTATGATTCGCTGCTTTGAAATGGAACACATGGATATTGTTCTTGCAGCACCGACCGGACGTGCAGCGAAGAGAATGACGGAAGCGACTGGATATGAGGCAAAAACGATCCATCGACTTTTGGAAGTTTCTGGTGGAATCGAGGAGGGAAGTAGTTCTCATTTTGAAAAAAATGAGGAGAATCCAATCGAGGCCGATGTGGTGATTCTTGATGAGATGTCCATGGTAGATATTCATTTAATGTATTCTCTTCTAAAAGCAATCGTTCCGGGAACAAGGCTCATACTTGTAGGGGATTCGAATCAGCTTCCAAGTGTAGGACCGGGAAACGTTTTGAAGGATATTATTGATTCAGAAGCGTTTAGTGTAGTGCGTCTTTCTAAAATATACCGTCAGGCAGAGAGCAGCCATATTGTTCTTAATGCACATAAAATTAATGCAGGCGAACTTATTACCTTAAATAATAAGAACAAAGACTTTTTCTTTTTTGAAAAACAAGATGTCCGCTCGGTAATGGGAGCGCTCATTTATCTGGTAAAAACCAAGCTGCCGGAATATATTGGTACATCTCCGTTTGAAATACAGGTTCTCACACCAATGCGTAAAGGAGAACTTGGTGTGGAACATTTGAATGAGGTTCTCCAATATTATCTGAATCCCGCATCAGAATCCAAGAAGGAAAAAGAAGGACGTACAGGAGTCTTTCGTGAGGGCGATAAGGTAATGCAGGTAAAGAACAATTATAAGCTTGAATGGAAGATTACGAATGCAAAAGGCTTTTCCGTTGAAGAAGGACTTGGAGTATTCAACGGAGATATGGGTGTGATCAAGCAGATTAATACATATTCTGAACGGATTACCGTTGTATTTGATGAGAACCGGGAGGTAGAATATCCATACTCAAACCTGGATGAATTAGAACTTGCCTATGCAATTACAATCCATAAATCACAGGGAAGTGAATATCCGGCAGTAGTACTGCCGCTTCTTAGCGGACCTCCGATTCTTTGTAACAGGAATCTTCTATATACAGCAATTACAAGAGCGCAAAAGTGTGCAGCTATCGTGGGAAGGCAGTCTATGGTAGAACAGATGATTCATAATGAGACAGAACAAAAGCGGTATTCTGGATTGAATGAATGTCTCAAAGATGGAATCTGATCAATCTCTTGCCATACCGATACAGATCGATAAAACAAAAACATTAGGAATGCCGGCGCTTAAAAGAATACGGGTGCAGGCTTCCATAGTAGCGCCGCTTGTATAAATATCATCAACAAGTAGCACAGACAGGGAAGAGTTTGTTTGAACAAGGTTATCATATCGTGAATTAAAGCGAAATGCTTTCTTTAGATTATTAAGCCTGGCTTGTGGAGTAAACTGTTTTTGTGGGAGAGTATCCACAGAGCGAATCAGCATATCAGGATAATGAGAGAGGTTAAATATCAGAGCAATTCTGCGGCTAAGCAGTTCAGCCTGATTATAACCTCTCTTTTTGTATTTATTTTTATGAATAGGAACAGGTATGACTGCGTCAATCCCCAGACTTTCTATTGCTGCATAAATTCTGGAATGGCTGTGAGAATACCTTTTGGAATAAATGTGAAAATAATTCTGAGAATACTGCTGAAAGAAAAGTTCCCAGATAAAAAAATCAGCAAGTCTTCGATTATTATGGTATTTAAACGCACTCATAATAGGGCGCGTTTCTTTATTATATAGAAAAAGAGAAAGCCCTTTTTGAAAACTTTTTGGAAAAGTACGACAGTCATAACAGTATTCTTGCGCAGAAGACGAAACCGGTTTGCCGCAGCGCAGACAGGTAGGACCAGAGATAAAAGGCAGTACAGTCTGACATTCCGAATGGATTAGAGTTCCGTATGGCACCAGTTTAGCACATACAGGGCAATGTCTTGGAAAAAGTGCGGATAATAACCGGAGTGCTATAGGTAACTTCACTCGCTGTAACTTAAAGTATACAGAAGAGCAATGCTGCTTTATCATTTGTAAAAAAGAAAGAAAACAACGAAAACTCTTCATAATAATATAGATGATGAATCAGAGGTATCGCGTTATGCCCGGCCGGTGCTGCCAAAACCACCGCGGTCTGAACCATCTAATCTGTCACATTCTTCAAAAGAAATCGTAGGCTGGTGTTCCATGATACGGAACTGGCAAATGCGGTCATTCACATGAATCTCTGTATCGCGCACAGCCAGAACAGGCATAAACCATTGGTCGTTATCTCCACAGTAGGATTCATCAATAACACCCATATGATTCGTCTGAATAATACCAAAGTTCTTAAAAGTGGAACTTCTCGGAACAACATGGGCTTCGTATCCTCGTGGAAGTTCCATGGCGATTCCAAGTGGAACAAGAGCAAAATCTCCCTTCTTCAGACAAAGATCATCAGCAGCACGAAGGTCGATCCAGTCGGACTTCCCATCAATATAAGTAAGTTTCTCAATCTTATCAGTAAAATATTTAATACGAATGGTCTGTTTGTTCATAAGTAAAATCCTTTCTTAATCTTAATTATCTTAATTATCTTAACTTTTATATTTACTTTATATAGTTCTCCCTATGCAATTATCATACACGAACATTCGTTTCTTGTCAACGACAAATTTTCCATATATTGGTTAAAAATGATACATAAATTATCTGAAAATAACACCATAAAACAGGTATTGAGAGATTTGTTTGTATCTTGAGAGTTATCAAGATTTTATCCACATTTTAGGAAAATAAGACCGATTATAAAAAAGAGCGAAAACATTTGCTCTGAGAAACATAAAAAGTGAGTTGTCCACTTTATCCACAAGAGAGTGTGGATTTTGTGGATAACTTATGCACAATTAGGAAAAGAGAAAAAAATATATGAATTCGTGCAAAAACTTAAAATACTTTTTTTGATTTTGTGTGAAAAAAGCATTGACGAACGTACTTTGGGTATGCTATATTAATGTGGCGATGGAATAGGTCTTTTTTTTATGCCTAAAATTGGTTTATGAGAATAAACCCTACGTTTAACAAAATTGGAGGTGGAAGTTGTGCGCGTGAGAATCACATTGGCATGTACAGAATGTAAACAGCGTAACTACAATACTACAAAGGAAAAGAAAAATCATCCTGAAAGATTAGAAACAAGAAAGTATTGCAGATTCTGTAGAAAGCATACTGTTCATAAAGAAACAAAATAGTCGGACCGGTTTTTAAGGAGTGATAAGATGAGCGACGAAGCAAAGAAAACAGAGAAAACAAGCTGGTTTCAGGGCCTTAAAGCCGAATTTAAAAATATCAGCTGGCCTGACAGAAAAACGCTTATCAGAGAGACAATTACAGTAACGGTTGTATCCGTTGTCCTGGGTGTCATTATTGCAGCCCTGGATATGGTTCTCCAGTATGGAATTAATTTTCTGGTCTAGTATAAAGGTAAAGGTGAATATATGTCAGAATTAAACTGGTATGTGGTCCATACTTACTCAGGCTACGAGAACAAGGTGAAGGCTAATATTGAAAAGACAATTGAAAACAGAAAGCTTCAGGATCAGATATTTGAAGTAAGAGTCCCTCTTCAGGACGTAGTCGAGATGAAGGGTGGAGTCAAAAAGAACGTATCTAAGAAAATGTTCCCTGGCTATGTGTTAGTTAACATGGTCATGAACGACGATACATGGTATGTTGTTCGTAACACCAGAGGTGTAACAGGCTTTGTTGGACCGGGATCCGATCCGGTACCACTTTCCGAAGCAGAGATGAGAAATCTTGGTATTGTTGCTAACAGTAACAGTGAAGTAGAGATTGACATCGAAGTAGGCGATTTAGTGGAAGTAACTTCAGGCGCCTGGGAAGGAAGAGTAAGCACTGTAACGGCAATTAACATGAATAAACAGACTGTTACCATCGAAGTAGATATGTTTGGTCGTGAGACTTCTGTAGAGATTGAATTTGTAGATGTTAAGAAATTATAAGACGCTCTGTAAAGAGCAGACAAGTGGGAGGGAGATTCCCGCAATTACCACAATAGGAGGATAGCTATCATGGCAAAGAAAGTCACAGGTTATATTAAATTACAGATTCCAGCAGGAAAGGCAACTCCAGCACCACCTGTAGGTCCTGCTTTAGGTCAGCACGGTGTGAATATCGTCCAGTTTACAAAGGAATTCAACGCCAGAACAGCAGATAAAGGCGATTTGATCATTCCTGTAGTTATTACAGTATACCAGGACAGAACATTCAGTTTTATTACTAAAACACCACCGGCAGCAGTATTATTAAAGAAATACTGTAACATCAAATCCGGATCAGGCGTTCCTAACAAGACAAAGGTTGCTTCAATTTCTAAAGATAAAGTAAAAGAAATTGCAGAGATGAAGATGCCTGATTTAAACGCAGCGAGCATCGAAGCAGCAATGAGCATGATCGCTGGTACTGCCAGAAGTATGGGCATTACTGTAGAAGATTAATCGGAATTGATTAGATACAACGAAGTGGGAGGGTCGCTCCCGATAATACCACAGGAGGTTATTTAGAATGAAAAGAGGAAAAAGATATCAGGAAGCTGCAAAGCTCAGAGATAAAACGAACTTATACGACGCACCGGAAGCAGTAGCCATCGTAAAAAAAGCTGCCAGTGCAAAATTTGATGAAACTATCGAAGCTCATTTCAAAATGGGTCTTGACGGACGTCATGCTGATCAGCAGATTCGTGGAGCAGTAGTTTTACCTAATGGTACAGGTAAAAAAGTACGTGTTCTCGTATTCGCAAAAGGTGATAAGGCTGAAGAAGCTGTAGCAGCAGGAGCAGAATTCGTAGGAGCTGAGGAACTTATTCCAAAGATTCAGAACGAAGGATGGTTCGAATTCGATAAAGTTGTTGCAACACCTAACATGATGAGCGTTGTTGGTCGTCTTGGTCGTGTACTTGGACCAAAAGGTTTAATGCCTAACCCTAAGGCTGGAACAGTAACAATGGACGTTGCTAAAGCTGTTCAGGACTTAAAAGCTGGTAAGATCGAGTACAGACTTGATAAAACAAACATCATTCACGTGCCAATCGGAAAAGCTTCTTTCACAGAGGAGCAGTTAAACGAAAACTTCCAGACATTAATAGATGCCATCATTAAGGCAAAACCAGCTGCAGCTAAGGGACAGTACATCAGAAGTGCTACACTTACTTCTACAATGGGTCCTGGAGTTAAGCTGAACCCAGCTCGTTTCTAATTACAGATACAGTTCTTTCACTTGTCTATAGTGTAATTTACGAATTGCCTTATGTAGACGGTAAAGCTGTTACATCAATTAGATGTGAGAAAAAGGCAACAGATTTCTGTTTATCTTTTAGATAGATGGAAAGCTGTTGCTTTTTTTTATATCAGATATCATAAAACTTACACATTTCTCGGCAAGAATGCCAAGAGTTTTGAGGTCTTATTAAAAAATAAAGTTGACTGTAAATTAAGAAATGAATATATGGACGAAGTCCGGCAGTCAGTGTATAATAAAAAAGAAATGCAGCAGATGTGATTTTGTGCTGATACATTGAAGTTATTGATGAAAAAGGAGGAAAAAGTATGAAAAATCATTTAAAAAGACATTTCAGTTTGCTTTTAGCAGTATTGTTAGTTCTTACAATGATACCGGTAAGTACAATAAAGGTATCAGCTAAGGCTACGACAGTAGCAACCACTGCAAAGCAGACAGCAAAGAAAACGGACAAAAAGACAACAAAGAAAAAAACAAAGAAGACCAAAAAAGCAAAGAAGCAAAGAACGGTATTTATAGCAGCGGGACACCAGCAGAGAGGAATTTCTTCTACAGAAAGACTTGCACCGGGCTCATCTAGAAGAAAGGCAAAGCTGACATCCGGTACAGCAGGTGTACGTACACATATTCCAGAATATAAGACGAATCTTGCAATCGCGAAAGCGGCGAAAAAAGAATTAGAGAAACGCGGTTATAAAGTAATCATGCTCAGAACAACCAATAACTGTCCACTGTCTAATCAGCAGAGAACGAAGAAAGCCAATGCAAGTGGTGCAGACATTCATATTTGTATACACTGTAACGCATCAGGAGCAAGCGCACAGGGACCATTAGTATGTGTGCCAGGTAGTTCCCGTTACGTTGGCAAGAAGATTTTTAATAGTTCCCGCAAGTTAGGCAGCTGTCTTTTATCCTCTGTTGCAAAGGCAGTGAATAAGAGAAGCCATGGAACGATTCGTTCGGACTATTACACAACAATTAACTGGGCTAAGATTCCTACAATGATTCTTGAGTGCGGATTCCTTACGAACTCAACAGAGGATCGTCAGTTGAACTCTGCGTCCTATCAGAAGAAGCTGGCGAAGGGAATTGCTAATGGAGTAGATAAGTACTTCAAATAAAGAATTTCAGTGATAAGTAGACATAATAAATGAGAGAAGAAATGAGAGCAGAAAAAAGAGAAAAAAGACAGAGAAAATCGGTAATTTATTATTACATAGCGATTGTAATAACCGCTTTTTTTGGAACAGGCTTATCATTATATTTAAAAGGAGGAGTGCCTTTTGTAAAAGAAGGCGCTCCGATTTTTATGAAGATAGCCGGTATGGTGTTATTATTGCTGCTTACAATTTTATGAAGATTACTATGTAGATCCGGATAATACTACTGTTACATTTCCAGACAAAAAGAATAATTTAATTTATATTTTTATGGAATCAATGGAGAGCAGCTACGCAGATAAAGCGGAAGGCGGCACGATGGACGTTTATGAGAGTTAACCAGAGAAAATTTTCCATAAGAAAATAGCAAGGGATGCCGACAGAAGAAATAAAACTTTTTATATAAATATCAGTTCCTTGGAATTTGATTTCCTGGAAAGCCATATCTTTCTGGAGAATCCCTTTCTATTTCCAACAGAAATCACTAATTTGCTATTTGTTATTAAAAACAAATAGCCGCTGAAACAAATTTTTATGCTGAATTGTAAGAAAACTATAGTAAAAAAAGAATTGTTATAAGTATTGTATTTTGTGACTTTGCGCTGTGGAATTTTGACTCTGAAAACTTCGGACTCATTTTTCCGAAGTTTTCGTTTTTTGAGGCAAAATGAAGCGTTTAGCACAACGGAACAAAATCTAACTTATAACAATTCTTTGTTTTTTAGAAGACTTCTTACAATTCAGCGCAATATCTTCTATTAAAGCGGTGTCTGTGTCCTCAGCAAATTAGTATTTAATCCCCCATCTTCATCAACTGTGGATTTGGAATAGTCAGAAAAAAGAAATACTGCCCTATCCCAGATGCGGCAGTATTTCTTTTTTCGTCTATACGAAATCTACAAAGCTGGTCCACAGGTATCTCGTATAGTGAGTCTGCAAGGAAGTGTCATTCTTACAGGCATATTGTAAGCTAATTTGGTATTGCTTTCTGCGAGAAGCTGGATATAGTGGGCAGCAAATTGTCCCATAAAATCCGCAGGAGCATAGATCGTTGTCAATGGTGGGTTGGAGAACTTTGCTACATTAATGTCGTCAAATCCTATGACGGAGATATCTTCTGGAATACGATATCCTTTTTGATAAAGAGCACGCATTGCGCCAATGGCAATAGGATCACTGGCAGCAAAGACAGCACTAGGAAGAGTTCCTGCATCAATAAGCTCCATCATCATCTGGTATCCTGCATCAGCAGAAAATTCAGTTTCTTTTAAGTAAGGTTCATAAGTAATATGATGTTCTTTGCAATAGCGGATAAAGGTATCTTTTCTTTGCTCAAAATAGACAGTATCATCGTTTAAATATTCTTTTCCGCCAAGATAAGCGATGGAAGTATGTCCAAGATCGGAAAGATAATCAAGGGCATCAATAACGGCCTGCTCAAAATCGAGAGATATCGTATTACAATTGATTTTTGAGGTCTGCATATCTACAAAAATGACATTGGGGGTGATAGATTCAAAAAGTTGAATCTGTTCAGCATTAAACTTACCGATACAGATAAGTCCCTGAACATCGTGGAGGGCATTGATATAATCGGGATCACTTTGAAAAGCACGTCGAATTTCGAGATTCTCTGTCATACAGTATCGTTCAATGCCACTTCGTATTGCCTGATAATAAGGATCTTCTAGTTCTTGAAATAAAGTAACCCATTGGAAGATGCCGATTACTGTTTTTGAAGAAGGTGCAGTCTTTTTTTTATAATTTAATTCCTGGGCGATTTCTAGTACGCGTTCTCTTGTCTTGGTAGTGACACTCAAGGTTTCATCTTGATTCAGAATACGAGATACGGTAGCAGAAGACACGCCGGCTTTTTTTGCAATATCTTTCAGTGTTGCCATGAGAATAGCACTCCTTTTCGTGTGTTTATTATATTAAGTATTAAGGTAAATGCAAATAAAACGATTGTGATTTTGAAACGAATATACCAGGTAATATTGCTCAGAATCATGCGAAGTCTTAGGTGCATTCGATTTGATTTTTATGAGTAGTTACAGTATATCAAATTTTATGGAACAGGTGAAGAAAAAAATTACTAAAAATATAGTAAAATATTTAGTAAAGATTTCTCTTGATAAATTTACTAAAATACTTTACTATATGAATAACACGAGAATAACGACTGGAAAGAACAGACGGACATGTGTGTATTGCAAGGTATAGTGAGTATAGTAACCGTAGGAATCAGGAATGAAGAAGGGTCGGATTTTAAGAAAAGGAGTTTAAGGTAATTATGAAAACAACAGAATTAAAAGCAGGGTTTCAGAGCGGAAAATATGCAGAATTATTGAAAGATATTTATATTGATGAAAGTGTCTTAGAATATCAGAAAGAGCGCTATGTTAAGGCGATTGAAAGTTTTGAAGAACTGTTTGGAGTAAAAGACGTAGAAATCTACAGTGCACCGGGAAGAAGTGAGATCGGGGGAAATCATACAGATCACCAGTGTGGAAGAGTTCTCGCTGCATCTATTAATTTAGATGCGATCGCAATTGTAGCCAAAAAAGAAAGTTCACGCACGCGAACACCGCGCAGACGGACAGCGCAATCGTGCCGGATTTCCAG
>OGXI01003397.1_pt1 | contig 10743 bp, 9 predicted proteins | sample 1576221 | NCBI WGS metagenome assembly OGXI01 (sample SAMEA3541523, study PRJEB24748) | human gut metagenome | biome: human gut; feature: human-associated habitat; material: faeces | place: China | collected 2012
CCACGATCTGCGAGGTGGGGGTCACCAGCGGCGGCAGACCTGCGGCCAGACGTACAGTCGGGATCAACTCCATGGCGCGGGGCAGAATCTCCTCGGCCTTGAGCTGCTGGAGCTGTGCCACCATGTTGGAGTACATGCCGCCCGGGATTTCGGCCTTCTTGACCAGTTCGTTCGGTGCCGGGAATCCGAAATGGGCCTCGATCTTGTGGCAGGCGTCGAGCAGCGTCTCTTCGTCGTCCGCCTGCGCTGCTTTGATCGCACGGTCGAATTCGGCGTCGATCTCCTTCGGAAGTTCGTCGGTGAGCGGATTGAAAGGCTTCGGCATAGGCTTCTCTTTGCCGAAGACCGAAATTTCGAGCTCTTTGCGGATCTCCTTGAGCTGGGTGTTGATCTTGGCAACGGCTTCCATGTTGACACCCGTGTCGATCCCCAGTTTCTTGCAGAAGACGTAGATCAACTCGATAGCCGGCGCTCCCGTACCGCCGCTGAAGTACCAGCAGTTGGTATCGACGATATCGACTCCTGCGACGATCGCCGCCAGCACCGATGCCAGACCGTAGCCCGGGGTGCAGTGGGTGTGGAAATCGATGGGGACATTCAGATTCTGCTTGAAGAGTTTCACCAGTTTGCTCACGCGGTGGGGCGGGATCAGACCCGACATATCCTTGATCGTGATCATATCGGCTCCCAGCGCCTCCATTTGCTTGGCTTTCGAGAGGAAGTATTCGTCCGTAAATACCGGCTTCGGGTTCTTCTTGCCCATCAATTTGCCGAAGAACCCGATTTCCGGATATTTCGGATCTACCGTATAGCACACAGCACAATCGGCGATACCGCCGTATTGCTTCACGTATTTTACGGTCGATTTGACGTTGTTCACGTCGTTCAGGGCATCGAAGATACGCATGATGCCCAAGCCGCTCTGAATCGAATTACGGCAGAAGCCGTCGATGATCTCGTCCGTATAGGGGGCGTAACCGAAGAGGTTGCGGCCGCGCGAAAGGGCCGTGAGCTTCGATACGTTTCCGATTGCCTTGTGAATGGTTTCCAGGCGGGTCCAGGGATTTTCATTCAGGTAGCGCATTACCGAGTCGGGCACTGCGCCGCCCCAAACTTCCATGGCGTAAAAGTTCGCATCCTTGTAGAAAGGAAGGCAGCGGTCGATTTGGGCCTGGTTCATTCGTGTAGCGAAAGACGACTGTTGGCCGTCACGCAACGTAAGATCTCTGATTTTTAATGATTTGGCCATTGTATTGAATTTTTAATGGTTATTTCCCTTCCTTTGGGCTCGCTCCGTTTTTCTTCGGAGAAGGGCCGTATTGTTATTCGAATAACAAATATAGTGAACAAATTTGAATTTCCAAATTTTGTGCAAAAATTTTTAATAAATAATTTCTGCCCCGGTGATCGTTTCGAACGAAGCGGAAAAAGGCGTCGAATGGATTTTTTTAATCGTTGTGAAACAATAGGTTACGGCGTGTTGCCGAGAGTCGGTTCCGGACACCGGATTTGCCTCTGTCCCTGACCGGGTTTCGGGGAATGCGGGAGCGTGGGAATTCGTGCCGCCGGTTCCGAAAGAGATGTCGAACCTTATGCCGGAACAGATTTTTCGAATTTCGTATCTGGGATTCCCGATCGTGTCGCTGCCTTTTTATTTAGATACTTCGCCTCGGCAAAATGCAAATAAAATTTGCTTTTGCGCTCGGCTTATTCGTATCTTTGTCATTTGTATGGGCGGGCGTCGATCCTTTCGGAGGTGTTTTACGATTCGCGGGAGGAGCGCGGCCTTGTCCGTTACTCATTTTCGGAAAATTTACGATTTACAATGACTCCTACGGCCGTACTGCTCACCGTGCTCGGGTATATCGCAATGCTTTTCGTCGTTGCGGGAATCGCCGGAAGGCGGGTGTCGAACACGGGCTTTTTTACCGGTAACCGGGAGAATCCCTGGTATGTGGCGGCTTTGGCAATGGTCGGGGCGGCGATGTCGGGCATAACTTTCGTGTCGGTGCCGGGGTCGGTTGCGGCCGATTCGTTCTCCTACCTGCAGATGGTGCTGGGTTTTACCGTCGGGCAGATGGTGATCGCCTTCGTGCTGATTCCGCTTTTCTACCGGTTGAAGGTAGTCTCCCTGTACGAATATCTCGACGGACGTTTCGGTATGACGACCCACCTTACGGGGGCCTGGTTCTTTTTCATATCCAAAATGTTCGCCGCGGCATTGAAAGTTTATGTCGTCTGCACCGTGCTGCAGGTGCTGGTGTTCGACCCGTTCGGCGTGCCGTTCGCAGTCAATGCGGCTTTCTTGGTCGGATTGGTCTGGCTCTATACCTGGCGGGGCGGTGTCCGTTCGGTCGTCTGGACGGATATTCTGCATACGTGTTGTCTGGTGGGGAGTATCGTGCTCTGCATCGTCTTTATCATGCGGAGCCTCGGTCTGACATCGGCCGGAGTTGTGCAGGCCGTTTGCGATTCGCCGATGTCGCGCATCTTCTTTTTCGAGGATACCGGGTCGGCCCGTTATTTCTGGAAAATGTTTTTCGGGGGTGTCTTCACGCTGGTCGCCATGACCGGTTTGGATCAGGATATGATGCAGCGGAACTTGAGCTGCCGCTCGCCCCGGGATTCGCAGATCAACATCGTGATTACGGCCTTCAGCCAGATGGCTGTGATCCTGCTTTTTCTGGTGCTCGGCGTGCTGCTCTACCTCTATGCAGAACATGCTGGATTGCCGATGCCCGAGAAAGGCGATCAACTGTTCGCCGTAGTCGCCGTGAACGGCGGATTGCCGCTTATCGTTGGTATTATGTTCGTTGTGGGACTTATATCGAGTACCTATTCATCTGCCGGGGCTGCCATGACGGCATTGACGACTTCGTTCACCGTGGATATCTTGCGCGGTCCGAAGCGTTGGGGCGAAGGGCGGTTGACGCAGGTACGTATCGGGGTGCACGTCGTAATGGCACTCGTGATGGGGTGTGTGGTTCTCTTTTTCGGCCGGTTCGGTAATGACAGTGTGATTAACTTGATTTTCAAGGTTGCGGGTTATACGTACGGGCCTATTCTGGGAATGTTCGCATTCGGCATCTGCACCCGGCGGCGGATTCGTGACCGCTGGGTTCCGCTGGTGGCTTTCGCGGCTCCGTTGCTGTCGGTCGCCCTGCAAAGTTTCGTCGCGTATAAGTACGACTACCATATCGGCTTCGAATTGATCGCCTACAACGCGCTGTTTACCGTAATCGGAATGTCGCTGCTTGTCGAGCGGCGTCCGAAACCGGCGTTGAATGATCGAATATGAAAGATAGACAAACAGACTTAAAATAGTTGATATTATGGCTTTAGAACAGGAAATTTCCAAAGGAATCATGGAGGCTATGAAGGCCAAGGATACCGTACGTCTTACGACGTTGCGCAACGTGAAGAAGTATATTATCGAGGCGAAGACCGCTTCGGCGGGTATCACCGAATTGTCCGATGCCGAGGTGCTGAAGATCATTGCGAAGCTGGCCAAGCAGGGGGCCGAGTCGGCTGCGGTATATGCGCAACAGAACCGTCCCGATCTGGCTGCCGAAGAGTCGGCTCAAGTCGCCGTGCTGCAGACGTTCCTGCCCAAACAGATGACCGGTGAGGAGTTGACCGAGGCTGTCCGGTCGATCATTGCCGAGGTCGGTGCAACCTCGATGAAAGAGATGGGGAAGGTGATGGGTGTCGCATCGAAAAAATTGGCAGGTATGGCTGATGGTAAGGATATATCGGCCAAAGTAAAAGAGCTTCTTTCTTAAATAATTTGTTGAGCTGACAATATTCCGCGGAAATGAGTCTGTTGCACTCCCTGCATCGGAATGTCAAGACGATCGCCATGCCGATGGGTATGGTGGTCGGAGCCTTGTTATGCCGTCCGGTGACAGCGGCCGAGAGTATGTCGAACGGGATGATTACCCCGACGCTGATCTTTCTGATGCTGTTTTTCACTTTCTGTCGGGTGAAGCCTCGGCAGATGCGGGTGAAGATGCTGCATGTCTGGCTGCTGGCATTTCAGATCGTGGGCAGCATAGTGGTTTACCTGTCGTTCGTCTGGTTCGATCCGTTGTTGGCGCAGGGGGCCATGATTTGTGTCCTGGCTCCGGTTGCGATGGCAGCCGTGGTGATCGGCGGTATGTTGGGGGCCAACGTAACCACGATGGCTACGTACAGCCTGATCTGCAACATGGTCGTCGCTTTGGTGGCTCCGATGCTGCTTTCGTTCGTGGGCTCCGACCATGCCACGTTTCTGGCAATTCTCTCCCGTGTGGGACCGGTGCTGGTGCTGCCGTTCGTCTGTGCCCAGTTGTGCCGAAAATTCTTGCCGGGAGTGGCATTCTGGGCGTCGAAGCATAGCCAGATTTCATTTTATATGTGGCTGGTGTCGCTGGTTTTTGTCATTGGCCGCACGACCGCTTTTATCATCGACCTGGAGAATGCTGAACCCTGGACCGAAATTGCACTGGGGCTCGTTGCGATGGTGATCTGCGTGGTTCAGTTCGGAGTGGGACGGATGCTGGGACGCCGTTACGGTGATGCCGCAGCGGGCGGGCAGTCGTTGGGACAGAAGAATACGGTGCTCGCCGTGTGGATGGCCCAGTCGTTTCTGAACCCGATCTCCTCGATTGCTCCGACCGCTTATATCGTGTGGCAGAACTTCGTGAACTCCTACCAAATATATAAAAAGGATAGAAAAGTGATGAAAAATCAAATATAAATTATTAAAATATAGTAATTTATATTCGATTGCGGAAATTTTCGTATGTTTTTGCAATTTTCTCAGCTAAGCCCATAATTGCCCAATATTTGTTACTCGAAAATGCTGCGGTAACAAAACAAATTCACTATATTTGCCGTTGAAGCAACAAACGGGAAGGGTCTGGCGAAACAGAAACAGACGGTCAAATTGAAGGAGCCGGTGCGAATCCGGTTCAAGCAGTTATCCAACGGAAATCAATCCATCTATTTGGACTACTATACGGGTGACGTGATCCGCAAGGAAAATTATGTTGGCGGCAAACGGAAATACGAGTTTCTGAAGCTATACCTTATTCCCGAACGAACGCGGGAGGACAAGGCGAAGAACGAAGTGACGCTCGCCCTTGCCAAAGCGATTCAGAGCAAACGGATCGTCGAGGTGCAGAACGACGCGCACGGATTCCAGAACACGAACAAGTCCCGAGTGAACCTGCTCGATTATCTGGAAAATATCGGAAAACAGTCCGCCGAGCAGGGAAGCCGGAACTATGCCCGAACGGTGCTCAATACCGTCCGGGCATTGAAGCTGTTTCGCGGCGACTATATCGCTTTTCGGGACGTCGATAAGGAGTTTCTTTCGGAGTTTACCGATTACCTGCGGCAGATGCCGAAGGCCAGCAAATACGGCGTATTGAAAACCGGAGGGCGGTTAAGCGCCAATTCGGTTGTTTCCTATTACGGTACTTTGAGAACGGCCATCAACCGTGCCTACAAAGAGGGAATCATTACCGTCAATCCGACCAAAGAGTTCGATTTCGCAAGTAAAGTGCGGCAGGAGCCGAGCCGCCGCGAGTATCTGACAATCGACGAATTGAAAACGCTGATAAATACCGAGTGCCGGCACGAGATCGTCAAGCGGGCTTTTCTGTTCAGCTGTCTGTGCGGGTTGCGCGTAAGCGACATTCGCAAATTGAGGTGGTGCGACTTACAACGGAGCGGCGGGCGTGTCCGTATCGAAATCACGATGCAGAAAACCAAAGAACCGCTTTACCTGCCGATTTCGGACGAGGCGTTGAAATGGCTGCCGGAGCGCGGCGAGGCGAACGACAGTGATTATATCTTTCCGCTGACGCACGAGGGAACGGTGAATGATACGCTGCAACACTGGGCGAAAGTCGCCGGAATAACCAAACACATCTCGTTTCATATCTGGAGACATCCAAGTTCTACTTTCTAATTGAGATACAATCAATTAAAGTCCTCATTCTCTTAAATGGGTAACGATTTGGTAACGAAAGTGTGTCTTTTTGTGACCTTTCGTGTCTTAGGTCACAGACATTATACAAAAAAAAACTCCTACAATATCAAGGTATTGTAGGAGTTGTACATTTACTGTCCATTTCTGTCCAGCGTTTTGTGATCCCGCTGGGGCTCGAACCCAGGACCCCAACATTAAAAGTGTTGTGCTCTACCAGCTGAGCTACGGAATCATCCGCGCCAATCCGGAGTTATCCGTTTTGGTGGTGCAAATGTATAGAAAATTTTTGTTTTGCCAAAATAAAACGATATTTTTGTACGGAATATTGATTATCGTAAATCTTAAAACAAGATAAATTTTATGTGTAAAGCTCTGATTATCGGCGCAGGAGGCGTAGGTACCGTCGTGGCGCAGAAAATTGCTGCCAATCCGATTTTTTCGGACGTGATGCTGGCCAGCCGAACGAAAGCGAAGTGTGATGCCATTGCTGCGGCAATCGGCGGGGACCGGGTGAAGACTGCGCAGGTCGATGCCGACAATGTAGCCGATTTGTGCGAGTTGTTTCGGGCCTTCAAGCCCGATATCGTGGTGAACGTGGCGCTGCCGTACCAGGATCTGACCATCATGGACGCCTGCCTGGAGTGCGGGGTGAACTACCTCGATACAGCGAATTATGAACCCAAGGACGAGGCGCATTTCGAGTATTCGTGGCAGTGGGCCTATCAGGAGCGCTTCAAGGAGAAAGGGCTGACGGCTATTCTGGGCTGCGGCTTCGATCCGGGAGTGACAGCTATTTTCACCGCCTATGCCGCCAAACACCATTTCGACGAGATTCACTACCTCGATATCGTGGATTGCAACGCCGGTAATCACGGCATGGCTTTCGCCACGAATTTCAATCCGGAAATCAATATCCGCGAAGTGACTCAAAAAGGCCGTTACTACGAGAACGGCAAGTGGGTGGTGACCGAACCGCACGAGATACACAAGCCGCTTCATTATCCTGAAATCGGCGAGCGCGAATCTTATGTGATCTACCACGAGGAGCTGGAGTCGCTGGTAAAGAACTATCCGACGATCAAGCGAGCCCGCTTCTGGATGACTTTCGGACAGGAGTACCTGACCCACCTGCGCGTGATTCAGAATATCGGCATGGCCCGTATCGATCCGATCATTTACAACGGTGTGGAGATCGTGCCGATTCAGTTCCTGAAGGCCGTGCTGCCCGATCCCAAGTCGCTGGGTGCGAACTATCACGGCCAGACTTCGATCGGTTGCCGCATCCGGGGTATTTTTCACTTTAACCTCTTCATTTCATCGTCCGCATAACTTATGCTTCAATTTCGATTGCTCGTCTCGTTCATTCCCCCTTACAGTTATCTAACGCAAAAATACACTAATAGTGTCTTAATGTCAACTCTATATATCGTTTTTTGTTGTTTTTTACACTTATATTTGTACATAATCACATATTTGCAGTACATTTATAGGCAGCAAACGAAGAATATACCTGCAAATTGCAAATCAAAAGTTACCTCTTGTAATTCCCTTCCAATGCGCTTATAATAAACCCCGTTGGGCCGCAGCAGGCCCGACCGCCCTATGTGTAGGGATGGCGCGTCAAGTGCCGGACGGATGGGAGGCTGCCGCCGGACGAAGGAGCGTTTGCTCCGCGATGCCATTCCAGCTTCCACAGCGGGCGCCATCATTTTTTTGCATATGATAACTGCTACCTCCCACTTTTATCAAAGTCAGGAGGTATTTTTTTATGTCCAACAACCCCAAACAGGCCATGTCCGTCCGCGTGCTCGCCGGGTGCGCACTGCTGACGGCGCTGAGCGTCGTGCTCTCGCGGCTCATGTCGCTCATTCCGAACGAGCTGACGCGCTTTTCCATCGAAGCCGTGCCGCTGTTCATCGCGGGACTCCTGTTCGGCCCCATCCCCGGCGCGATGGCGGGCTTCGCGGCCGACTTCATCGGCTGCCTGTTCTCTCCGTACGGCTATAACCCCATTTTCTGCGTGCCGCCGATCCTGTACGGCCTGTGTGCGGGACTCTTCCGCCCCATGCTCGCCCGCCGCGGTTTGACGCTGCCGCGCATCGCGCTGGCGTTCCTGCCCGCGCTCGTCTTCGGGTCGGTGCTCTACCAGAGCGGCGCGCTCGCCCTCATCTACGGCGGCGCGAGCAAGCAGGCGTTCTTCCTCGCCCAGCTCGCCTCGCGCAGCGTGCAGTTCGCCGTGACTGGCGCGGCGGATATTCTGATCGTCTGGATGCTCGGGCGCAGCGGCGTGTTCTCCGCCGTGCGCCTGTGGCCGCCGGTTGCAGTGACGGGAAGTGAGCGGGCATGAACATCGACGAAACCCTCGCCTATATCCACACGACCGACTGGCGCGGGACGAAGCCGGGGCTCACACGCATCCGCGCCCTGCTCGACCGGCTCGGAAACCCCGAGCGGCAGCTGAAGTTCGTTCACGTCACCGGCACGAACGGCAAGGGCTCCACCTGCGCCATGCTCGCCTCCATCCTGCACGAGGCGGGGCTGCGCACGGGGCTTTACACCTCGCCCTACATCGTGCGCTTTAACGAACGGATCCAGGTCGACGGCGAGCAGATCCCGGACGACGCGCTCTGCGCCCTCACCGAGGAGGTGCGCGCGCAGGCCGACGCCATGCCCGACCATCCGAGCGAGTTTGAGCTCGTCACGGCCATCGCCATGCTCTGGTTCCTGTGCAGCCGCTGCGACATCGTCGTATGCGAGGTCGGCATGGGCGGCGAGTTCGACGCCACGAACGTCATCCCCGCACCCGAAGCCGCCGTGTTCACGAACATCGGCCTCGACCACATGCAGTACCTCGGCGGCACCGTCGAAGAAATCTCCGCGACGAAGGCCGGAATTCTCAAGCCCGGCTGCGACGCAGTGCTCTACCCCTCCGGCGCGGCCGCGGAGGACGTCATCGCCGCGCCCTGCCGCGCGCTGGGCGTGCCGTTGCATCGGGTGGACTTCTCCTCCCTGCGCCTGACCGCCGCGTCGCTCCAGCGGCAGATTTTCAGCTTCGGCGAACGGTCGATGCTGCGCCTGCCGCTGCTCGGCGGCTTCCAGCTGCGAAACGCCGCCGTCGCGCTGACGGTGGTGGACGTGCTGCGTGGACGCGGCTGGAACATTCCGGAGCCCGCCGTGCGCGCGGGGCTTGCGCGCGTGCGCTGGCCGGGGAGGCTCGAGGTTGTGCGGCGCGAGCCGCTCTTCCTCATGGACGGCGGCCACAATCCGCAGTGCGTGCAGGCGCTGGCGGAGAACCTGCGCACCTATCTCCCAAGCCGCCCGCTCACGGTGCTGACGGGCGTCCTCGCGGACAAGGACTGGCAGCACATGTTCGCCCCCCTCGCCCCGCTCGCGGAGGGCTTCGTCACCGTCACGCCCGATAACCCCCGCGCGCTGGACGCGCAAACGCTCGCGGAGGGGCTGCGCGCCTTCGGAAAGCCCGTCACGGCGTGTTCCTCCATCGCGGAGGGCGTCCGCCTTGCGAAGGCGCGCGCGGGCGCGCACGGCGCGGTGCTCTGCTGCGGATCGCTGTACCTGCTCGGCGACGTGCTCTCGGCGCTGGAGACATAATCCCGCCGCGCGCGGCATACGCTTTTACCAAATCGGTAAAGGACGGGATGCAGCATGCGCAAGCGCTCAATAAAGGTCTTTCTCGTAAGGCGGAGGGTCGTGGCCGTGCTGGCGGCGCTGGCTCTGGCCGCCGGAATCTTCTACGCCGTCAGCTACCCTGGCTCCGTCAGCGCGGCCGCCGCGAAGCGGCAGCTCCCGATCTACTCGGTCGAGCGCACGGACGGCAAGTTCTGCTCCATCTCCTTCGACGCCGCGTGGGGCAACGAGGATACGCAAATACTCATCGACATCCTCGCGCGCTATGACATCAAGGCGACATTCTTCGTCGTGGGCGACTGGGCGGAGAAATACCCCGAGTCGGTCAAGGCGCTGCACGACGCGGGGCACGAGGTCATGAGCCACTCGAACCACCACGACCACTACAACGCCCTCACCGCCCAGCAGATCGTGGAGGACGTCACCGCCAGCAATGAGCGCATCGCCGCCGCCACCGGCGTGACCCCCACCCTGATCCGCTGCCCCTACGGCGAGTATGACGACCATGTGATCTCCGCCATCCGGTCCATGGGCATGGAGCCCATCCAGTGGGACGTGGACAGCCTGGACTGGAAGGACTATGACGCGGGCACCATCTGCAAGCGGGTGCGGGATAAGCTGGCCCCGGGGTCCATCGTGCTGTTCCACAACGCCGCCCTGCACACGCCGGAGGCCCTGCCCTCGGTGCTGGAGCACATGATCCGGGAGGGCTATACCGTGGTGCCCATCGGCCAGCTGATCTATTGGGAGAACTACACCATCGACCACACCGGCCGCCAGTTCCCGGCGGAGACCGCCCAATAGCGCGCGAAACCCCTGCGGCGCAGCCGCAGGGGTTGTTGGTCATTCGCCGGTCTGGGCCGGAGCGGGGATTTCGTCGTAAAACACGTCCAGGATCAGGTCATACAGGGCCTCCTGGTCCACCGTCAGCTCCACCCGGTTGCCGTCGCCCAGGGCGGCCTGGCCGGTGACCCGCAGCATGTCGCCGGAGAAGCTCATTCCGGCGGCCTGGGTGGCCAGATACCGAAATTTTTGTGCAGAGCAACGTGATGGGCACCGTCAACCTGCTGCAGCGCGCCAAGGAAGCATGGTATGATGCCGATGCCACGACTTGGAAAGAG
>OGXI01003400.1_pt1 | contig 10740 bp, 9 predicted proteins | sample 1576221 | NCBI WGS metagenome assembly OGXI01 (sample SAMEA3541523, study PRJEB24748) | human gut metagenome | biome: human gut; feature: human-associated habitat; material: faeces | place: China | collected 2012
GGCAACGGACTCTGACTCCGTCAGTTCAAGGTTCGAATCCTTGTAGCCCTGCTACTTAAGCACCTCAGATGAGGTGCTTTTTTTTCTGCCTATTTATGAAACTCTTTGAAGGCGATCGGAGCAGGCTGGTTTTTGTGATGTTCTCCGATCTGTTTTTCCATCCAGACCATATTATACCAGGTATCAAATTTGTAACCGCACTGATAAAATTCTCCTACAAGACGGTATCCCATATGTGAATGAAACTCAACACTGTTATTATCCAGATGAGCATCGGCGGAAGGTGTATAGGCGATGCAGGCATTCATGTTGAGGATTCCCTGAGCTTTGAGTGTCTGTTCCAGAGCATCGTGCAGGAGTCTGCCGATTCCCATGTGCTTGCAGTTCTGATCGACATAGATCGAAGTTTCTGCAGCCCAGTCGTAAGCGGCACGCTTGTGGAACGGGCTGGCGTAGGCATAGCCAAGGATCTGGCTGTTTTTTTCTGCGACGAGGTATGGATATTTTTCCAGAGTATGGTGGATTCTGGATGTAAACTCTTCTATAGATGGCACATCGTATTCAAAGGTGATGGCAGTGTTTTCGACATAAGGTGCGTAGATCGCGAGAAGAGCCGGGGCATCGGATTCCCTGGCGGTGCGGATCGTGATTTTTTCATCAGATGACATGAAGGGTTCCTCCTTGATTTCCTTTAAATATTTTATCATGATTATAGCACCTGAAAGGAAAAATAACAGAGGAAAAAATGTGTTGTTCTGACGGTTGCAAATAAAAACGGGAAATGGTAAAGTTTACTGAGAAATAATTATAGATTTTGGTAACTATTCAGCAGTAGAAATGAAAGCGGGGATATATATGGCATACAGTTTCAGCGGGAGAGTCCGCTACAGTGAAATCGGAGAAAATGGTCTGTTGACACTGCCGGGAGTTCTGAATTATTTTCAGGACTGCAGTACTTTTCAGTCGGAAGAAGTAGGTCTTGGAATGGAAGTCCTCAAGGAATGGAAAAGATTCTGGGTATTATCCGCATGGCAGGTGATCGTGGACCGCTATCCGTATCTGGGAGAAGAAATCACCATTTCGACCTGGGCGTATGGATTTCGGAGTTTCCTGGGAATGCGTAATTTCTGCATGGAAACAAAGGGTGGAGAACGGCTCGCCTATGCCAATACGTACTGGACCTATATCAATGCGGAAAACGGGCTTCCTGTCAAACTGACGGAGCGCGATACCGCGGCATACGGGCTGGAACCAAAACTGGATATGGACTATGCACCCCGCAAGATCAAACTGCCGGGCGAGTATGAGCAGCAGGAGGCTTTTGCTGTGCAGAAGCATCATCTGGACACGAATCATCATGTAAATAACTGCCAGTACGTCCAGATGGCGATGGATTATCTGCCGGCAGATTTCAGAATCCATCAGATGCGCGCAGAATATAAGCAGCAGGCAAGACTTCACGATGTGATCTGCCCGGCGCGCGCTGTGGAAGACACAAAGACAACGATTCTTCTGAATGACCAGAAGAGTGAACCATATGCAATTGTAGAGTTTATGTAATAAAAAACATTGGAGGATTTTTATGATCGAATTAGGAAAAAAACAGACGCTGCAGGTAGTAAAAACAGTAGATTTCGGTGTATACCTGGCAGAAGATATGAACGCAGATACCAAACATCAGGTACTTCTTCCTGCAAAGCAGGTTCCGGCAGGTACAAAAGCCGGTGACAAGCTGGAAGTTTTTATTTACAAGGATTCACAGGATCGAATGATCGCAACTACAAATGAGCCGCGTCTGACAGTTGGAGAAGCAGGACTTCTCAGAGTAAAACAGGTGACAAAGATCGGTGCATTTCTGGACTGGGGGCTGGAGAAGGATCTTCTGCTTCCATATCATGAGCAGACAACAAGGATCTTTGAGGGACAGGAATGCCTGGTTGCTGTTTATGTGGACAAGAGCAGCAGACTTTGTGCAACAATGAAAGTTTATCCGTATCTTTCCCAGGAGACACCTTACAAAGAGGGCGACCGCGTGAAGGGCAGAGTTTACCAGATCAGCGATAACTTCGGTGTTTTTGTTGCTGTAGATAATAAATATTCTGCATTGATCCCGGCAAGAGAGGCAAAAGGAAAATACCGCCCGGGAACTGTCCTTGACCTTCGTGTGACCAAGGTCAAAGAAGATGGAAAAATGGATGTCAGCGATCGTGAGGAAGCATACATTCAGATCAATGAAGATGCAGAAAGTGTGTTCAGCATTATCGAAGAATTTGCAGGAGTTCTTCCATTTGATGACAAGGCTTCACCGGAAGTCATCCGCAGAGAGTTCGGTCTGAGCAAAAATGCATTTAAACGTGCGGTAGGACATCTGCTCAAAGAAGGCAAGATCGAGATCAAAGACCGCCGTATCTACATTGTTAAGTAATTGGGCATAGTAAAGGATAAAAATATGAATTTTACACATCTTCATGTTCATACAGAATACAGCCTTCTAGATGGCTCCAACAAGATCCAGGAGTATGTGAACAGAGTCAGGGAACTTGGTATGGACAGTGCTGCGATCACAGACCATGGAGTTATGTATGGTGTGATCGATTTTTACCGTGCGGCGCGGGCAGCAGGGATCAATCCGATCCTTGGCTGCGAGGTTTATGTGGCTCCGGGATCCCGTTTTGACCGTGAGATCGGGAGCGGAGATGATCGTTATTACCATCTTGTTCTTCTTGCAGAAAATAACCAGGGCTATGCGAACCTGATGAAAATCGTGTCCAAAAGTTTCGTGGAAGGTTTCTATTATAAACCGCGTGTGGATCTGCAGCTTCTTGAAAAATATCATGAAGGTCTGATCGCTCTGAGTGCCTGTCTTGCGGGTGAAGTGGCGAGATTTCTTACCAGAGGGATGTATGAGGATGCAAAAGCGGCTGCACTGAGATACCAGGATATTTTTGGAAAGGGAAACTTTTTCCTGGAACTGCAGGATCATGGAATTCCCGAGCAGCAGAATGTAAATCAGCAGCTGCTCAAGATGCACCGTGAGACAGGGATCGAACTGGTTGCGACCAATGACGTTCATTATACATTGGCAGAGGATGCACAGCCGCACGATGTACTGCTGTGCCTTCAGACAGGTAAGAAACTGTCCGATGAAAACAGAATGCGATATGATGGCGGGCAGTATTATGTAAAATCTCCGGAGGAAATGGAAAGGCTTTTTCCTTATGCGACAGAGGCTCTGGAGAATACGCATAAGATTGCAGAGAGGTGTCATGTAGAGATTGAGTTTGGTGTCACCAAACTTCCAAAATTTGATGTTCCGGAGGGATATACTTCCTGGGAATATCTGAATGAACTTTGTTTCAAAGGGCTGGAAGAGCGTTACCAGCCAGTGACCGAAGAGCTGAAAGAACGCCTGAATTACGAGCTTTCCACGATCAAAAACATGGGTTACGTGGATTACTTCCTGATCGTGTGGGATTTTATTCGGTATGCGCGAGATCATGACATTATGGTAGGACCGGGACGTGGCTCTGCGGCAGGAAGCCTGGTTGCTTATACGCTTGGGATCACACAGCTTGACCCGATCCGTTATGACCTTCTGTTTGAGCGTTTCCTGAATCCGGAACGAGTTTCCATGCCTGATATCGACGTGGATTTCTGTTTCGAAAGACGACAGGAAGTGATTGATTATGTTCGCCGTAAGTACGGCGATGACTGCGTGGTTCAGATCGTTACTTTTGGTACGCTGGCGGCGCGGGGTGTTATCCGTGATGTAGGCCGTGTGATGGACCTTCCGTATGCACAGGTCGATACGATCGCCAAGATGATCCCGCAGGAGCTGAATATCACGATCGACAAGGCTCTCAAGATGAATCCGGAGCTCAAAAAAACTTATGAGGACCAGCCGGAGATCCATGACCTGATCGATACTGCCAGGAGACTGGAAGGACTGCCGCGTCATACTTCCATGCATGCGGCAGGTGTTGTTATCAGCCAGAAGGATGTTTCAGAGTATGTGCCGCTTTCGAGGGCGCAGGACGGTTCGATCGTTACACAGTTTACGATGACAACGCTGGAAGAACTGGGACTTCTCAAGATGGATTTCCTGGGACTTCGTACTTTGACGGTTATCCAGAATGCAGTGCATCTGATCGAGCAGGATACTGGTGTTCATCTTGATATGCAGCAGATTGATTATAATGACAAAAAAGTACTTGATTCACTGGGAACGGGACGTTCTGACGGTGTATTCCAGCTGGAAAGTGCGGGTATGAAAAACTTCATGAAGGAACTGAAGCCGCAGAGTCTTGAGGATGTGATCGCGGGAATTTCCCTGTACCGTCCGGGTCCGATGGATTTTATCCCGCAGTATATCCGTGGCAAGAACCATCCGGATACGATCCAGTATGACTGCCCGCAGCTGGAGCCGATCCTGAAGCCGACATATGGCTGTATCGTATATCAGGAGCAGGTTATGCAGATCGTACGTAATCTGGCAGGTTACACGCTTGGACGAAGCGACCTGGTGCGCCGTGCGATGTCCAAGAAAAAAGCCGCAGTAATGGAAAAAGAGCGCCAGAACTTTGTTTATGGAAATGAAGCAGAGGGCGTTCCGGGCTGTATTGCAAATGGTATTTCTGAGCAGGTTGCAAACAAGATTTACGATGAGATGATCGATTTTGCAAAGTATGCGTTCAATAAATCGCATGCCGCTGCGTATGCTGTGGTTTCGTATCAGACTGCTTTTCTGAAATATTATTATCCGGTGGAATTTATGGCTGCGCTCATGACATCCGTTATAGAAATGCCGAACAAGGTGGCTGAGTATATCCAGGTCTGCCGTCAGATGGGGATCAGCATTCTGCCACCGGATGTGAATTGTGGAATTTATGGATTTTCTGTCGACCATGGTGCGATCCGTTATGGACTTTCTGCGATCAAGAGTGTGGGACGTCCGGTCATCAATGCTCTCGTAGAGGAGAGGGAAAAGAACGGAACGTACCGCTCGCTCAAGGATTTCATTGAGAGACTGACAGGAATTGTCAATAAGAGAGCTATCGAGAACTTTATCAAGGCCGGAGCACTGGACTGTCTGGAAGGCAACCGCCGCCAGAAGATGAATGTTTATGGTCAGATCGTGGACAGTATCGCGCAGGAGAAGAAGAATTCTTTTGCGGGGCAGATGAGTCTTTTTGATCTGGTCAGTGATGAAGACAAGAAGGATTTCGAGATCCGGATGCCGAATGTCGGAGAGTATGACAAAGAGATGGTTCTTGCCTTTGAAAAAGAGGTTCTTGGAATTTACCTGAGCGGGCATCCGCTGGAAGGATATCGTGGGATCATGGACAAGATGATCTCTGCCAAAACAACTGATTTCCAGCCGGATGAAGAGAGCGGGATCCCGAAGGTATATGATGGTCAGAAGGTTATCATAGGCGGAATGATCACGGAGAGAACGATTAAATATACGAGAAATAACAAGGTCATGGCATTTCTGACAGTGGAAGACCTTGTAGGAACCGTGGAAGTCGTTGTTTTTCCACGGGATTACGAGAAATGGCAGACGCTGATCACCGACGATGCCAGAGTCTTCATCCAGGGCCGCGTCAACGCAGAAGATGACAGACCAAGTAAGCTGATCCTCGAAAAAGTCCATTCTTTTGAGGATATTCCGAGAGAGATCTGGATACAGTTTAAGGATAAAGCAGAGTACAGTGCGGCAGAAGCAGAACTCCAGAGTTTCCTGCAATCCGCCTCAGGAACTTCAGCCGTCGTCATCTATCTGAAAGACGTCAAAGCAATGAAGCGCCTACCGGCAGCCTTCTGCATCCGGATCAACGAAGAAATTCTGAGTGAACTCAAGAAAAAATATGGGGAATCCAATGTTAAAGTTGTGGAAAGAGTATTGAAAAACTTCTAAAAATGCTTTACACTATACAACGAATATGTGTAGAACAGATAACTAAGATTTCCTATTATATGGGAATCTGGAGATGGAGGAAAGAATCATGGCAGAGAAACAGATAAAAACCATCGGCGTACTCACAAGTGGTGGTGATGCTCCAGGAATGAACGCTGCAATTCGTGCAGTTGTAAGAAGAGGTCTCAGCAGCGGACTTAATGTTAAAGGTATTTATAAAGGATACAACGGTCTTCTGAATGAAGAAATCGTTGATATGACTGCCAGAGACGTATCTGATACAATCGAACGAGGCGGTACAATTCTTTACACAGCAAGATGTGCAGAGTTCCGTACACCGGAAGGACAGCAGAGAGGTGCTGAGATCTGTAAGAAACATGGAATCGATGGACTGGTAGTTATCGGTGGAGACGGTTCTTTTGCAGGTGCACAGAAGCTGGCTAATCTTGGTATCAACACTATCGGTGTTCCTGGTACAATTGACCTGGATATCGCTTGTACAGAGTATACAATCGGATTCGATACAGCAGTTAACACAGCTATGGAAGCAATCGACAAAGTTCGTGATACTTCTACTTCTCATGAGAGATGCAGTATCATCGAGGTTATGGGACGTAATGCAGGATACCTTGCTATGTGGTGCGGTATCGCAAACGGTGCAGAGGACGTTCTGATCCCTGAGAAATACGACTACGACGAGCAGAAACTGATCAACAACATCATCGCAAGCCGTAAAGCAGGAAAGAAACATCACATCATCGTTAATGCTGAGGGTATCGGACATTCTGAGGCAATGGCAAGACGTATCGAGGCTGCAACAGGTATCGAGACTCGTGCTACAATTCTTGGACACATGCAGCGTGGTGGTAATCCGACATGTAAAGACCGTGTATATGCATCTATGATGGGAGCTCTTGCAGTAGACCTTCTGGTTGCAGGCAAATCCTGTCGAGTTGTAGGATATCGTCATGGTGAATTTATGGACTTCGACATCAACGAAGCTCTTGCCATGCAGAAAGACGTATCTCCGTACATGTGGGAGGTATGTAATTCTCTTTCTCATAATTACAATAAGAAATAATATAACGTGTATTTTACAGCGGAGGCCACCGTCAGGCGGTCTCCGTTTCAGATTAAAGGAGAAATTATGATTACCAGTGCACAGAATACACAGGTCAAAAATATCATAAAATTAAATCAGAAGGCGAAGGCAAGACGAGAACAGAAACTTTTTGTCGCAGAAGGCAGAAAGATGTTTCTGGAAGCACCGGAGAATCTGATCGACAAGATCTATGTGGCAGAATCCATGCTCGACGACGAAGAAGTCATGGAAAAAGTCCGCAGATTTTCCTGGGAATCCGTAGAGAACGGCGTTTTCCGGCAGATGTGTGATACACAGACTCCGCAGGGAATCCTTACAGTTCTCAGACAGCCATCCTACCAGATGCAGGATCTTCTGAAGGAAAAAAATCCACTGATCATGGTGCTGGAAGATCTTCAGGATCCGGGCAACGCCGGAACAATCATAAGAACCGGTGAAGGCGCAGGAGTCAGCGGCGTTTTTCTTACAAAGACCTGTGTGGATATCACGAATCCTAAGGTGATCCGTGCAACTATGGGTTCTGTGTACAGAATCCCTTTTTTATATGTAGAAGATGTGGTATCATTAAAGCAGCAGCTTCAGGACAGAGGAATCCGTTTTTTTGCCGCACATTTACAGGGAAAAAATTCTTATGACAGGGAAGACTATAAAGGCGGAACTGCATTTCTCATCGGAAACGAAGGCAAGGGTCTCACCGACCAGGCGGCAGAAGCGGCCGACTGCCTGATCCGGATCCCAATGTGTGGACAGGTGGAATCACTCAACGCAGCTATGGCAGCGGGAATCCTTATGTACGAAGCGGCAAGGCAGCGAAGAAACTAAAAGGCTGTATTATTTTATAGCCGGAAGGAGGGCCTATGGATCCTTTGTTGTGGCTTGGGATTCTGGCAGTTCTTCTGATCATAGAAGCAGCAACGGTGGGGCTGGTAACAGTCTGGTTTGCAGGAGGTGCGCTGGCAGCAGCGATCGCTTCCGGGGCAGGCGCAGGTGCTGTCACACAGTGGCTGTTGTTTCTGGCAGTATCCCTGGTATTATTGTTTTTTACCAGACCGCTTGCTGTCAGATATATGAAACGGGGAATTCCCAGAACAAATGTGAATAGCCTGATCGGCAAGAAAGCCGTCGTCATTCAGAAAATCGACAATCTGTCCCAGACAGGGCAGGTTCGTATCAACGATATCGAATGGATGGCAAGAACGGAATCCGATGGAGAGACAATTCAGGAGGAATCAGTAGTAGAGATCGAAGCAGTTCGAGGAGTGAAACTGATCGTAAAAAAATGTAAGGAGGAATTGTAGTATGGGCGGACTTATTTTTTTAGTTGTTATTATCGTGATCGTTCTGTGGGTGCTTGCATCCTGTGTTCGGATCGTGCCGCAGGCATATGCGATGGTAGTAGAGCGTCTTGGTGCTTACAAGGAAACCTGGAATACAGGAATCCATTTTAAGACACCGTTTATCGACCGTGTTGCAAGACGTGTCAATCTGAAGGAACAGGTAGTAGATTTTCCACCGCAGCCGGTTATCACCAAGGATAACGTAACCATGCAGATCGATACTGTTGTATTTTTCCAGATCACAGATCCGAAGTTATTCGCTTATGGTGTGGAAAATCCGATCATGGCGATCGAGAATCTTTCTGCGACAACACTGCGAAATATCATCGGTGACATGGAACTTGACGAGACACTGACATCCCGTGAGACGATCAATACCAAGATGCGTGCTTCTCTGGATGTTGCGACAGACCCATGGGGAATCAAAGTAAACCGTGTAGAGCTTAAAAACATCATTCCACCGGCTGCCATTCAGGAAGCCATGGAGAAACAGATGAAAGCAGAGCGTGAACGACGAGAAGCGATCCTTCGTGCAGAAGGTGAGAAGAAATCCACGATTCTTGTTGCAGAAGGTCACAAGGAATCTGCAATCCTGGATGCTGAAGCAGAGAAACAGGCTGCGATCCTCCGTGCAGAAGCACAGAAGGAAAAAATGATCAAAGAAGCCGAAGGCCAGGCAGAAGCTGTGCTTAAAGTTCAGAAAGCAAATGCCGAGGGAATCCGAATGATCCGTGAGGCTGGTGCAGACCAGGCAGTTCTCACACTGAAGAGTCTTGAAGCATTCGCCAAAGCAGCCGACGGCAAAGCGACCAAGATCATCATCCCATCAGAGATCCAGGGGGTGGCAGGGCTTGCTTCCTCCCTTAAGGAGATCATCACAGAAGAACCAAAATCACAAAATTAAATACAGAAACTATGAGGAAGAGGAGAGATTATCATGAATTTAAAAGGACGTAATTTTCTGACACTCAAAGATTTTACACCGGAGGAGATCACATACCTGATCGACCTGGCTGCTGAGTTAAAAGCAAAGAAAAAAGCCGGAGAGCTTCATGAATATTACAAAGGCAAAAACATTGCCCTGATCTTCGAAAAAACAAGTACCAGAACACGTTGTGCATTCGAAGTAGCTGCTCATGACCTTGGAATGGGCAGTACATACCTGGACCCGACCGGTTCTCAGATCGGCAAGAAAGAGAGCATCGCAGATACAGCAAGAGTTCTCGGAAGAATGTACGAAGGAATCGAATACAGAGGTTTCGGACAGGAGATCGTCGAAGAACTTGCCAAATACGCAGGAGTTCCGGTATGGAATGGTCTGACAAATGAATATCATCCGACACAGATGCTGGCTGACATGCTGACGATCCGTGAGCATTTCGGAGATCTCAAAGGCCGTCGTCTTGTATACATGGGAGATGCCCGTTACAACATGGGTAACTCACTGATGATCGCATGCTCCAAACTGGGAATGCATTTCGTTGCATGCACAACAAAGAAATACTTCCCGAATCAGGAACTTGTAGATCTTTGCAAGACATACGCAGAGGCTTCCGGCGGAAGCATCACTCTGACAGAGGATGTTGAAGCAGGAACCAAGGATGCAGATGTTATCTACACAGATGTATGGGTATCCATGGGTGAGCCGGACGAAGTATGGGAAGAGCGTATCAGAGAACTGACTCCATACAAAGTAACAAAAGACGTCATGAAAAACGCTGGAGAAAAAGCAATCTTCCTTCACTGCCTGCCTGCATTCCATGACCTTAAGACAAAGATCGGTAAGGAAATGGGCGAGAGATTTAATCTGACAGACATGGAAGTTACAGATGAAGTATTTGAATCTGAGCAGTCCCATGTATTTGACGAGGCTGAGAACCGTATGCATACGATCAAGGCTGTCATGGTGGCAACACTTGGTGAAAGAGAGTAGGCAAGAGCAGACAGAGTATGAAATCAGAAATATTACGTTTGTTAAAAGAGAATGATACATATATTTCCGGACAACAGCTGTGCGAACAGTTCCAGGTGTCCAGAACAGCCATCTGGAAAGTGATCGATCAGCTTAAGAAGGAAGGCTATCAGATAGAGGCGGTGCGTAACAAAGGCTACCGCCTTATCGAAAGTCCGGATGTTATGTCAAAAGCAGAGATCGACAGTCTGGTAGATACAAAGTGGGCAGGAAAGAACGTCATATATTATGATGAGACTGATTCCACAAATAACCGGGCAAAGGAAGCCGGAAATAATAAGGAACCTCATGGGACATTATTTGTTGCAGATATGCAGATGGCAGGGAAAGGGCGAAGGGGCCGCGTCTGGAAATCGCCATGCCGCCAGCAGCACCGGCGCGTAGCCCAGTGCCATCGCACTGGAAAGCAGCA
>OGXI01003401.1_pt1 | contig 10739 bp, 6 predicted proteins | sample 1576221 | NCBI WGS metagenome assembly OGXI01 (sample SAMEA3541523, study PRJEB24748) | human gut metagenome | biome: human gut; feature: human-associated habitat; material: faeces | place: China | collected 2012
ATGATGGCCGAGCGCATCGGCAGCGTCGGCGAGAACATCATGTTCTCGTCCAACGCGCCTTGCAGCAGATTACGCGCGGGATGTGTTAAAGCTCCACAAGCTGATGCTGCGCGTGTTCGCGGATAATGTCGGGGCAGTCAAAAGCTACCAAAATGCCGGATTTGTGCAGGAGGCATGCCTGAAGGATGAATTTTTGCAGAACGGCGTTTATCGGGATATGCTGCTGATGGCGATTTTGTTTGAGGAAAACAGGTAAACAGTGGGGGAAAGATGAAAGAACAGAAAGTTGATACACGACAAAGAAAAATTTCGAATATAAGATTTAATAAGGTGCTTTTCACATCCATTCTTGTGTGTGGTATTTTTATTAGCGGAATATTTTATTTGTGGATTTATCATGGTCTACGTTATGGTTATGAAGCAGAAAGACCTTCTGCAAAAACTTTTGAGACGGTATCAACTGAAGAAACGATTACTCAGGAATTTATTGCCAGAGAATATTATTTAAAGGGGATAGAGTTTGTTTTTATTAACCTTGCAGAAGACGGAAACGGAGAACTTGATTTTCGAGTATTAGATTCTGACGGAAGAATAAAAGCAAATAGTGAAATTGCCATTTCTTCTGTTACAGCGGGTGAGTGGGAATTTATTCCACTAAGGGTAAGATTAAAAGCCGGTGAAAGTTATATTCTTGAAATCAGTGCGAAGGATTGCTCTATTCCACCGTATGTATTAGCAAGGGAAAAGGGAACTGTAGGAGAAAATACTGTTTTGACAGCTTCTGGTGCGGAAACTTCGTTGGAATTGTTGAACGCATATGGATTTGCAGTGTCAGCTTCAAGATTGGAAAGGCTTTTAATTACTGTTATGCTGGCGGTTTGTCTGTTTGGATTATGGATATTCTGGAATAATGAAAAATGGACTGCAATATGTAAGCAAAATGCATGGGTAAAACAGATAAAGGATGGGATCGCAGCAGTTTTGCTGGTTGTACAATTTGTTTTTATGATTCCGGATATCATTTATGTATTGGAGAATACTGGATTTGATCCATCCTGGAGGTATTTCTTAAATGTTGTAAACGGAACAGATTTAAAATTCGGAAGAGATATTTATTTTACCTATGGTCCATTGGGATATTTGTTTTATTTAATGAAATTACCTGAAAATACGATAGAATATTGGTCTGGTATTGTTATTTGGGGGATCATTTTTCTATTTCATTTGTGGATGCTGTTACAGCTGTATAGATTGTATCAAAAGGGTAAGATTCATTTTTGGGCAATTACGGCGTCTGTGTGTTGCTATTTGGCGGGATATTACGCACCGACCAGAGATAACTATTTGTTGTACTTAATGATTTTAGCGGTGGTATTGTGGGCAAAAGGTGCAAAAAATATTGTATTGATTCCAAATCTGCTTTTGCTGTTGATGTTTTTTGGAAAGTTTTCAACCTTTACGAGTGGGTTCGCTTTTTGTATTTTATTCTGTATTTTCGATGTATTGTTTAGAAAAAACTGGAAAAGTATTTGGTTGTTTTTACCGGGAATTATACTTATGCCGGTATGCTATTTGGTCTATTGTCCGTCGATAAAAAACTTATTTGAGTATGTGGCGGGAATTTTGAAAATTTCTTCTGGTTGGATGTTGACTATGCAGTTTGACAGCGTACTGCAGCCGAGCGAAGTCAGATGGTTAATTATTTTAATTGCGTGTTATGTATTATTGATAATAGGAAATCTGTGGAGTAATTATAAAGGCTCTGCAGCAATTATTGCAAGCTGTGCTTCGATGTTTTTCCTTTATAAATATGCAACAACAAGACACGGATTAAAAGTTGGGATCTGGCTGTTTGCAATGTTATTTTCTGCGACTATTTTGTCGATCGACTGGAATGTTCTTTTTCAGAAAATCGGACAGAGGGCGAAAGCTGTAAGGAAGAATCAAATTATATATTACGTATGCGGAACAGCTATGATTATGGCAGTGGGATGTACAGGAATTTTAGAAGCACACAGTTTGCGCAGTTCAATGGGATATGTGAAAGAAACTTTGGCTGCGAAGATGTATCATTATACGCATTTGGGAGAGAACAGTATACCGGAAGAACTGGTAAAGGAAAATCAACTTCCAGATGAAATTTTAGAGGCAATTGGAGAGCATACGGTAACTGTATATCCCTGGCGAAATGGTTATGGAGCGGTATATCCGGAATGGAATATGGTTTGGTATCCGTCCGTACAGAATGGAAATGAATATATTCCGTGGCTGGATGGAATAGTTGCTGATTGGTTTTATTCAGGAAAAGCATCAGAAAAGGTCTTGCTGACAAATGAGACAATTGATCATCATATTCCATATTTGGAAAATCCGCTTACTTGGGAAGCAATTCGAAATAACTATGAGGTGGAAATTATTTCTGATGATGTTTGCGTTTTAACACAAAGAAAACAGAAGATTGAAATAGAAAAATTGGAAAAGGTAGGGGAACAAATCAGTTCTTCTAATGAAGCTATTGTGTGCCCTGAAAATGCAGATTATGTTAAAATACATTTAAAACTGAATTTAAAGGGTTTTATTAAAAAATGGTTATATCATGTAGGAACAGTAAATATGGTGTTGGATTGTGAGGGTGGAAGCCGGATAGAAGGACGTAGCGTAATTCCAAATCTGGAATCAGGATTTTATTTGGAAAAAGTACCGGAGACGCTGGAGGAATTGAAACAGGTTATAAATGATAACGTGTCAACTTCAATTATGCAGATTCAGTTGGATGGGAAAGGGTTGGAGGATTATCAGGAAAACGTTACGATAGAATGGTATTGCTTACAATAACAGCCGCATCTGCGGCAATACAGGAGGAAGTATGAAGAAACAGTTAGTCAGCTTTGTAATCCCGTGCTACCGGTCAGCGGAAACGATCGGCAGTGTGGTGGACGAAATCGAAGCAGCGATGGGGGAGCTGGAGCGGTATGAGTATGAGATCATTCTGGTCAACGATTGCTCGCCGGACGATACCTTTGGAAAAATCCGCGAGCTGTGCGGCAAGGATAAACGGATCAAGGGGATAAATCTGGCGCGAAATTTTGGACAGCATGCGGCACTGATGGCGGGATTTCATCAGGTAAAGGGCGACATCCTGGTTTGTCTGGATGATGACGGTCAGACGCCTGCAAACGAAGTCGGCAAGCTTCTGGCTGCGCTGGAAAACGGCGCGGACGTTGCATATGCAAAATATGAGCACAAGCATCACAGCGCATTTCGGAATTTCGGAAGCAGGGTCAACGACTGGATGCTCTGCTTTATGCTGAGCAAACCAAAGGATCTGTTTATTTCCAGCTATTTTGCCGCAAGACGCTTTGTACTGGAAGAGATGCTGAAATATGAAAATGCGTTCCCTTATGTCATTGGACTGGTGCTTCGTGCAACCAGAAATATTGTCAACGTGACGGTAGAACATCGGGATCGAATGGTCGGCGAATCCGGCTACACCTTTGGAAAGCTGTTGGCGCTGTGGTTTAACGGATTTACAGCGTTTTCAGAAAAGCCCCTCCGGATCGCAACGATGGCGGGTGTGGGCTGTGCCGGACTGGGATTTTTGTACGGAATTTATACGATTATTAAAAAGCTGGTGCTTCCGGGTGTTCCGATTGGATTTTCAGCGCTGATGGCGTCGATCATGTTTATCGGCGGAATGCTGATGCTGATGCTGGGGCTGATCGGGGAATATGTCGGAAGAATGTACATCTGTCTCAATCATGCGCCGCAGTTTGTGGTAAGGGAGATCGTTGGTGGAGAAGAAGAGGAATCGGAAAATTAAATATCCCACGCTTATTTGCAGCGCAGCAGGGGCTTTTTTTTGCGGATTCAGTGCAAACTGGGGCAGTCAGCTGGATCGAAACGGAAACGTAGCAGTAACGGATTTGTACAGCTGGCTGATCCCATTTCTGATGGCCTGTGTGCTGACACCGGTGTTTTATCTGGTGGTGGAAAAGCTGACCGGCATAGAGGCGTCAGGCGATAGGCTGGTATCGCACAGCAACAAAAAAGCGCCGGATGCCGGGCAGCAACTGCAGCGGGGCTGGAAGAAGCTGTTCCAAAGTCCGATCCTCCGCTATACCATCATCCTGTTCCTATGCTGGCTGCCGGTATTCCTTGCGGTCTATCCAGGCTTTTTTGCCTATGATGCGACGGAAGAGCTGCAGGAGGTGCTGACCGGACAGTATGTGACAAGACATCCCCTTTTACATGTACTGATGCTTGGAAAAACGGTAAGCGGCATTCAGAAGCTGACGGGCAGCTATAATAGCGGGATCGGCGTTTATGTGCTTGCACAAATGGCGATAATGGCGAAGCTGCTTGGCTGGACCATACAGCAGCTTCGAACCAGGGCAGGACGAGTCAGCGGGCTGTTGTTCTACGGACTGTTCCCGGTCGTCCCGATGTATGTGCTGTGCACGAGCAAGGACACACCGTATACGGCAGGAATGCTGGCAGTGCTGGTGCTGCTGTGCAGGATGCAGCGTGGCGGATGCAGCAGGAGGGGAGAAGCTGAAGTTGCTGTTGCGCACGCGGACGTGGTATCATCGACAGCCAGCGCCGCTCGGTCAAAAGCTGTGGCAGACGCCGAAATGCCCAAAGCCGGTCATTTTCCCTTAAGCACCGCATCCCTTCCGGCACTCGCATTCGCCCTGCTGGTCATGGCAGTTTTCCGCAGCAATGGAGTGATCGTCCTTGTATTATTTCTACCGATCCTGTTTTTTCTGGTACGGAAAAGCAGCCGGAAAAAGGCAGTGCTTTTGGCAGGCGTTGTTTTGGGGGCGTATGTTCTTTTACAGAGTGGCTTAAACATTGTCCTGAAGCCGGAGAGCACGAATGCGATGGAAAGCCTGACCGTGCCGATTCAGCAGCTTGCGCGGACGTGGAACTACAGCCCGGAGCTGTTTTCAGAGGAAGATCAGGAAACGCTGTTTGAAATTTTACCGGAGGAATCCCTGGTATTGTATCAGCCGAAGCTTTCCGATCTGGTAAAGGCGGGATTTGTGACGGAAAATTTTAAAAAGGATCCTGCAAAATATGCAAAGCTGTGGACAAGGATCGGGATAAAAGCACCGGCAACGTACTTAAACGCCTGGCTTTTGACCTCCTATGGCTTCTGGTATCCGGGCGCGGATATTGATGTATACAATGGCACAAGATGCTACGAAAGCAGCTCTTATTTTTCCTGTGAAACGGAAGGACCCGGACGGCGGGATTCCAAACTGCCGTGGCTGGAGCATTGGTATGAAATTCTTTCCTGGACGGATACAGTGCACAAAATACCGGTCGTTTCCCTTCCCTTTTCGCCGGGAGCGCTGTGCTGGTGTTACGTGCTCGGCACACTGTTTTTGATCGCGTCCGGAAACTGGAGGAAGGCGGCGGTATTTTCACCGGTCTGCCTGAATCTTCTGACGGTGTTGTTAGGACCGACCTATCTGGTACGTTACGTCCTGATTTTCTGGTTCGCCCTGCCCCTTTACTTGTCAATCTGTGTCGGAGTGTGTTATACTTCTAAAGATAATGGGAAAAGTGGGAAATCCTGCGTAAAAGCAGAAAAACAGGCTGCCGGAAATCTGCCGGATGGTTCCCTTTTCGGAAAGGCTTTTCATGAATCGAAAGATTAAAGCATATCAGGCAATTATTTATATCGTTCTGTTTTATCTGGCAGCGGTTCTTTTTTTGCTGGGACCGGGAAAACTGCTGGAAAAAGACAGGCTTCTGGCGGGTGCAGAAAATCCCGTGGGAACCGTGGAGGTGCGGGAGGATCAGCAGGTTCAGCAGGTGCTGATTGCAGAGGGCGATTATCTGCGTTATCTGGAGCTGTATGTGACATCTCCAAAATCTGCCGGGGAGTATTATCATCTGCTCGTTTACGATGAAAATAACGAAATGCTGATTAACCGGGATTTTGAACTCAAAGCGGACGAAGTGCCCGGCTTTGTGCGGATTCCGCTGGGAATTGATACGACAAGAGGGACGGCTTATGTCTGGCAGCTGCAGGGTAAGTCGGAGCCGCTGGAGCTTTCTTATGAAAATACAGGGGAAACGGGGCTGACCTGCTTTGGCAGCTATTATGTCCTCGCAGACAGCACTTCGACTCAGATGGAGACACAGAATATTGTCATGCGTCTGGTCTACACCGACAAGCCGTCCGTGACAGTGATGAAGATTTTAAAGACAATACTGTGCGTTGTAGCGGCAGCTTTTATCCTTGCTGCGGTATATCTGAGTCCGAAACAGCCAAAACTCAACAATAAAATCACATGGCGCTTTGTCCACTGGGTGACAGCCGGACCTTTGATTACTGTGGGCACGGCAGTTTTGCTCTGGGAGGTCTATGGGCGCAGGGCATTTGGAGGCAAACCGGACGACCTGATCGTGTACGGACTTGGAATCGCTCTGTTTTTTGCATTTTCTGCCTGGGTGCTTTTTTCGCGGCGTGGCAGCAAATACCATCCACCGTTTGAAGAAATGCTGACAGAGCAGGGGATGGACTGGCTGCAGGCGGCGGCGTTTGCCGGTGTTTTGCTGGGCGGCATTCATTATATGAACGCGCTGTACCAAAATCAACAGAACCTCGCGTATCGGGAAGTGCTTTCGTGGTCGGCGTTTCTGATTCTGACGATGGTATCTCCTGCAGTTCTGTTTTCCAAAAAGGGCGGACGGCGGGCACTGATCGGCCTGATCGCCGGTGGAATCTGGTATGTAGTGCAGTCGCTGACGCAGAAGGAAGCCCTGCAGACCAACGAGCTGCTTGGCAAACAGATTTTTCTGGAAGCGTTGATCGTCTTTTTCTTCGTTCTGATTCTGGCAGAGCTAGCAGCACGAATCCGCGCCAAAAAGCTGGTCGAGGGCAGTGTCAACCGCGTCTATACGGCAGTGCTGTTTGGATTTATGGCGCTTTTGGTGATTTTCAGAAATACGCGCCTTTGGCCGATTTATTTGGCGGTCGTATTTGCACTTTACTATGTTTTTTATCTGGGCTGGAACAAAAAGAAACACCTGTTGAATAACTTCTGCAATGGCGTGATGTTAAACTTTGCACTGGCAGTCGTGTTCGCATTTGTGAGAAGACCGTTCCGTGCGTGGGTGTATTCGAGATATAATTTTGTTTTTCACACTGTAACGATCACAGCAACTTATCTGACGTTGGTGCTCTGCGTGCTGACGGTGCGGCTGTTCGTTAAACTGTCGGAGGGCATGCCACAAAACAGCACAAAAAATGCCAAAGGGATGAAGCATAAGCCGCTCCGCAAAAAGGATGCGAAAAACAGCTGTCCCGCGGATTTGTGGGGAACGTTTTTGCTGTACGGAATCGCAGTTTCGCTGCTGTTTTTAACGCTGTCGAGAACCGGCTATCTGGCGGTGCTGGTAATGACCGCAGTTCTGCTGATTTTTGTGCCGGTGTTTGTATACAGACAGAAAATCCGGGAAATTTTCCGGGCGCTTGTCTATATGATTGTAGCGTTTGTGATCTGTCTGCCGATGACCTATTCCGGCATCCGGCTGCTTCCGGCACTCTATAACGATCCGTATCTGTATGAGATCGAGGATTCCGCATCTGCGATTCACAAGGACGATCCGAAGGATTCTGACGCCTATATGTCGGTCTCCTATTTCAAATATGTCATAGAAAATAAGCTCCTTTCGGATGCTTCCGAGCTGACGGAACAGACAGAGCTTTTCTGCAATGCAGTGACCGGTAAGCCTTCTGTAAAAAATGACGTGCTGGTAGCGTCTGCGCAGGATGAGGCAGGCATGTCGGACGCAGAGGATTTCTCCAACGGACGTCTGGAAATTTTCCGGTCGTATATGGACAACTGGAATGCGACGGGACATACGGAAATGGGCGTTTTGCTGCCGGACGGCTCCATTAGCGTCCATGCCCATAACACCTATCTGCAGGTCATCCATGATCACGGACTGATCGTCGGCATTTACTTCCTGTGCTTCGGAGCCGGAAGCATCTGCCTGATGTTTGCATATGCGATTAAAAAGATTCGGGAGGACGCATATGCTGTACTGCCGCTGGCTGTCATGCTCGGCTTTTGCGTCGCGGGGCTGGTGGAATGGCTGTTCCATCCCTGCAATCCGCTCGGATTTTCCGCGATGGCGCTGCTTGCACCCCTGATGAGCTTTTGCCCCTACAGACATGCTGCCTGACGGGATATCACGATAAATGAGGAAGAAAGAAATGCAAGGCAAAAAGAAAAAACCCTTTAATTATCAGCTGTTTTATCGCAGGACAGCGTTAATTGTATACGATATTATCAGTGTAATCGCCGCCAGCTATCTGGCGATCCTGATCCGGTATGATTTTGACGTGAGTACAGTACCGGCAGCGTTTTTGCTGCCGATCCGCCACTTTTTGCCCATCGGGATTGTTATCGCACTGTTCGTATTTTATCTGTTCCGTCTCTATCACAGCCTGTGGGCATTTGCAGGCGAGACAGAGCTTCAAAACCTTGTGATGGCATGTCTTGTGACGAGTGCGGTCAACGGCGCAGGGATCAACCTGTTCCGAATGGAGGGAAAAGCAGTTCCGGACAGCTATTATTTTCTGTATTTCTTCTTCCTGCTGACCTTTTTGTTTGCCAGCCGTTTTTCCTACCGTTTTTTCCGCAGCCGCAAGCACAAGCTGCAGAACCGCAAAAACAGCATTTCTGTCATGATCATCGGTGCCGGCGAGGCGGGCAATACGATCATCAAAGAAATCGTTTCCAGCAACTTCTCTACAATGGTGATCCGTTGTATTATCGATGACGATAAAAATAAATGGGGACGCTTCATTCAGGGCATCAAGGTGGTCGGAGGCCGCGACAAGATCATAGAGTCCGCAGATTTATACGATATTGATGAAATTTTCCTGGCGATCCCCTCTGCGTCTCCGGCGCAGATTAAGGATATCCTGGAAATCTGTAAAGAGACAAACTGCAAGCTGCGCAGCCTTCCCGGACTGTATCAGCTTGTAAACGGCGAAGTCAACGTCAGCAAGCTGCGGGACGTCGAGGTCGAAGACCTGCTGGGCAGGGAACCGATCCGCGTGGATATCGATTCCATTCTGGGATATGTGCAGAATAAGGTTGTGCTCGTTACAGGCGGCGGCGGTTCCATCGGAAGCGAGCTGTGCCGTCAGATTGCCGGTCACAAGCCTGCGCAGCTGATCGTGTTTGATATTTATGAAAACAATGCCTACGACCTGCAGCAGGAATTGAAGGAAAAGTATCCGGAGCTGAATCTGGTGGTTCTGATCGGCAGCGTGCGCAACACGAGCCGGATCAACTATGTGTTTGAAACGTATCATCCCGATATCGTGTACCATGCAGCAGCGCATAAGCATGTGCCGCTGATGGAGGACAGCCCCAACGAGGCGGTCAAAAACAATGTATTCGGCACCTGGAAAACCGCTATGGCGGCGGCACAGAACCACACGAAAAAGTTCGTCATGATTTCGACAGACAAGGCGGTGAACCCGACGAATATCATGGGTGCGAGCAAGCGAATCTGCGAGATGATCGTGCAGACGTTCAACCGCCATTATGAGACGGAGTTTGTAGCAGTTCGTTTCGGCAACGTGCTCGGCTCCAACGGAAGTGTTATTCCGCTGTTTAAAAAACAGATTGCGGCAGGAGGTCCGGTAACAGTTACGCATCCCGACATCATCCGGTATTTCATGACCATTCCGGAGGCAGTGTCTTTGGTGCTGCAGGCGGGCGCCTATGCAAAGGGCGGAGAAATTTTCGTTCTGGATATGGGCGAGCCGGTCAAAATCCTGGATCTTGCAAAGAACCTGATCCGTCTGTCCGGTTATCGTGTCGGTGAAGATATCAAAATCGTCTTTACCGGTCTGCGCCCGGGAGAGAAGCTTTATGAAGAGCTTCTGATGAAGGAAGAAGGACTGCAGGATACGGACAATAAGCTGATTCATATCGGCAGACCGATCGAGCTGGACGAGCGGCTGTTCTTTCAGCAGTTAAAGCAGCTGGAAGAGGCATCTAAAGAAGAAAATAAAGATATCCGGCCGCTGATTCACGAGGTCGTGCCGACGTATCATTATCAGGAGAAGCGATGAACATACATCATATTGGGTATCTGGTCAAAAAAGGTCCGAAAGCACAGGCGGCATTTGAAGCGCTTGGATATATTGCAGAGGGCGAATGGACGCATGACGAAATCCGCAAGGTGGACATCCTGTTTTTGCAAAAGGACGGCTACCGGATCGAACTGGTGAGCCCCTATGCGCCGGATTCCGTGGTTTCCGGACTGATCAGGACCTACAAAAATGCACCCTATCATCTTTGCTATGAAGCAGAGAATTTTGAAAAAGAGCTGGCAGAGCTGGAAGGAAACGGCTACATCCGGATCGACGAGCCAACGCCTGCTCCGGCCATCGGCGGACGCAGAGTAGTATTTCTCATGCACCCGGCGGCAGGTATGCTGGAGCTTTTGGAAGAAAAATAAGCTTGAAATAAGAAAGAGGTAACGAGATGGAAAGAAAACGGATTTATCTGTCCTCCCCCACAATGCACGGAGAAGAGCAGGCCTTTGTACAGAGTGCATTTGATACGAACTGGGTAGCGCCCCTTGGTCCCAACGTGGATGCCTTTGAAAAGGAGATGGCAGACTATATTGGCGGCGGTTATGCCATAATGGCAAGGAAACAGACCTAGAAGTTTCAAACACCTGCAAAGAACCACCGC
>OGXI01003408.1_pt1 | contig 10720 bp, 9 predicted proteins | sample 1576221 | NCBI WGS metagenome assembly OGXI01 (sample SAMEA3541523, study PRJEB24748) | human gut metagenome | biome: human gut; feature: human-associated habitat; material: faeces | place: China | collected 2012
TTCGACTCTGCCAATCAGAATATGCCAGATAGCCTCCCCGAAAAGTATGAGATGGGTACCTTGAATATTGCTGGAGTGGCCGGCCTGAACGCCTCTCTCAAGTGGATCAAGGGACAGACAATTGAACGGCTATATCAAGAAGAAACAATAAAACGCCAACGCTTACTGGAATTACTGTCGGACTATGATTTCCTCAAAGTAGTGGGAAATGTCGATGGGCGAAAGTATGTTGGCATCGTCTCCTGTTTAATTGATGGACTCAGTAGCGATAGTGCAGGCAGCATTTTCGCGGAGCGAGGTATTTCTGTTCGCACAGGATTACAATGTGCGCCTAAAGCTCACAAGTTTCTTGGAACTTATCCAGCTGGAACAGTTCGGTTGAGCGTGAGTGCCCTAACAGGCGATAAGGACTTTGATGAATTGAAGGACGCGCTTGATGATATTGAAGCAGAGATGTAAAGGTGGGGTAGAATGAGTTTTCGAGATATTGAGTTAAAGCCGGAGTATAGATCGCGGCTTGATAACGTTATCCGTGACTTTTATAACCCGGTTCTGAAACAAGCGGTTACATACAAACGAGCAGTGGGATTCTTCTCGTCTTCGGCACTTCTTTCACTCACAGCGGGCATCTGCGGTCTGGTCGAGAATGGCGGCTCGATCCAAATGATTGCCTCGCCCAGACTATTGCCCGAAGATATTGAGGCTATCAACGACGGGATTCGCCGCCGGGATGAAGTAATCAAAGAAGCGTTACTACGTGAGTTAAGAGAACCGAAAGGCAAGTTTGAAGAGGCACGGCTAAACTTGCTCAGTAATTTGATTGCAGCAGGGCGGTTGGACATAAAAATCGCTTTTCTGGAGGACGACAATACCGTAGGTATGTTCCATGAAAAGCTGGGGTTGATGTACGACAGCAATGGCAATATCATCGCATTCTCGGGTTCTATGAATGAGAGCGCCAATGCCTTCACCAGCAATTATGAAGCAATCGACGTCTTCGCTTCATGGACACAGGATGCGGATCGAGTATATAACAAACAGTCTGCATTCAACGCGATGTGGGAGGATTATGAGCCGAGCATCAAGGTGATGGACTTCCCTGATGTAAAGGAAGAGATTCTTCATCGATATAGAGTAAATGATCGCATTGACACTCACCTCGATAATGAGTCCTCCGCGGAGGACATCTTGCCTGCTGAAGAATCAAATACTCCTATCGGTCCAATGGTTCCGGCGTATGTTCATATGCGCCCATATCAGATAGATGCGATTGAAGAATGGGCAAACCGAAATTATGTTGGGATATTCGATATGGCAACCGGTACGGGCAAAACATATACGGCACTAGCCGCTGTATCAAGGCTCTTTGCAGACAAGCATCAGAACCTTGCCGTGATTATTATCTGCCCGTATCAGCATTTGGTTGAGCAGTGGAAAGAAGACATCTTAGCTTTCGGTATGAAACCGATTGTATGCTACTCGGCTTCTACGCAACGCAATTGGAGGGAAAGACTGAAGACCGCAGTGAACAGCTTCAACCTTGGCGTTCAAAATCATTTCTGCATGGTATCAACTAACGCCACATTCTCGGTTGATTATGTGCAAGATCTGATAGCAAGGTTGAGTGGTAATGTTGTCTTGGTTGTGGACGAAGCACACAACTTTGGAGCCGAGAATCTCAGTCAGACGCTGTTGCCGCATATCCCATATCGTTTGGCACTTTCGGCGACGATTGACCGACACGGAGACCCCGAGGGAACTCAAAAGCTATATGATTACTTCGGCGAGAAATGCATTGAATACACCTTAAAAGATGCAATCGAAAACGATATGCTTAGCCCGTACTATTACCATCCGGTTTCCGTATCTTTGAATGAAGAAGAACTCGGCAATTATCTTGACCTTACTAATAAGATCAGAAAAAACGTTCACGCAGATAAAGACGGAAAAGTCAAACTCAGTGAATACGCCAAAATGCTTCTGATTAAGCGGGCTCGCATTGTGGCCGGAGCCACGGAAAAGATTGCTACACTTCGGCATTTGATGGAGGACTACAGAGACGACAATCAGATTCTCGTTTACTGCGGTGCCACCACAATGCACGATGTTGACTACCAAGAAGGTAAGCCGCCAATCGATGAAGCTCGACAGATTGACATTGTGGCAGGGATGCTCGGAAATGATCTTGGTATGCGCGTCACCAAATTCACGTCAGAAGAAAATGCAGAGGAACGCGAACGGATCAAGGCAGACTTCGCCGAAGGAACACATCTTCAGGCGTTAGTCGCAATCCGTTGTTTGGATGAAGGCGTTAATATCCCAAGCATCCGAACTGCCTTTATCATGGCCAGTAGCACAAATCCGAAAGAATATGTACAGCGCCGAGGCAGAGTGCTAAGAAAGTTTCCCGGCAAACGTCATGCAGTAATCTTTGATTTCATCACATTGCCGGTGCCACTGAAGGATGTGGGAGATTACGATTCGGATGTAATAGATAGCGTGAAGTCTTTAGCTAAACGTGAAATAATCCGTATGAAAGACTTTGCCGCGATTGCAGAGAATCCGTTCGACTCAGATTCTCTGATTGCATCCATTCAAAGAAGTTACGACATTGAAAGCGATATTATTACGGAGGAGGTCGAGGAGTATGTCTAATGAGCAGGACGTTCAAGAAAAGCGCCTCAACGCTATGAAGTACAAGATACTCAAAGCAGAGCAGGAAAACCTCAAAACGCGAGAAAAGACCACAGATCAAATGGTGGAGACAATTCGGCGCATCATCATGGATGAAGCGAAAAAGAATTATTGAGGTAACTGGATATGCTGATTAAGACATTAAGGATGGAGAACTTCCGTCAGTTTCGAGGAACCACAAAAGTGGATTTTTCCTGTGATCCCAATAAGAATGTCACCATCATCCTCGGTGATAATACGTTCGGTAAAACCACACTTCTTCAGGCGTTCAACTGGTGCTTTTATGGCAAGGTGAATTTTGACCAGCGCCCGGATTTTCTCCTCAATTATGAGCTTTCTGAGGAGATGCGTAATGGGGAGCAGCAGATTGTTGAGGTTGAGATTACTGTCCTGCATGATGGCACTGAATATATCATCACCCGCACCCAAAGGTATAACTGTACAAACGGGAATGTTCGCGGCGAAAGTGTCCCAACCATCAAGGTTTCCTATAAGCAGGAAGATGGTCAGACCGAGTCGGTTAAGGCGACTCAGGTTGATAATGTCATCAATAACATTTTGCCCGAGGATTTGTCCACATACTTCTTCTTCGATACAGAGCGCGTCAGTAGCATTAGTAGTAGAAGAGATGTCGCCGAAGCTGTTAAGGGATTGCTGGGCTTATCAATCATGGATAGTGCAATTAAGCACCTCGGTGATCGCGCCAAGAAAACCACAGTTATTGGCAAGCTGTATGGAAGCATGGACTTAGATGGCGACGCCAAAGCGCAGGAAGCTCTGAATCGTATTCAGACAGCAGAGGCAAAACGCTCTGCCATCGCGGAGCAACTAGAGGATTGTGATTCTCAGATCAATCAGTATGATGCCCGCAAAGAGCAACTTGACGCCATTTTGCGGGATAACCAGACTACGACAACCCTCCAGAAAAAGAAGGAAGAACTGGAACGCAGGATTGCTACTGAACGCAAAGCGCTTGCCGATGCAACTGCGGCGTATTTCCGTGAATTCAGCGCCGGATCGCTCTCCTTCTTTGCGCAGCCGCTCCTTAGTACGGCGAGCGCATTTCTTAAAGAGGTCAAGGTAGATGATAAGGGTATCCGCGATCTAACGAAGCCCACCATTATGGAGCTCATCAAGCGTGGCCGCTGCATCTGTGGCCAGGAGCTCCATGAGGGCAACGAAGCCTATCAACACCTGATGGCAGAGTTGGCCTATGTGCCGCCTGAATCTATCGGAAATACCGTGCGGCACTACCGGGAAAAGCTCAGTAGTTTCTCTCGTCCAGCAGAGCGTACATATGACAGCTTGGACGAGCGTTACAAGGCAATTCTTCGTTCAAAAGGTCGCATTCAGGATTGGGAGGACGAACTCCAGTCTATAAGCGATCAGATCTCCGGAAAAGAAAACATGCGTCAGTATGAATCTGAGCTTGCCGACATCAGAGTCCGTCTCCGCGATCTCCATGCAAAAAAAGATCGCCTGAATCGGGACGACGGTGCGCAGAAGAGCGACATCGAACGTTATAAGAAAATATACGACTCACTTACTGCTGTCTCTGGAAAGAACCGTCAGGCGATGGAGCTTATTGCTTATGCCGAGGCGATCCGGGAATGGCTCGCGGAGACATACAAAGAGAAAGAACTCACTATCCGCGAAGATTTAGAAACGAAGGTCAACGAAATCTTCGAGCGGATGTATCACGGGCATCGCCGCGTCGCCATCGATGCAAAGTATCATGTAGAACTCTTGACCACCATTTCCGATAGAGAGATTGCCGCTGGCGAGTCTGAGGGCTCTAACCGTGTTAAGAACTTCGCTTTTATCGCTGGATTGGTTGCATTGGCTAAAGGCAAAATCGTTACGGATAATTCCGAGAATGGCATCAACCTTTCCTCTGAGCCGTATCCGTTGGTAATGGACGCTCCGTTCTCTAACGCAGACGAAACCCACACGGCGAACATCTCCAAGGTTTTGCCGGAGATTGCTGAACAGGTCATCATGTTTGTAATGCAGAAGGACTGGAACTATGCGGAGCCGGTAATGAACGATCGGGTTGGACAGAGGTATCACTTGGATAAGATTAGTGAAACCCTTACCCGTCTTAACTAGGAGGCAGCGTCATGTTTGAAAATGACTACACGATTAATGGCAAGCATGCCACATATCTCAAATTCTTGGCGAAGAAAAATGCTCGGGACGATCAAAGCCCGGACAATCCCACAGCAGCAAGGTTATTTGAACGCTACATTGATGTTTATATGAACGCTGCTGTGTTTGGGCTGCTTTATAATCGCACTGCAAAGCGTGATAACTCCTCAGACGACCGCGCCCGAGTATATGCCGATGCTTTTGCCAATGAGCGGGAAAACTGCATTTTCCTCTACCGCATGGTTATGCTCCTTGACAAGACAATAGAACTATCCCCCGAAGAGCGCGTAGACCGGGCTTTCCGGTACGACACGCTACCCGAGAAAGCTGAAGAGTTTCGCAAGAATCTGGAGCTTTTTCATGACTATGTGCGCGGTGGAATTGAGGTTATGTATGAGCAATTCACCGATGGGTGTCAGACTCAGGACGATTATCTCAGCAAGACTTACGAGGTAATGACAACGTTCAAGAAAGAGCTCGAGGGAGTATCTTATGCTGATGAGATTGCCCATCTGATCAAGTAATAAAGCAGTCAATTCGTGTAGACAGGAGGTGGCGGCGTGTCGACGCAGGATATAGTTGGAGAAAAACTCTATACATATGCAATGGAGCTTTTCTTTAAAACTGGACATGTCGCCACCTTGAAGCCTGAGTTCATCAATCATTCTCCAGAACAGTTTGCTTATTTCGATAACAGGACTGATGTGTCCTTAACTCGTGAACAGCGAAGTCTATTTAAGGCTTTCAATAACGTGTCTCGTCTGTTCTCAGTAAACAGGTGCGTTTTCTTTTCGATTAACCTCCTAACCTCAAAGGTGAACCGTAGTCAGGCAGCTCATGATATCCACACCATGATCCATCCTGTTGTCGAAGCCGACGGCACGATTTGTCTGTTCTGCCATGATGATGAAGTCATGCTTTCTTTTTTAGGGTTCGGGTTGCGGTGCATCCTTTCCGATTGGTATCCGATGGCCGATGAAAATGAGACGCTTCTTGAAAAACTTGATATTGCAAACTTCTCCATTGTGCGAGGCACTGACTATTTCAGCGATATGATATACTTGCTGGCGAGAAATTATTATCAGTCTGGCCAGCCGTCTACCTATGAGCTCATCCCAATTGATTTCATTTCTAGGGCCGGCGTTGATGAAATAGACCGTGAAGCGTTAAATCAGTATGTTCAAGATCAACTCAATGCTCCTTTGTATGAATATGGCGACGATTACGTGGAGTATGATGAGTCCGCTCAGACTCAGAATACCGATATTGGCGCCGATCTAGATCTTATGCTTCTCGAGATGGATGACGAGGATGATAATCCCTTTGGGGAAGATATAGAGCCTGAGGACGATCTTGACGATGACGACGAGTTCTTTGATGAAGATGCGGAATCCGAGAACAAGGATGAGTATGAGTTTGATGATATTGATCCAGAGATATTTAGGGATCCGTTACTAATGGTGAAGTGGCTAAATCGTCATACTCAGAATCAAAGCTAAAGTGTTATTGTTTTTTCGCTGGACTTTCGTCCTCCTTTGTGGTATGTGTTTGTGCTGCAAAGGAGGTGCGGAAATGGCACGGATAAACATTGAGGAACTGTACCGCGGCGAGGGCGGCGGTGCGAAGTACGGCGTCGGCGGGATCATGGGGGCCGTTATGCAGGAAATCATGATCCACGGCGTACCGAAGGAATACGACGATCGGACGTATATCGAGCTGCTGATCATCAAGCACACGCTGAAGGTGGCGGAGCAAATGAAAACCGAGGGCGACTTTGTGTCGGGAATGACCGACGCGGAGCCGCCCTCTTGCTATGCGGAGGTATAAGATGAAGATTCTGGAAGAACTGTGGTATGGGAACGTGACGCCCGGTGAGCGGGGCGTGGAGAAGGACGGCCGCCTGTGGAACCTGGGCAGGCTGATCCTGCAGAACGAAGAGGAGCTGGCGCCGCTGCTCTCGGAGAAAGCGAAGGAGGTGCTGGAAAAGCTGCGGGACAATCAGTCAGTGTCGGAGAAGAACCTCCACGAATCCGAGGACGGTGCCCCCGAACCAGGCACACCCGATACGCCCGACACTGACACGAAGAGAGGCGACGCTGAATGAACCGCATTTCTGACCTGACGCGCCGCCTCTGGGCTGCGCTGCTGGCGCTCTGCCTTGTGCTGGCGCTGACCCTGCCCGTTTTTGCGGAAGGGGAGAGCGAGACCGCCGACACCGCCGAAAAGGAGGCCTTCCACATCGGCACCGTCGATGACCTTTTGCAGCTGGCCGATTCCTGCCGCCTGGACAGCTGGAGCAAAAACCGCACCGTCTATCTGGACGCCGATCTGGAACTGACCGGCAGCGGCTTTGCGGGCATCCCGTCCTTCAGCGGCGTATTTGAGGGGCAGGGCCACACGATCTCCGGCCTGAGCCTTGTAGATGACGGCTCGGTCATCGGCTTCTTCCGCTATGTACAGCAGGGGGCCAACGTCCGCGACATCGTCATCCGGGGCCGCTCGATGCCCACCGGCAGCCGCTCCACCGTGGGCGGCATTGCGGGCAGCAACGCCGGTACGCTGCACAACTGCCGCTTTGAGGGCGTGTCCTCCGGCGCGTCCGTTGTCGGCGGCATCGCTGGCACAAATCTGGCCGCCGGCGTCATCGAAAGCTGCACGACCACGGGCAGTGTCTACGGTGCGCACTTCATCGGCGGCATCGCCGGTGAAAATCACGGCATCATTGCCAACTGCACGAACACCTCCAGCGTCAACACGACGGTGGAGCAGAACGACATCGACCTTTCCTCGCTGACGCTGAACGACCTGATCGGCACCGAGAACGTCGCCGACATCACCGACATCGGCGGCATTGCGGGCCAGTCCGGCGGTGTCATCCGCGCCTGCATGAACCGCGGCACCGTGGGCTACCAGCACATGGGCTACAACGTCGGCGGCATCGCGGGCAGCCAAACCGGCTACATTGAGGGCTGCGTCAACTACGGCACTGTCTACGCCCGCAAGGAGGGCGGCGGCATCGTCGGCCAGATGGAGCCGAGCAGCACACTGGAATACACAAAGGACACGCTGCAGGAGCTTTCCGACGAGATGAGCACGCTGCAGACACTGGTCAACCGCGCCTGCGATGACGCCAGCGCCGCCAGCAGTGACCTTTCCAACCAGCTCGAAGCGCTGAAGAACAACGTGACCAGCTCCCGCAATGCCATTGAGAATCTGCTGAAGCAGGCCCAAAACGGCGTGTCCATCGGTTCCCAGACCATCAAGACCGACTTGAGCCAGTTCAAGCAGGACCTCAAGAATACCAACCTGCCCGGCGCGGACGACGGAGACAATGCCGCGGACTCGGACACAGTCATCGACTACAGCGAAGCGACGCCTCCGTCTGACACCGACCCTGTCGATCCGAATTACACGCTGTCCCCCTCGCAGGAGCCCGCGCAGAGTGCTGACCTCTCCACGCCTGACGAAAGCAGTACGGCAGCGCAGGACACTGCCCCCGCACAGGAGCCCGCTGCAGAGGGCGGCGAGGCGGACCGCACCTCCCACGGGCAGCCCGGCCCCGAAGCCGTTGACGATTCCGCTGACAGCACCGTTGTCAGCGAGGACGACGGCACTGCCACAAAGCCGGACGAGCGCTATCCGATCGACCCGGACTATACGCACATCACCGAGGGTCTTGACGACCTGCCCGACACAAAGGATGTGCTCAATGACATTTCGGATGCATTGCCGGACTCCGTGGACGTCGAAATTCCAAAGGTCGAGCTGACGAACCGCGACGCCATCACGGCCAGCCGCAACGATCTGAGCAGCAGCCTGACCAGCATGGGCGACATCGTCAGCAGCCTGAACAACAACGCCAGCAGCAACAGCCAGGCGCTGATCAACGACGTGAAGGCGATCTCGAAGCAGATCAACAAGATCGGCCAGACGCTGTCCGGTGCCAGCGAGAATGTCAACCGGGATGCAGACGACATCGTGGACGATGTTTCCGATGACGATACCGATGACGACGTCGAGGCCAAGGTCACGAACTGCATCAACAGCGGCACGGTCAATGCCGACCTCAACGCCGGCGGCATTACCGGTGCAATGGCCCGCGAGAACGATCTGGACCCCGAGGACGACTACACCACCGCGGGCAGCGAGTCGCTGAACTTTACCTTCAAGACCCGCGTCGTCACCCGCGACTGCACAAACTACGGCACGGTCAGCGCCAAAAAGCAGAACGCGGGCGGCATCGTCGGCGACGCCGAGATGGGCTCTGTCATCGACTGCAGGGGCTTTGGCACCCTCGATGCCGAGGACGCCACCGGCGTCGGCGGCGTGGCCGGTATCAGCAAGTCCACGATCCGCGAGAGCTGCGCCAAGGGCCGCCTGTCCGGTGCAAAGCAGGTCGGCGGCATTGTCGGCAGCGGTGCCACCATCGAAAACTGCCGCGCCATGGTCATGATCGACAACGCTGCCGAACAAATCGGAGCGATTGCCGGTATCGTGGACGACCCGCTGGACGGCAGCGTGACCGGCAACACCTTCGTGGACGGGGGTGTCGCGGGCATCGACAGCGTCAGCTACCAGGGCATTGCCGAACCGCTGGCCTACGAGGATTTCGTCGCGCAGGAAAATCTGCCCGGCGATTTCAGCAGCATCTGTGTCCGCTTTGTGACCGACGAGGATTCGCTGGTCCAGGAATACCACATCCCGTACGGCAGCGACTTCCCGACGGATCAGCTGCCGCCGGTTCCCAACCACCAGGGCCAGTACGGCAGCTGGGAGGATGTGGATCTGACCGGCATGACGTTTGACGCGACGATCCACGCCGAGTACAGCGACATAAACACGGTCCGCCAGAGCCAGGAAAAGCGCGGTGAACGCTCCCTTGTGCTGGTGGGGGGCAGCTTCGACACCACCGACGAGCTGATGCTCCATGAGGTGGACGACGCGCCCGATACCCCCGGCACGCTGGTGGAAGCGTGGGGCCTGGAGCTGCCCGCCGACACCGGCCACACGCTGCGCTATATGCCGCCGGAGACGACGGACAACACCGTGCTGTGGGTCAGGACCGACGCAGGCTGGCAGCAGGCCGACACAAGCGTGGACGGCAGCTATCTGACCTGCACCGCCCCCGCCGGTACGACGGCCTTCGCCGCTGTGCAGATGCCCGCCAGCAAGGTGCCCCTGCTCGCGGCGGCTTGCGGCGCAGCTGCCGCACTGCTGCTGGTGATTTTGTTCATCACCCGCAAGCGCAAAAAGCGAAAAGCAAAAAAAGCCGCTGAAAAAGCATCCCCTATGTTAACTTCACTGGCGGCGGCTACAGGAACCTACGCTCTGGAAAGTCGCCGGGCTGATTTTTTGGCTTCTATTTGACAAAGGCGCACTTCCCAGCATCTCATTCGCCCTATAGCTCTGTTTTAATTTCTAATTGATGATCGATGCGTGGCGTCATCTAATTATCTCCGCTACTCAAAACAGCCCCAAGTTTACGTACTAGCGTCTCAACAGTAATTCCGAGTGCATCCGCATAGACAAACTGCTCATAAACCCTAAGGCTGCGTTCCCCGGTCTCGACCTTTGAGATGAACGACTGAGGTACCCCCAGCTTCTTTGCAAGTTCAACCTGAGTGATACCTTGCTCCCGACGAATCTGGGAAAGGCATTTTCCGCATGTCCTGTTAGCATCAACGTTCATGCCGTTTACGCTATATTCCATTTTGATATATCCCAAACTGGGATATATTTATGTCACCAGCCATTCCGCTTATCAAAAATGCCCATCGCAGATTCATAGCTAGGAAGGAGCCTCGATAAACATGAATGACGAGATGAAGGAGCCCGACGAGGAAAAGGCACTCAGCGAGTCCGACGAGCGGAAGCCAGA
>OGXI01003410.1_pt1 | contig 10714 bp, 10 predicted proteins | sample 1576221 | NCBI WGS metagenome assembly OGXI01 (sample SAMEA3541523, study PRJEB24748) | human gut metagenome | biome: human gut; feature: human-associated habitat; material: faeces | place: China | collected 2012
TTCTGTAAATCCTGACGCTAAGGTTTATGTAAAGGTAACAAACAGCTGGTATTCACCAACAGAGGAAACAAACGCTGCAAAGGCTCTTCTTTCTGAGGGCTGCGACGTTATCGCTCAGCACTGCGACACACCTAACCCACAGCTCGAGGCTGAAAGCGCAGGCAAGTGGGGCGTAGGCTACAACACAGATATGTCTAAGGACGCTCCTAAGGCTACACTTACTTCAACTCTTTGGAACTGGTCTGCATACTACACATATCAGGTAAAGCAGATCGTAGATGGCAACTGGAAGTGTGAGAACTACTACGGCGGCATGGCTGACGGTCTTGTAGACATCGCTCCTCTGAACATGGATATCTGCACAGAGGATATGCAGAAGGCTGTTGACGAGGCTAAGGCTAAGATCGAAGACGGCTCATTCAACGTATTTGACGGCGTTATCGAAACAAACGACGGCAAAACAGTTGGCGAAGAGGGTAAAACTCTTGACGACGCTACTATCACAGGCGGAATCAACTGGTACTTCAAGAACGTTGAGGTCAAGTAATAAGGCTTAACAGCTTAACAAAACATTTATACGGGCGGTGCAGGTTGCCGCCTGTTTTGTTAATGATATGAGCATACGGCAGCAGGTAATTCTGCTGTCGGTTTCTGATGACATTAGCAAATCTAAGGAAGTTCATAAAAAGGAGCTGAAAGTATGAGTGAAGAAATATCTGCTGAGATCGCTGTAAAATGCAGCGGTATAACAAAAGTTTTCGGAAGCGTGGTTGCAAACGACGGCATTGATCTTGAAGTAAAATACGGTGAGATACTTGCACTGCTGGGCGAAAACGGATCAGGAAAGACCACGTTGATGAATATGCTTTCGGGTATCTATCACCCTGACAAGGGCAATATCTACATTGCCGGCAAGCCTGAGGCGATAAATTCACCTATGGATTCTATCGAACTTGGCATAGGCATGATACATCAGCACTTCAAGCTTGTGGAGGTGTTCTCCGCCGCAGACAACATTGTGGCAGGCACAAAGGGCAAGCTTAAGAGCAAGGGTGCTGTAAGAGATGAGATAAAAAAGATATCTGAACAGCTTGGTCTTGAAGTTGACCCTGACAAAAAGGTATACAATATGTCCGTCAGTGAAAAGCAGACAGTTGAGATACTGAAGGTGCTTTACAGGGGTGCTAAAATACTTATTCTTGACGAGCCTACGGCGGTTCTTACTCCGCAGGAAACTGAAAAGCTTTTCAATATCCTGAGAAAAATGAAAGCTCAGGGCTGTGCTATCATTATTATCACCCACAAGCTGGGCGAGGTAATGGATATATCTGACAGAGTGACCATACTGCGAAAGGGCAAGAGCGTTGAAACTGTAAACACAGCAGAGAGCAGTGAAAAGCAGCTCACTGAGCTTATGGTGGGCAAGGCGGTGGAGCTTTCAATAGAAAGACCTGAACCTGTGAACGTAAAGCCGATACTTAACGTAGTCGATCTGACGGTAAAAAACTCTGAGGGAAGCATTGCTCTCGATGACGTAAGCTTTGTTATAAACAGGGGCGAGATACTTGGTGTGGCAGGCATTGCAGGAAGCGGTCAGAAAGAGCTTTGCGAGACTATCGCAGGGCTTCAGAAGATAGAAAAGGGCGCAGTGCTTTACAACAAGGAGAACATCATAGGCAAGACACCTAAGGAGATAATAAATCTCGGCATAAGCATGAGCTTTATCCCTGAGGACAGACTTGGAATGGGTCTTATCGCTTCGGTGGGTATGACGGACAATATGCTTCTTAAAACATACAAGCAGGGCAAGCTTTGCTTTGTGGACAGAAAGCCTGCTAAGGCGCTTTCAAAGGAGCTTATAGAAAAGCTTGAAATAAAAACTCCGTCAACGGATCTTCCTGTAAGAATGCTTTCGGGCGGAAACGTTCAGAAGGTCCTGCTTGGACGAGAGATACACAGTGAGCCTGACCTGCTCATAACCGCATATCCTGTTCGTGGACTTGACATCAACTCATCATATCTTATATACTCGCTTCTTAACGAGCAAAAGAAAAAGAACACGGCTGTGCTTTTCATAGGCGAGGACCTTGACGTTCTTCTGGAGCTTTGCGACAGGATAATGGTGCTTTGTCACGGCAAGATAACAGGTATTTGTGACGCCAAAAAAGTCACAAAGGAACAGGTAGGTATGATGATGACAGGCTCGACAATGGAGGAGGTGCTGGGCATTGGCTGATATTATAAAAAAAGAGCCTCTTATAAGAATAGCCAAGCGTGCTGAACGCTCAAACAAGCAAAAGCTTATCATAAGGCTTCTGTCGGTGCTTCTGGCTATTTGTGCAGGCGGAATATTCATTCTTATTCTTGGCAAAGATCCGTTTTCATACTATGCGAAAATGGTAAAGGGTGCTTTTATCGGCAAGAACGCCGCAAGCCCTTTTATGCCGTTCAAAGAAACAATAAAGATAATGATACCGCTTCTTATATCTTCTCTTGGCATTACGCTTGCGTTTAAGATGAAGTTTTGGAATATCGGTGCAGAGGGTCAGATAATAATGGGCGGAGTTTTCGCTTCATACTTCGCTCTTTATCATTACGATATGCCTCACTATCTGCTTTTCATTGTGATGTTCGTTGCGGCGATGATAGGCGGAGGACTGTATGGCATTATCCCTGCATTTTTCAAGGCAAAATTCGACACAAACGAAACTTTGCTCACCCTTATGCTAAACTATATCGCACTTTACGTTATAGATTGGCTCACAAAGGGCGCATGGCAGGATCCTGAGTCAAAGGGATATCCTAAGATAGCAAGATTTGACCTTAACGCATGGCTTGACTCGCTAGGCGGTGTGCAGATAGGCTGGGTGATAGGTCTGGTGCTTGTGGTATTGGTATTTATCTATCTTAAATACACAAAGCAGGGCTACGAGATAACTGTAGTATCAGACAGCCACGCAACTGCAAGATATGCAGGCATGAGCCCTAGCAAGATAATGATAAGAACGATGTTTTTGAGCGGCGCTATCTGCGGTATCGCAGGAATGGTGCAGGCTTGCGGAACAGAACACACTCTTTCAACATCTGTTGCAGGTGGAGTAGGCTTCACGGCTATCATAGTTGCATGGCTTGCAAACCTCAATCCATTCGGCATACTTGTGGTGTCATTCTTATTCGCAGTTTTGGAAAAGGGCAGCACTGTGGTATCGTCTGAATTTGTTCTTTCACCTTACTGCTCGGACGTTTTGCAGGGAATAATCCTGTTCTTCGTGCTTGGCTGTGAATTCTTCATCAGATACAGATTTGTAACAAGAGGAGGCAGGAAAAATGACTAGACTTATTTCATTCCTTGCCCATGCGGTATATATGGGTACTCCTCTGCTTTTCGGCACAGTAGGAGAGATACAAAACGAAAAGGCGGGACACCTTAACCTTGGCGTTGAGGGAACAATGGCAATGGGCGCTTGCGCAGGCTTTATGGTAGCATACAAGACAGGAAGCCTTTGGCTTTCCATACTTGCGGCATTTCTTATGGGTGCGCTTGTTTCCCTTATCTATGCTTTTCTTACCATAACAATGATGGCGAACCAAAACGTAACAGGTCTTACACTGACTATATTCGGCACTGGACTTTCAAACTTCATAGGCGAGCAGATGATATCCGCTTCACCTACAGGAAATCTCAAGCTTCCTGACGGAGTGATGAGCAGTCTGAAAAACATTGACATACCGCTTCTCAGCAAGATACCTGTTCTTGGAGAGGTGCTTTTCTCACAGAACATTTTCACATATCTGAGCATTGTTATCGCTGTGATAATGTTTATCTATCTGAAAAAGACTAAGGTGGGTCTTAACCTTAGAACTATCGGTGAGAATCCTGCTGTTGCGGACGCTGTGGGAATAAGCGTTGTGAAATACAAATACATAAACGTTCTTATCGGCGGAGGAATATGCGGAATAGGCGGAGCGTTCTGCTCAATGGTAATAAACGGCGGTGTTTGGATGGCAAACAGCGTGAACGGTCTTGGCTGGATAGCTGTAGCGCTTGTTATCTTCGCTGTATGGAATCCTGCAAGGGCTATTTACGGAGCGTATATTTTCGGTGCATTCATGGTGCTGAAATACTACTTCCCGAAAAACCTCGGCTTCACTGTTCCTGAGTCATTCTTTGATATGCTCCCATATCTTGTAACGGCTCTTGTTCTTATCATCACTTCAGTGAAAAAATCAAGAGAGCGTTCACAGCCACAATCCTGCGGTATAAATTATTTCCGTGAGGAGAGATAAAATATCGAAGCTTGGCATTGTTTTCAAAGTGTAAAATAATTCTCAAACCCTGAGAAAGCGGGCTGTCGAGGACGCTAGCCCCTACAATATATTACAGATAATACCTAAAACAACATATTTAAAAGCTCTGCATTTTGCAGGGCTTTTATTTTTGCCCTAGTGACAAAATGCAGAAGATGTTCATAGCCCAATTACGATACGACAAAAGAAATGGGCGACCACAGGTCGCCCATACGCTTTGCTTTGTTATGTTATGATAAACTGTTTTTACTTCGCCTTTGCCGAAGCCACAAAAGATTTGAGCTCCTCCTCAGGCATATAGCCGACAGTTGAAGCAACTACCTTGCCATGTTTCACAACAAAAAGGGCAGGTATGCTCGAGATACCGAAAGCGGCTGCAAGCTCGTTTTCCTCGTCAACGTTGACCTTCCCCACCTTCACAGAACTGTCCTCCTCAGAATACTTATCCACCAGCGGTGAAAGCATTTTGCACGGACCGCACCATGCTGCCCAGAAGTCAAGCAGGACAGGCTTTTCCGAGTGCATTACTTCGTTTTCAAAATTATCCTTTGTTATGACCTTTACAGACATTTTTCACAGCTCCTTTTCTAGTCTTTGCTTTTGTAATAGAGCATACAATGGCAGAAGCCCTCAAAATTCGGGTCGGCTATCTGCTCACGGAACTCTTTGCACATACACTTGTTTTCCTCTGTGCGCTGTATCCTGCACGGACAATAGCCACCTGTGCGTTTAAGCCCCTCTTTTATGCTCTTTACCATTTCTTTATCATCATTAAGTCGTACCATTACTACCTATCCTTTGCAGATATGTTTAGATTATTCCTTGACAAATGCCTTTACTATCTCGCCGATATACTGATAGTGATAATCCTTGTCAGAATACCATTTCTCATCGTTTTCAGTATCAACAAAGCACTCAGGTCTCATCTCCTGAACATAAGCCTTTTTGCACACAAGCACCATATCAGCTTCCGCAAAAGCTGTTACCTCCACGCCGTTTTCAGACACGAACACAGGGGTCAGACCTGTTTCCTTTGCCTTGTCGCAGTCACGTCCGCTATGTGAGCCACAGAATGATAGTGCCTTTTTATACTCCTCTTTGAAAAAGCTTATGGTGAAATATTCTGCCTTGTCGATAAATTCCTTTGTATATCTCTGCGGTCTTATAACTGTGGTGAAGGTGTTCTTTCCCCACATAACGCCTGCAAAGCCCCATGAAGCTGTCATTGTGTTCCAGCCACTCTCGTCGCCTGCTGTTACAAGAAACCACTCCTTGCCTATCTTTTTGTATGGATTGAAGTCAAGGGTATCAAGCTTATCTGCCGCTACCTCTTTGAAACCGTTGAAACTGCTCATTTTCATTACCGCCTTTCAGTATTATGTCAGACTTATCATACTTATTGTACACCAATATCGTATAGAAAACGTCTGAGTATATTATATATCATTTCTTATGAAATTGCAACCCCTTGAAAGCCCTGAAATATTGTACAAAAATCGTTAAAACAGGGCTTTTTTGTGTTGCTTTTTTTGAAGAATAGTGATATAATTGAATTAAGTATTTGTAAAGCTGTTTTTGTGTTTTTGGTTTAGCTGTTTTATTTTATGCCGTTACAATACTCGATATGTATATCTTTTGAAGTTTATACAGGATAAATTGTATATTGTCTAAAAATATACATTAAAAAGCCTTAAAATGTGTATAAATATAAAATTTTTATGCAAAAGCACTTGACAATGCTGTATAAAGGTGTATAATAATTTTATCGGCATGAGAGCCGTGAAAATATTATACAAACATACTTACTACAAACAATGGAGGAATTTTGTTATGGCAAAAGAGATCAAAAAGGTTGTCCTTGCTTATTCCGGCGGACTTGATACATCTATCATCATTCCGTGGCTCAAGGAAAACTACAACAACTGCGAAGTAATCGCTGTTTCAGGAAACGTTGGTCAGGGCACAGAGCTTGACGGTCTTGAGGAAAAGGCTATCAAGACAGGCGCTTCTAAGCTCTATATCGAGGATCTTACAGAAGAGTTCATCGAGGATTATGTATATCCAACAGTACAGGCTGGCGCTGTTTATGAGAACCAGTACCTCCTCGGCACTTCATTTGCTCGTCCGATCATTGCAAAGAGAATAGCTGAGATCGCTATCAAAGAGGGTGCTGACGCTATATGCCACGGCTGCACAGGTAAGGGCAACGATCAGGTTAGATTTGAGCTTGCTATCAAGGCTTTCGCTCCTGATATGGAGATAATCGCTCCTTGGAGAATCTGGGATCTTAAGTCAAGAGAGCAGGAGATCGAGTATGCTGAGGCACACAACATTCCTCTGAAGATAAACAGAGAAACAAACTACTCAAAGGACAAGAACCTTTGGCACCTTTCACACGAAGGTCTGGATCTTGAAGATCCTGCAAACGAGCCACAGTATGAGAAGCCGGGCTTCCTTGAAATGGGCGTTTCACCTATCATGGCTCCTGACAAGCCAACTTATGTAACTATCCACTTTGAAAAGGGTATCCCAACAGCAGTTGACGGCGTTGAGATGAACGGCAAGGAGCTTGTTACAAAGCTTAACGAGCTTGGCGGTGCAAACGGTATCGGTCTTGCTGACCTTGTTGAGAACAGACTTGTTGGTATGAAGTCAAGAGGCGTTTATGAAACACCGGGCGGAGCTATCCTTTACAAGGCTCATGAAGTTCTTGAAACTATCACACTTGACAAGGAAACTGCAAGAGTTAAGCAGTATCTTTCAATCAAGTTTGCTGACATTGTTTACAACGGTCAGTGGTTCACTCCTCTCCGTGAGGCTATGAGCGCATTTGTTACAGAAACACAGAAGACTGTTACAGGTGACGTTAAGCTGAAGCTTTACAAGGGCAACATGATAAACGCAGGTGTAACATCTCCATACACTCTCTATGATGAAGAAGTTGCTACATTTGATGAGGACAATGTTTACAATCAGGCTGATTCAGCTGGATTCATCAACCTCTTCGGTCTGCCTATCAAGGTAAGAGCTAAGCTCGAGCAGAAGAGAAACGCTAAGAAGGACTAATAGCGTCGCTCTGGTCAACAGAGCATAAAGGTGTATAACCTTAAAAAGTTTGTATAATATTTTTCACGGAGGTTTTGATATGTCAGATAACAACAGCATTTTTGAGCCTGCAATAGACAAGAAGGTCGAGATCTCTTATGACAGCCTGCCGAACTCCTCTTTTGAGGACGTAAACCTCGGCGGAGCAAAGTTCTCGAACGTAAATCTTAAGGAAGCCGTTTTCGATGACGTTAATATGGACGAGACACATTTCAACAACGTCAGCATGAAAGAAAGCGACTTTGCAGATATGTATATGGTAAACACAAAGTTCTTGGGCGTAAATCTCAGCAACTCGAGATTTGGCTGCTCTATCATGAACAATGTTGAGTTTAAAAATCCTGATCTTAAGAACTCACAGTTCATTCACTGTGACCTTACAAACGTTGAGATAAACGATTGCAAGATAGACGGTCTGAAGATCAACGGCGTGGACATCCAGAAGCTGCTTGAACAGCACGAAAAGGAAATTTGATCCGCACTTATTGAAATGTATCGGGGCAGGATGATCCTTTGGGGTCATTTTGCCCATACATTTTTTTATATTTGATAACTTGAAATAAACATAAAGGACGGTTTTAAAATGGCAGGAAAAATGTGGGCAGGAAGATTTACAAAGGAAGTTGACGAAAGAGTCAATGATTTCAATTCATCTATTTCCTTTGACGCAAGAATGTACCGCTATGATATAGAGGGTTCTATGGCGCACGCCACTATGCTTGGCGAGTGCGGTATAATCGAAAAGCACGAAAGCGAAAAAATAGTCCAGGGACTTAAGGGTATTCTTGCGGATATCGACGAGGGAAAATTACAGTTCGACCCTACTGCAGAGGACGTTCATATGTTTGTTGAGGCTGAGCTTACCAAAAGGCTTGGCGACACAGGCAAAAGACTTCACACGGCAAGATCAAGAAACGATCAGGTGGCACTTGACGTGAGAATGATACTCAGAGCCGAAACAAAAGAGATAATCGAGCTTGTGAAAAAGCTTGAGCACACTATCCTTGACATTGCAGAGAAAAATCTCACAACTGTTATGCCGGGATATACTCATCTTCAGAGGGCACAGCCTATCACATTTGCTCACCACCTTATGGCGTATGCAAATATGCTTCTGAGAGATATTTCAAGACTTGAGGACAGCTACAAGAGAACAAACATCATGCCTTTGGGAAGCGGTGCTCTTGCATCTACAACTTACCCTATAAACAGACAGAGAGTTTGCGACCTGCTTGGCTTTGACGAGATAACACAGAACTCACTTGACGGCGTTTCGGACAGAGATTTCTGCATCGAGCTTTGCTCCGCTATCTCACTGCTTATGATGCACCTTTCAAGATTTTCTGAGGAGATAATTCTTTGGTGCTCATGGGAGTTCAAATTCATCGAGCTTGACGACGCTTATGCAACAGGCTCGTCTATCATGCCACAGAAGAAAAACCCTGATGTTACTGAGCTTATAAGAGGAAAGACTGGCAGAGTTTACGGCGACCTTAACACACTGCTCGTTATGATGAAGGGTCTGCCACTTGCATACAACAAGGATATGCAGGAGGACAAGGAAGCTATCTTTGACGCTATCGACACTGTTAAGCTTTGTCTTAAAACCTTCGATCCGATGCTTGCTACAATGAGAGTTATCCCTGAGAACATGAGAAACGCCGCAGCCAAGGGATTTATAAATGCTACAGACTGCGCTGACTATCTTGTTAAGAAGGGTATGCCTTTCAGGGACGCTTACAAGATAACGGGTACTCTCGTTCACACCTGCATTGAAAAGGGCTGTACACTTGAAACTCTCCCATTGGAGGAGTACAAGAAGCTCACTGACAACTTTGACGAGGACGTTTATGACGCTATCAGCCTTGACACCTGCGTAATGCAGAGAAAAGCGGCAGGCGGTCCTGCGCCTGAATCTGTAAAAGCTCAGATAGAATATGTCAGAAATAAGCTTTGATAAACACCGCTCCCCTGTTAAGGCGGCACTGCTATATCTTGTGCTGTGGGAGCTTGCGACAGTTATAATATGGCTTTTTACGGCTAAGCTTTTTGTGATATATCCGCTGTTTGCGGTGGGATTTACGGTGGTGTACCCTGTGTGTACATGGTGGGCTTGCTACCGACACGCTAAGAACTACGGCTTGAAATGGTATGTTGCGCCTGTGATGATAGCGGTTTCGGTGATAGAATATATCTTCGTGGAGGAAGCAAGGTCGGTAGTGCCGAACTTTATCGTACTCACGGTGTTGACCGCAGGCTTTGCCGCAGGTATCGGAAACTGCTTTGCAGACAAGGACGCAATAAACGCCGCAAAAGAAGATAAAAAGCGTAAAAAGCTGAAAAAAGAACCTGAATACAAGAACATTTTGGACGATAATTAAAAGTATGCAGACGGCTAAAGAGCTGTCAGCCAAACGGGCGAACACTGTTCGCCCCTACAAAAGTTTGCCTTTGCATGAGCATACAGATTATTGGCAGACAAAATCATAAAGTTTTTTAGAAGGATATGAAGAAAAATGAAAACAAGAGTTTTTATTGACGGCAAAGAGGGTACGGGACAAAATATAAGGAACTGCCGGAATGCGGGAGCGTGCCGCTGGTCGCGGATTGTTCCAGCTGCATTTTAAGCGAACCGATGGAGATTTCCCGCTATGGCCTGATTTTCGCGGGGGCGCAGAAAAATATGGGGATCGCAGGTCTGACGGTTGTGATCGTGCGGGAAGATCTGATTCAGGAGCGTCCGGAGATTCCGTCGATGCTGAGCTATGCCGTGCAGGCGAAAAACAAGTCGATGTTCAATACACCGCCGACCTTTGCGATTTATCTGCTGGGACTGGTGCTGGAATGGATCGAAAACCGCTATCATGATTTAGCGGCGCTGAAGACGGTCAATCAACAGAAAGCGGCGCTGCTTTATGACCAGATCGATCAATCCCGGCTGTTTACCAATCCGGTCCGTCCGGAAGATCGTTCGATCATGAACGTGCCGTTTGTCACCGGCGACGCTGCGTTGGACGCGAAGTTCATCGCCGCGGCGGAGGCGGAAGGGCTGGTCAATTTAAAAGGCCATCGCTCGGTCGGCGGCATGCGCGCTTCAATCTACAACGCGATGCCGTTGGAAGGGGTTCAAAAGCTGGTCGATCTGATGCGGCGCTTTGAGGAGGAGAACCGGATATGTTAAACATACGTTGTCTGAATAAAATTGCGGAGGCGGGATTGGCGCAGTTTCCGCAAGCCTCCTATCAGCCGTAGTAGTTTCCTCACAACCACCGATAACGTTCGGTATCAGCTCAGGGTATTC
>OGXI01003412.1_pt1 | contig 10710 bp, 11 predicted proteins | sample 1576221 | NCBI WGS metagenome assembly OGXI01 (sample SAMEA3541523, study PRJEB24748) | human gut metagenome | biome: human gut; feature: human-associated habitat; material: faeces | place: China | collected 2012
AAAAAGACCGGATCGCATTCGAGGCGGGCCTTGTCCCCTCGAGCTCCCTAGCGACGCTTTATCCGTTTCCCTGCCGCATCTTTCGAACGGCCGCGATAAACCTATTTTGACCGGTTTCACCGGTCATAAAAAAGACCGGATCGCATTCGAGGCGGGCCTTGTCCCCTCGAGCTCCCTAGCGACGCTTTATCCGTTTCCCTGCCGCATCTTTCGAACGGCCGCGATAAACCTATTTTGACCGGTTTCACCGGTCATAAAAAAGACCGGATCGCATTCGAGGCGGGCCTTGTCCCCTCGAGCTCCCTAGCGACACTTTATCCGTTTCCCTGCCGCATCTTGACGATAGACAGCAAAAAGAGCACGCTGCCAAAGCAGCGTGCTCTTTATATGGTTTGCGTTTTGGCTGGTTGGCGCCGAATCAGGCAGCCTTCTTCGCCTTGGCCTGCGCTGCGAGTGCCTTGCTGCCCTCGACGACGAGGTCAATGGCAAGGATGACCAGCAGGATGGCCAGGATCGCGCGGATGTAGCACCATGCAAGGCCGGTGCCGCCGGCGATGATCGCAGTGATCTGGGACTTGATGGTGAAGACCAGAGACGTCAGCGTCACGAGGATCATGAAGATCATCGGGAAGTAGAACATCTTGTTGTTTCTGCCCATCTTGCCGAGCCATGCGGCGACGGCCAGCAGGCCGAGGCCGGCCAGGAGCTGGTTGGCAGCGCCGAACAGGGGCCAGATCTTTGCGTAACCGGTCATGCCAAGGGCAATGCCGAGCACGACGGTGATTGCGGTGGAGACGTACGGATTGCAGAGGACCTTGCGAGCGCCGGTCACGGTCGGATCGCCGGCCTTCTCACCGGGCTTGAGCCAGAATTCCTGGAACATGTAGCGAGCCAGACGGGTCGCGGTATCCAGAGAGGTCAGGCAGAACACGGACACGGCCAGGACCATCAGCGTGTAGGTGACGGACACGGCGCCGGAGCCGAAGATCTTGCCGAGCATCTGGGACAGGCCGGTCGCGAACACGACGGTCGGGGTGACAGTCGTGCCGGCTTTGTAATCCTGCCAGATGTACGCAACCGCGCACAGGGAGACGAGCGCGAGCACACACTCAATGAGCATGCCGCCGTAGGCGATGGGCTGTGCGTCCTTCTCATTGTTGAGCTGCTTGGCCGTCGTGCCGGAACCAACGAGGGAGTGGAAGCCGGAGATGGCACCGCAGGCAATGGTGACGAACAGAGCCGGGAACATATAGCCAAGGGAGCTGCCCGTCGGGGCGATGGTGTCTTTGAAGCCGGTGAACGCAGGCATATCCAGCGTCGGGTGGCAGCCAATGACACCGACGATCGCGAGGATCATCATCGCGTACAGCAGGAACGAGCTGAGGTAGTCACGCGGCTGGAGCAGGATCCAAACAGGCGTGACGGAAGCGACCAGAATGTAGATGCCGCAGATGATCATCCAGGTCTGGTAGCTCAGGTAGATCGGATGCCACTTGATGCCAAGCCACATCACAAAGGCAATGGCCACAACACCGATGATCGTGGACACGCCGATCGGCGCATTTCTGCGGTACACGAAGAAACCGAAGAAGATGGCCAGGACGATGAACAGCAGCGAGATGATCGCCGTCGTGGCGTTGGCCGCGGAAGCCGCCATATCCACAACACCATCCACATAGGTGGCCTTGAACGTGTTGGCAACGATGGACGCGAACGCGGCCACGACCAGGATCAGGGTCAGGTAAGAGAAGATGAGGAACAGGCGCTTGGCCTTCTTGCTGATGCTGGTCTCGACAACGGTGCCAATGGACTGGCCGTTATTGCGGACAGAGGCAAACAGTGCGCCGTAGTCATGCACACCACCGAAGAAGATGCCGCCGATGAGAACCCACAGCAGCACCGGAACCCAGCCGAAAACAGCGGCCTGGATCGGGCCGTTGATCGGGCCGGCGCCCGCGATGGAGGAGAAGTGGTGACCCATCAGAACAGGGGCCTTTGCAGGGCAGTAGTCCATGCCGTCTTCCAGCTCGTGAGCCGGGGTCGGGCGGGACGGGTCGATGCCCCACTGTTTGGACAGCCATCCGCCGTAGAAAACGTAGCCCAAGGCGAGAATGACAATGCCAACAATCAAAATTACAGCAGCATTCATTGAATTAACTCCCTTCTTTCATATTCTTAAACAGTGTTGTCTTCAACAACTGTGCTGTACTGCGTCCGCTGCCATTGGCAGCCGTTTTGCCAGTGCTGAGCTCCACGACGCCGGTGTGGTAATCCATCCAGCCGTGGAACGCCAGTTTGAAGCTCTTATAAATACGTGTGCGGCGCAGGGCGCGCAGCGCATCCGGCTCACAGGTGTCACACAAGAAGATCGCCGTGATATAAGAGCACATATGATTCGGGCCCGGCTCGATCCGCTGCATGCCGTCGGCACGCGCCTGCTCGCGGCACTGCTCGAAGATCTCCTTCGTGAGCACGGGGACCGAGAAAATGTAGACATATTCGTTGTTGTCCGCTTCCCAGAGCTTGGCGGCCTTGACCAGCACATACTTCTCGGAGTGGATGTGCAGACCGGCCTCCGCGACCAGATAGCCCTTCGGCTCCTCGTGGCGCACAACATCAAAATATCCCGAATAACTGTGGCACAGTTTGTCGAGCGCTTCCTCGCGGGTCATACGCCGTCCTCCCTGCTCAATGCAAAATTTTCATAGTATGTTTTCATGGAGTTCATGAACAAACTAAGAACAAAGTGTAAACATACCGCTAATGTTATGATAGCGCGCCACCCGGAATCTTTCAAGTGAAATTAATGACAAATATCCACATCCGTTTTTGTCAACTTTTCATAACGTACGCACAAAAATGTCGAAGAACTTGGAATTATGTAAATCATTTTCCGTAAGGAACAGACAAACGTTTCACCTGTGCGGACACTGATTTTTCAGCGAAAATGTGGCTGCGTTTTTTGCTTGACGATCTTTTCCTGCAGTAAAATATAATTATGTAAACCATCTTGCAAAGTTGCTCTGCCGCCCTCAGTGCAGGTACGGACGGCAAGTGCGATTTTTGTCGAAAAGTGATTGACAGGACGTGCAAATCTTGCTACAATGAGTCGTCTCAATTGGAATGATGCCTAGAGTCTTTCCGAAGCAAGATGCGACCGCCGCCGCGCCCCGCGCGCCGGCCAAGGCCATACGGACAGCCGGGTCGAATGCCGCAAACCGCACCGCGTGCGGTGGCAACTTCTGTTGCCTTATTGATTGAGTTAAAAGCTCAAGTTTTATAAGTTGGTCACTTAAAACCAGGCTGCTTTCAGCATCCAAACTTGTGAAATGGTCAATAAGAGTAGTAAAAGTAATCTTTGCTATATAGACTCTCAAGACACAACATCCTGTTGGGAACGGTGCGCACGGGCCGCGGACGGCCGCTGCGCGCCCAATGGCATATGTTTGTTCACAAGCGCCGCTGCTGATCTGCAGCGGCGTTTTTTGTGCACAAGGGGGAAACACAGCCATGAAAAAAGTCATTGAACTCCACAACGTCAGCAAACAGTTTGACGGCGAGACCGTTCTCGACAGCATCAACCTCGACATTTACGACAACGAATTTCTGACGCTGCTCGGCCCGTCCGGCTGCGGCAAGACCACGACCCTGCGCATGATCGGCGGCTTTGAAACGCCGGATCAGGGCGACATCCTCTTTCTCGGTGAGCGCATCAACGACATTCCGCCGCACAAGCGCAACATCAACACCGTTTTCCAGCGCTACGCACTCTTCCCCCACCTGAACGTGTTCGAAAACGTGGCGTTTCCGCTGCGCGAGCAGAAGCTGCCGCGCAACGAGATCGAGCAGAAGGTCAACGAGATGCTCGCGCTCGTCAAGCTCACGGGCTTCGAGCGCCGCAACGTCACGCGTCTGTCCGGCGGACAGCAGCAGCGCGTCGCCATTGCGCGCGCGCTCGTGAGCCGGCCGCGCGTGCTGCTGCTCGACGAGCCGCTCGCCGCGCTCGACCTGAAGCTGCGCAAGGACACCTCCATAATACTGACATTGTGAACACTTGCTCTGCTCACCGTCGTACCTTCCAGTTCGACCGGATCAAATATTGCTACCGGATTAATAAGCCCTGTTCTTGATGCGCTCCACTCAATTTCACGAAGTGTTGTCTCTCGGATTTCATCTGCCCATTTAAATGCAAAAGAATCTCTCGGGAATTTTGCTGTTGTTCCCAAAGACTGTCCATATGCAATGTCATCATACACAAGCACCAGTCCATCTGATGGAAAATCATTTTCCACAATATGCTCTGCAAACCACGAAACCTCATCTTCAATTGTAGATGCATCTACAAGACGATGCTCTACCACTTCAAATCCCTGTCCTTTCAGCCAGTCCATCTGCTTTATTCTTGAATTTTGAAACTCTACATCATCTGCTTTTACCAATGTAAATGCGTAGAATTTTACATTTCTCTTTGCTGTAATTTCATTGTTCAGCTGTCGCACTGAACCACTGCATAAGTTTCTTGGATTCTTATATTTTGCATCAACATCCTCTATCTTGGCATTGATCTTTTCAAAATCATGATATCCGATAATTGCTTCTCCACGCAGGATCAACTCTCCTTTATACGGAATGTGGAGCGGTACATTTTTAAATACTTTTGCATTGTTCGTGATAACCTCTCCTACTTCTCCATTTCCCCGGGTAACTGCCTTTTCCAGTTCTCCGCCACGATATGTGAGAACAATTGTAAGGCCATCCATCTTCCAGGACAGCATCGCCTTCTGACTTCCTAAGAATTCTTTCAGGCGTGAAACTTCTTTCGTCTTATCCAATGAGAGCATCGGTTTCTCATGACGCTCTTTTGGCAACTCACTTAACACTTCATATCCAACATGAATTGTGGGACTGGAAGCAAGCGTCATTCCTAATTCCTGCTCCAGTCCCAATAACTCATCGTACAGTTTATCGTACTCGTAATTGCTCATGATCTCTCTGTCTTCCTGCTCATAAGCACGGCGAGCCTGATTCAAAATTTCCACAAGTTGCAGCATTCGCTGTTTCTTATCTTCCATCTTTTTTCCTCTCCACGGTTACTTTTAAAGCAACCTCTACTATACGTTTATTTTCTTTTTTATTCCCATCGAACTGTCTCATTTGAAGAATCCTTGATCAGTTCATGTAATTCATTCAACTCCGCATCTGTTAACTTCCGATATGCTCCGTCTTTTAATCCCTTCAACTCTATATTCATAACCCGGGTGCGGAACAAATCTTTCACCTGATATCCAAGTGCCTCACACATCCTGCGGATTTGTCGATTCAAGCCCTGCGTAAGCACGATTGTAAATGTATATTTTCCATTCTGTGTCACCTTGCAAGGTCTTGTCACAGTATCCAAAATCGGAACTCCTGTCGACATTTGTTTTATAAATTCGGGTGTGATTTCTTTGTCTACTGTCACTTTATATTCTTTCTCATGCTGATTTCCTGCTCTCATCATTTTATTAATGATATCACCGTTATTCGTCATAAGTAAAAGACCATGCGAATCCTTATCCAATCTGCCGATGTATGTCACACGAATCGGATAATTTAAGAATCTAACAATGCTATTGCGTTCCCTTCGCTCTTCTGTACAGACGATACCAACCGGCTTATTTACTGCTAAAACCACCATCTCATCTGTTCTGGAAACCGTCTTCTTTCCAACCTTTACAACCTGACCCGGCAGCACCTTCATCCCCATAGTCGCTTTTTTCCCATCTATGGTTACTGCTCCGCTCTCAATCAGTTTATCCGCATTTCTTCTCGAACATACACCTGCCTCGCTTAAATATTTATTCAAGCGGACAGGTTCATTTTTCTGCTGAAACTCTTTTTTTATCTGATTATTCACTTTTACCTTCTCCTAACATTCCACTAATGTTATTATCCTGGAAAAATGTATTTCCGCTGTATAAGAACAACGCATCTGTGATTCGATAAGAATCCATGATGTCCTGAATCGTTCCACTATAATATCTCGGGTCTACGACTACGATTTCTCTGAAATATGGTGTCAAAAACGGAATGAAACTATTTGCAAACGAATCTTTTATAATTAAAATTCTCCGTGATTCCTCGGATGTTGTTTTAATATCAATAACCGATGTGTTACCGCCTAAAAATACACCGTACTGATCTCTCGTCTTTAATTTTGAAGAATCATATAATGATGCTGTTTTTTTCTGTTCATCAATATAACTTACTAAAATATCTTCATCCGAGTCTTCCGGAACATAGATGTCAATCTGTTCTTTCTCTCCCAATCTGCATCCGGCCTTTGCGGACAAGGTTCCGTTAAATGTGGTTGATATCGGATATGCCACAAAGTTGCTTACTGCATCTGACTTGATATTCAATGACTCCACAGCATCTCCAAATACATAAAATGCTCCAAGGCTTGTCCAATGATGATCTGTCTTATAGAAAATCTTCTCGTCTGTATGCTTCTTAAGTGAACTTGTCACATCAATCCAGTTGATTGACTCCCCAAGTTCACGTTTTGCCTGTGAAAACATACGATTTTGATCTGCAACTGTTGCCAGTGCCGGCAAACGGTTTTTCAATACATTTGCAGCATCCGGAACAAGCATTACCGATGTATTGATATCCGGATAAGATTTCGCAAATGATTTCATAGATTTCAAATTCGCATTCAACTGTTCCTGATCAGGTGTTGCGATTTCTTCCATCAACTGACCTTTTTTCCCAATCAAAACGCCATTCTCTTCTTTGCTTCCGCCAATTCTGTCTAACGCCGTCTTTAATTTTCTCCAGGCATTCCTTCCTACGAACTGGTCAGCCTGATAGGTTTCAAATTTGTCCATAAAATCTCCGGAAACCAGACTTTCAATTGTCAGCTTCGGTCTGCCCGCCAACATTCGATTTTCCTCTTCCGACATTTCTTTATTCGGAACGATAATATTTAATACAAGGAAAAATACGATACATACAACAAATGCCATTCCTATTATATGTTCTATTTTCCAGCCACTTCTTTTTCTCTTTCTATTATTCTGCATTTTTTCACCTAGAATCTAAAATATAAAAATGGATTATATGTTTCTGTTACAAGGAATGCAATACAAAGTAAGAACATTGCAATGTAAACCGCACAAGTTACGATAGCTCTTACTTCTTCGCTTTGCCAACATCCTGTTATCTTCTTCAACAGCTTGTATCCTCTTGGTGCAGATGCCAGAATTGCTATTACGATCAATAACCAGTTTGTAAAAATCATAAAGAATCCCTGCTTATCAAAAATTCCTTTTGCACCAATACCAAACATCACCTTCAGATACTGGCCTGCATATCCCAATGTCGGGCTGAAGAAAAATACCCATCCAAATAAAACCAATACAAATGCATAAATGTGCTGGACTGCTGATGGAAGCTTCTCAATCTTACTTCCCCAGAGATATTTTTCTAAAATAAGGATTACTCCGTAATACAATCCCCAGAACATAAAGTTCCATTGTGCTCCATGCCATAATCCTGTCAACATCCATACGATCAACAGATTTAAGATATGTCTTGACGGAGTACATCGATTTCCTCCAAGCGGAATATATACATATTCACGGAACCATGTACTCAGCGAAATGTGCCATCTTCTCCAGAAATCTGTAATACTTTTGGCAATATACGGATAATTAAAGTTTGGCAAAAATTCAAACCCAAACATCTTGCCAAGACCAATTGCCATATCCGAATAACCGCCGAAGTCGAAATAAATCTGGAATGCATACGCGATTGCTCCTACCCACGCTGTCAAAGTTGAAAATGAACCCATCTGCATCGCAGCAACCTGTTCATATACCGAGCCAAATGTATTTGCCAGAACTACTTTCTTTGCTAATCCCCTGATAAAATACATTGCACCCTCGCCAAACTTAGTCGAGTTAATGCTACGTTCCTTTAACTGCTCCTCAATGTCAATATAGCGGACGATCGGTCCTGCGATCAACTGCGGAAACATTGAAATATACAATGCGAAATATAAAATATTTTCCTGTGGTTTTACCTCTTTTCGATATACATCGATCAAATAGGACATTGCCTGGAATGTATAAAATGAAATTCCGATTGGCAAAGCCAGCACACGATACGGAATATCGATTGGCAAAATTGCATTGATCGTATCCATAAGCAGCCCATAATATTTGAAGAATCCAAGAATCAACAGATTCATTACCACTCCAAACATAAGGCTCATCTTCATAGCCCTTGCATTATCCCGTTTTTCGTAAATATCCTGTCCACAAAAATAATTCAATATGATGGAGAGAATCATTAAAATAATATAAACAGGTTCGCCCCATGCGTAAAAAATCAAGCTCGCCGCCAACATCACATAGTTCTTCATCCTAAATGGAACAAGATAATACAAAAGCAATGTCAGTGGTAAAAATATAAATAAAAATGTAATGCTGCTAAATAGCATATGTTTCTCCCTCCACCTTACAGACTCTTTGAAAATGCTGCGCGATATTCATCCGCCTTCGGAGCTACTGCAAGGAATATATAATCTCCTCTCACCTTCAGCTGTGCTGAATCTAACAACTGTACCTGTTTTGGTGCATAACCGTCAAAGTCATTCTTTCTGTTTTCAAGACGCCGATTGATCGCATCGCGAACGCCCTGCATCTGTCCATCATCTTTTACCTTGATCATAAGCACTTCTTCCGCTGACATGCTTGAAGCAGAAGAATAAAATAACACACCATCATAGTCTGCACTGTTAAGACCATAGTAACGCTTCAGTGCCTGGCTGTCCTGCTTCACAAGGTTCTCTGTGTCCAATGATGCCTCCACGCCTTTTGCAACTTCATCAAATGCTTTTGTACTTCCACTCGCAAAAATCAGCATCAATATCACAAAGACTAAAATTGCTGCAACTGTTATGTATTTAAAAAGTTCTGTTCTTGTAACACTTCCCCTGTTCGTCATGATAAAGACACCTCCACCATGTGATCTGCCCATATTGGATAAAACTCAGATACAAAATGAATTCCGTCCTCGTCGTAATATTCATCTTTTACAAGATCTGTATTGTCCACATACGCAATCTGCAATTCATCACACATCTTCTGTAATGCTTCGTTGTATTTTGAAATATTTGCCAATGCCGGTTTCTCGGCTATTGCACTTTGCTGCACCGGAAATATTGAATTTATCAAAATCTTTGTATCCGGTACTTCTTTTTGAATCTTTGTGATCAACTCTTTATATTGTTTGATAAATGTATCTGTATCTCCATTCGTATTGATCACATCATTCATTCCATAAGAGACGAACACCATCTGTGGGTTAATCTCTTTTAGCTTTTCACACTGGTCATCCAGATCAGTAAGTGATGCACCTATTTTTGATACGACACTGTTCGCATTCAAAACATCGTATGCCGTAAATCCCTCCGTAATGGAATCTCCCATCACGACCGTACTTGCAAACATCTCTTTTAAGCTGATCGTACCTGCCTTATACGCTTCTTCTTTGTCTTTTGCCTCAACACGTTCTATCTTTGTCTCGACCGAAGCGACATCTTTTTTCTCATTCGTCTCAATATATTTAATCCCTGCACTTATCTCTGCGTTCTCATGTTTATTCGATAATCGAACTCCAATTACGACAAGAATTGCTGCTACAACACCTGTAGCAGCAATTCTTCTATATACTTCTATTTTTCTTCTATTCTTTCTTTTGTTATACTGTTTCAATTTCTTCGTTCGTGCCTTTCCCAAACATCTATTTTCACTGTTCTAATTGTTTTTTCATATGAGAATAATCATGAATTTTTGTTCATAATTTTCCTTATTTAATAATACTTTTTTTACCCCAAAAAGTCAACAAGTATGGTATGATATTTTATACTGTAATTGGAGGTTACTGTTCATTCCCGTGTCAATCACTACGCTGATTGGCACGGAGGATGCACGTTTTATCTTGAACGGCATCTCGTCCATCGCCAAAGGCGATTTAAAACGGCGAGATGCGTTGCTGGTCACATGTACTGTGAACAGTAACAATTTTAGTACTTTTTCGGAGGTTTTTTATACATGATTTCTTTAAAATTAACAGAAACGAAAAAATTTATGTCTCAACTTCTTTTATCAGAGCTTTTTGACCATTTTCTTTTCATTGAAGGTGATATTGTCACCTTTAACAGCTTCCATATTGATGGTTATATTCAAAAAGATTTTTATACAGAATTTCCACCCGAAGAACTTTTTTCTGCTGCTTCCTCTTTCTCCGGTTCTGAGGCACTTCCAGAATATTCTTACTGGAAGCAAGTGCGCGAATATTGTTTTTCTTTGATCAAGGGCAAACGTACACCTCTCAGCTTCAAGTTTGTGTTTCGCCTTTCCCCTACTAATATTGCCAAATTAATCTCTAAGCAGAATCTGGACTTTCAGCCAAACACCGTACAGGGGCTTTATCTGAATATTCAATTTAATGAGCAAGGGCTGACCTGCGTCACCGGAACATCTTTAAATACATTCACGTTGGATAAGTCACTTGAAAAAGCGTGGGATGGGATGGTGCAGAGGTTTTTTACTAAGAATGGGGTGGCGTTTGAGGTTGCTATTTAATTCACGATGGCCTTCAAGCCAAAAAAGACTATGCACTCCTGCTCAGCTTCGTCGGGCAAGCCCGACTCCAATTCGC
>OGXI01003413.1_pt1 | contig 10709 bp, 9 predicted proteins | sample 1576221 | NCBI WGS metagenome assembly OGXI01 (sample SAMEA3541523, study PRJEB24748) | human gut metagenome | biome: human gut; feature: human-associated habitat; material: faeces | place: China | collected 2012
AGTGTCTGCAAGAGTCCAGGCAATGATTTTTCTGGCATACAAGTCCATAACGCAGTTAAGGTATACAAAACCATCCTGCGTCCAGATATAAGTTATATCTGTGCACCAGACAGCGTTAGGACGTTCAGGATTAAACTGTTCGTTGAGAATGTTGTGGAGTTCTTTGCTAAAATCAGAATCTTTGGTGGTAGTAGTCCACGGTTTAGTCCACTGGGCACGAATGCCCATTTCACGCATGTATATTTACCTACGGTGCGTTGACTGATGGTTTCGCCAGATTTACGTAGTTCCTGAGCAATTTTAGGGGCGCCATAATTCTGTTTAGAATTATCATATATTTTCTGGATTTCCTTTTTAACGGCATTTTTTCGCTGACGAGTAGGAGATACATTTCGATTAAGAAAGGATCTGTATCCAGAGCGAGACACACCTAAATACAACTGTCTTTACAAGAAAAGCAGACTGTGAAAACGCAGTCTGCTTTTTCTATGTTCCGAAATTGGTACATTCTCTGCTGTAAAATATAATTAAATTGGTGAACAAAAGAGGATCGGAGCGTGACGGTACATGTCTAATAAAAATCATTCTGGTGACAGTGCACAGTTGAGTCTTTTTGATATTTTGGGGCTTGCGGGGAATATTGACAGCAAGTATTCCTCAGATGAAATTGAGGAGGTTATAGGTAAACTCCGTGCAGCTAAGCGTACCGCAGAAAAGCATGAGGAAAATGAACGCCGCCACAGGGAAAAAGAAGAATTAGAGCGGAAAGCCCGTGAAGAAAAAGAGAAAAAAGAAGCACATGTCCGTGATGATTACACCACTTCGGTGTAAAAATATTTATGTTCCACTTTTAATTCATACACTATATCATAATAACGTTTTGACTACAATCTTCTGACTAACTTTATGTTAGTTAAATAACTTACTTTTATTAACAAAAACGGAATTCATTGTGTTTCATATTCCCATTCACTAAGATATTTATTTACTTCATCTTCGTCAACTCTATTCAGTTTTTCATCTTTTCTTTCATACCACAAACAATATGCGATAGCCAATTTCTTTGCATCATCATCTAGTTCTGAAAATACTTGAGTTGATTTGAGTGATACAATGCTATTATAGGCATCTTCGTCACTTAAAACACCTTCAAAATTATCTTTTTGAAAGCTCCATCCATTACCTTGTCCCGAACTCCAATGATTTGCCGTTATTTTAAGATATTTTGGAATATTAGAAGGTATCCTAAGTTCTTTCTTAACATAAATATCTAATGAATCCTTATCAATATTACGCCAGAAGATGTATGTAGGATAAAAATATGTTAAGTCAAATAGATTTAGAGTTTTAGAAGATTCTATTAGTTTATCTATTATTATTCTTTCCAAATTACTTAGCTGTTCTTCTGAAATTATTCTATAGTTATAATCAATATCTTTACCTATTCGTCCATAAGAATATTCTATTTGAAGTACTAAATCAACTACAATTGATAATTCGTCCGATGAATAAGAGTTGATTAACTCTATGATTCTTTGTTCAGCTTCATCTTGAGAATATGTTTTCATTATTTTCCATATGCAATTAGCTATAAATGTACTCGGAGCAGGATTAAATATTCCTCTTAATTTATGATTTGAGGGTATTGTTAATGCTATAATGAGTTCATTTAAAAATATTGATTTTCTATTTTCTGGTATATCAGGAACATATGAGAGCAATTCTCTTGAATATTCAAGCATTTTATCGTTTTTTGTTAGTTTGTTAAAATAATTATTTAGTTTTTCTCTATCAAAATCATTTATGGATTCTAATATTTCTTGTCTTGAAATAGCTACATCATCTAACGATAAATTAAAATATAAACCAGCACGGGTACGACAGGCAATCTTTTGCTTTTTTCTTAACTCATCATCAGAATCCCCAGAGTGATGATATCCTCCTGTCAACCATGAAAATTTTGGAAATAAAGTCTGTACTATTTGTATCATTAATTCCGGATTATCATATATTTGCCGAAATTCTTTTAATCTCTTGCTATATGCTTCTTTTTGTTCAACCACAGAAATTCCTCTTGTATAAATACTTCCGCAAATACTATCAGTATTTTTATATATCCAGTTGTAAATACTGGAGGCACATATTTGAAGCGTAGTAATTGCGAGTAAGTCAATACAATTTGTTTCATCATGCATTAGGCTATATTTAAACTGGTAGACATTAATTATTCTGTTAACATCCCTAATGCTTTTAATAAAGGGAGATATACAATAATTGAAAACATTATCCCAATAACTTTTTTCAAAATTAGAACAGGGTATTTCGCCAAACCAGAGTTTATTCAGTTTTTCAAAGAAAACACTCTGAACTAAGTCGCCTTTTGCTTCTGGAATATTGAATGGTACCTGTATTATCTTTTCAAGGTATTCTTCACCGTTGCATTTTTGCTCTTCACTTAGTGCTCTCACAACAACTTCTCTGTCAAAAGAAAGCAAATAAATAAGATTCGGAAAACCAGCCAATGAATTAACTAACTGAAAAATCAGTTTAATTTGATTATTGTTTAATCTGTCAATATCATCAATAATCACGATGAATTTGTGACTTTGATGACTTAACGCCTTAGTAACTTCTTCTTTCTTTTTATTAAGGTTGTTATCATTGCCGTTGGATAGCCTTTTTCCCGTTTTCTCCATAATCCACTTTATCGGTTTTATATATTTTCCAGCAACAGGTATGTTTTCTGCATATTCGAAAACTGTAGAATATTCTTGTAAGGCTTTTCCAACTTTATACAGGCTTTCACTCTTTGAATTAACATTAAGCTCTGCAAGCATAGTTGAAAAAAACTGAGTAATCAATTGAGTTTGGTCTGAATAATTCCACGGATTAAAATGTACAATTATTGGTTTTTCGTCTTCACTATAATTTTGTGTAAGTGTGTTTATATATGTTTCTACCATATTAAGAATAGAAGTCTTTCCAGATCCCCATTTGCCGCATAGACTAATTGTAAAATTATCTGTATTTGTGTATGATAATATTGCTTTTGCGAGTTGCTCTGAAAAAGACGCTCTATTTAATAAGTCAGAGCTAATGTTATCAATTGGCTTATCTGTATTAAACATTTTCTCATTCCTTTATGATAAGTTTTTTATATCATGTTCATTTGTATAATTATTTCATAAAAATTTTCGTAAACATCAATGTGTATAAAGGATGGTTATAATAATTTATAAAAATTTTGTGATGAACGAGAATACAATTCCTTACAAAAAATCAATAATTGTTCTTTACCATAAAAAACAATCTCGGAAAACGGAACAGAATCTCACCATTCTTCTGCACTTGATACCGTTGTTGCAATTCTATATATACATCATCTATAAACTCATTAGCTTCTGATTCCGAAAGCTGTTCGAGGTACGGTCTTAAGCCTGTACCTTTGTACCATTCTATAATACTCTCGTAGCTTGGCATACGGTGGCAATAGGTTGTTTCCCATATTTCAAAGCTATTTGAAATATCCGAAAGCACATCAAAGTATTCATCTGTTTTGAGGTTATTGTACTGCCTTGAAATGATTTTACTACTCCATTTTTCAGTTTTTGCAAGCTCATTTATGATAATATGAACTGGGTGTTCCTGTTGCATAGGTATTTGAATTGCAAGGATTCCGTTCGGTTTTAACAGCGTCATCATTTTTGGCAAAAGCTCTCGGTGATTTGGTAGCCATTGTATACAGGCATTTGAAAAAACTATATCAAACTTATCGCTTATCTCATTCAAATCACCGTTTGCATCAAGTTTGATAAACTCTATATAAGGGTATAATTCCACTGCCTTTTTTAACATATCTTCAGAGTTATCAGCACCGATTATATGTGAATTTGGAAATTTATCTTTCAAAACTTTTGTGCTGTTACCTGGGCCGCAACCTAAATCAAGTATGTTATCTGGATTGAGTCACAGATATGCGGGACTTATCAAGTGCGGTGACTGCGGCTCGTGTTTTGTATGCAAAACAAGAAAATGGCGAGAACATCCCGATAGGATAGAATATGTATGCAACGGCTATCACCGATACGGCAAGGAGAATTGCAGTCCGCATAGAGTAAACGAAAGGTATCTTGATGAACTGATATACAAGGAAATTCTAGCGGTCAAGGACTCTGCAATTGATAATTACAAGTCCATTGAAACCAATGTTAAGAAGTGGATGAAGAAGAAAAACACGGTTAATAACAAACTGAAAAAGCTGGAAGATAGGCTTGAACAGCGGAAGAGCGATCAAAAAGAGATTCTCCTTGAACGCATCAGGGACAAGGAACACGCAGAAATCTATACCGAAATGCTTGAAAATTGTGAAAAGGATATACGGCAGGTAACAGAAGAAATTGAGTCTATCAAGGACTACAATACAACGATTAAGAAACGCAAGTCGGAACTGAAGAAAACCGTTGACCTGATTGAAGAAATCATCAAGGACGGAGCAATCAGCGATGCAAATTTACGGTTGCTGGTTGATGAAATCAAAATTTATGATAGTGATAAAAAGTTAAGGATAGAAATTAATCTCAAAGCAAAATTTACAAAACATTATGAGATTTACGGAAAAAACGGTGTGGAGCATAATCTTATATTGCAAGGGTAAAAATGATTGGCAGACGCACGACCTTAATGATTCACTAGAAGTAAATTTGTCGTAAAATTATGAGAAATTTAAATCCTATGGTTATGCGTTTGCTAACGATCAAGTTAAGAAAAATTGAAAAAAGTGGTCGTGCTTATAGTTAAGCATTGAACAATCCGTTTTCAATTAGGTCGGTGGTAGAATCTAATTTGATTTGTGTAATTTTCCTCTCAATACATTCTAATAAATTTCGTTTATCATAAATAATTTTATGTAAGTCATTTTTATCTATAGAAATTATTAATATACCATCTTTTAAAAATATTTTATTAGAAAGTCGTATAAAAGTATTTGGAGCTGGGTGTTTACTAACTATTATTCCAAATTTTCCACCCGATAATTCTAATATGCTATGTAGCTTATTCATGTATCCGGATTTTGGTGCTTTGGATTCATTTTTACATTCAATAGTAAAACTGTCCTTGCAATCCGCATTAGATACGCCGGGTATAAATAAAGTGTTTCGGACAAAGCAATCAATTTGATTAGGTTTTAATCTAACTGGTGCGGCTTTTAAGTGTTTACATAAAGAAAATAATTTTATAGTTAAGTTTTCAAGGGTATCGCCTGTTGATTTTGTGTTCGGTTGCTTATTGAATATATTTTTATATAGTCTATCTAACAAATCGTAATCATCGTCTGTCGGAGAGAAAAATACTTGATTGAGATCTATATTGTCATTTTGTAGATAATATGTTAATTTATCTATGCTTTGGGCAACAGACACATCATCTACATTAGCCTTGTCGTCTTTCTGTTGCCCATGTTCAAAAGGGTAGTTCTTAAAAGTATAAACCACTTCAATTTCATCCGCATCTATTTCAAATGTTTCATTACAATTATAACAAGTTTCTTCTCTTTTTATGTCATAAATATTATTCTTTGCTGGCAAAAGTAATCCACACTCAGGGCAATGAATAGCAAATTGGTAATTTAGTATTTCTGCATCAACTAGTAGCTTAAGGGCTTTTTGTATGATTTCAATATCTTCTATATTACTGCTGTTTTTAATCTGAGAAATTGTTATTTTGCTATTAGTAGATAATGAAGATAAATAATTTACAAAAGTATTATATTGATTTTCATTTAGTATTTGTTTCAGAACCGATAAGCGATAATATAACATTTTCAATATCATCCTTTGAAGTGTATTCAGAAAATTTAAATATGCAATAGCCTTTTGTATTTACATATATTTTTACTCTAAAAGAATCATCAGCAAAGAAAGCTGGATTTTTTCTTTTCCACTGTAATACTATACCGTCACACTGCTTACTCTTATATAACATTTTTTTATTGTCAAAGAAAAGTGCTTTTGTTTGCAGTGGCTCTAATAAAGCAGCAGATTGTTCTACTTTAGATTCCTCTTCATCTGTTGCGCTAAGTTTTACAGGGTATGCTTCTCTATCTTGTATAAAAATCTGTTTATCTTTCCAGTTTATAGAAAGATATTTTTCCACAATATTATTAATATCCTTTTCTATGTCTTCTTGCATAGATGTGGGAATAGCACACTTTTCTGAATTATTACATAAAGAGTAAATACTACTAGATAGTTTATTAATATTACCTTTATTTGATTCCATAACATTTAATATATCAACAGGTGTGTTGGTATATTTATGAAGTAAATTGAAAACGCTGTTTTTTAATTTGTTTATGCAGGCAACTTTATCTGATTTTTCTAACTTTAGTGTTTCTTTAACAAAGCCTACAACTTCTTTTATTTGTTTATCTGTTGTTGTAGAAATGGCATCTTCTATGTTAAATTCTTGTGAATTATAAATATATAAGTTGCTTCTGGGTTTTGCACATACTAAAAGCCAACCACGATCAATATAATATTCAGCAGTTACAGGATAATCAATAATTTTAGTGGCTTGTTTCTTTTTATCGTGCATGCGTAATTTTTTACAATAAATAAAAACAACCTTTTTGCCAAGGCTATCAATAGAATAATATGAATTAATTAATATAAAATTTTCATTGTATTCATTTAAGCAAATATGTTTGTTATAAGTTTTGTTAACGAACTGAGTTAAATAATTATTTATGTCTTTTTCTGAGTTGAAAATAAGCCTAAGTTTTTCATCTAATATAGCTTGTTCAATATATATATCCTTTATTCCTTCTTGTATTACTTCGTCAAGCCAATCATAAACAATTTCTTCCTTGTTTTCCTTTTCAGCATAAGTAATGATTTGATTCATTAAATCTTCCCTTGGTTGTGATATCTTAAATTGACCATCAGGATGATTGTGCATAAAATTTTTAATTGCTGGTATTGTCACATAATCTTCATTGTTTTTATAGTAAGTAGCCGGTATATTCATCAAACCATCACCTCAATTTGTATTATAATTTAAATATATCACAAGCTATGACAGTTTTCAATATAATTTGCATAAAAATAGCAAAATAAAAAGCTCGATAAAATCGAGCTTTTCGTGGTGCACCCGACAGGAATTGAACCTGCACTTCCTCTCGAAAATATGAACCTGAACCATACGCGTCTGCCAGTTCCGCCACGGGTGCATATTTAATTTTTCTCTCTGAATTTTTACACGGTTGAGAGGTGAGAACCGAGGTGGAGCTAAATGCTTAATCCACAATTTGCAGGATATAGTCAATGAAATGAATTTACACCGAGGTGGTACGAACTGAAGTTACCTGCATGGATCTTCCGTTCGATTGGGAAAACGCGTTCAATCAGGATGTAAGGACTCAGGGTATTCACGCTGACAGCATTTCCGACGGTCTCATTTTCAGTCTATCTAATCTCGGACGGGTTGATATTGAATATATTTCTTCAATAACCGGTGAGGACTACAAGACAATTATCGGTGCGCTGAAAGGATCTATCTATCAGAACCCGGAAACTTGGGATGAGTGCTTCTATAAGGGTTGGGAAACCTCTGAGGAATATCTGTCAGGCAATATGATGCGGAAATGGAAGGCGGCTAAAGAAGCTGATAAGGAATACGACGGCTATTTTGCTGATAATGTCAAAGCTATTGAAAAGGTTCTTCCTCCTACTGTTGCAACAAAAGATATCTATGTGACACTGGGTTCGCCGTGGGTACCTACGGATATAATTGATGATTTTATTGAACATCTTCTTGGCGATTGGCGCAGATACTGGTATAGCATCGATAACGAAGAAGATTTCAATACAAAACACGATGAATTGACCGGTACTTGGGAAATACCATTCAAAAGCAGATACAATCATGACGTCAAGGTGACACGAACATACGGTACTGACAGAATAAACGCCCTTTATATTCTTGAAAGGACATTGAATATGAAGTCGGTTGCAGTTACCGATGAGGTCGTTTGCAAAACAAATTCCTCCGGCAAGAAAAGAGTTATAAACCGGTCTGAAACCATTCTCGCTATAGAAAAGCAAAATAAAATGATAAAGATGTTTCAAAAATGGATCTGGGAGGATGAAAGAAGAAAAGAACGTCTTGAAATGATTTTTGAGAACAATTTCAGTTGCGTTCGAAAAAGAATTTTTGACGGATCATTTTTACGGTTTCCGGAGATTGTGCCCTGCATCAAGGCCCATTTCTGAAAAATAGTTACTAAATTTTTATACGATTATTGCATTTTAATATTTAATGTGATAAAATGAAATTGCGAAACAAATTTTAATAATTTTGCTGCTTAGTGGGTGTGTATTTTTATCTCGGTAATAATGCAGGCTCTGTTTTCACACACTCTGGTAGCGTTGAAAATTTGTTTCGCAGCAATTGGAGCTATGTGTTTTTCGTGCGTGGCTTCGGCTGCACACTTTTTAAATTTGGAGGAGATTTTTATGAGAAAATCCTGCAAAAAAATTGTTTCTGTGCTGATTGCAATGATAATACTGTTTACTGTAGCTCCGATTACAACATCTGCATTAACACAAAATGATGTTGTTAGTTGGATGGATTCAAAAAACGGAACCACAATTTACGACGGAGGATCACAATGCGTTGCTGCTTTTAACTCGTATTTGCGTATTTGGGGTATATCAAATCCTATTTCAAAATACCCTGTAAATTATGCGTATCAGATTTTTAATTACAACGCACCTGATGACTGGCAAAAAATATCAGGAAGCGGTAATTATCAAGTGGGCGATGTAGTAATATGGAATAGTTCAGTAGGTGGAGGAGCCGGTCATGTTGGAATGGTATATTCTACAAGTGGCGGTACAGTAAAAATTTTTGATCAAAATTATGTAACAAAGAATGTATGTGGTATACATAATATTGCACAAACCAGTGCTATTATAGGGGTGTTTAGACCTCCACTTGGCAATAACCTACCTGATCAAGTAGATTTAGGAACAGATTTTTATGCGTATATTATGAATACTAATTCGTGGAAACCGTTAGTTAATGATAGCTCGCATAATGCCTGTTTCAATTATGATGTTTATGAAAATCAAAAGATATGGCACTTTATAAAAAAATCTAACGGTAGTTATAAGATTATTTCTTTATTTGATAATAATGCATTGGATGTAGATTTGGGCAAAAGCGATAGTGGAACAGATGTGGGAGTATGGACTGATTCTGATACGGCTAATCAAGAATGGTTTATTTATGGTTCTTCAGCACAATATTATCTAAAGCCTAATTGTTCAAATTGCGTTTTAGATATGACAGGAGGAAAATATTATGATGGTGTAAATGCTCAGATATTTACAAAGAACGGTACTGATGCACAGCTATTTCAAATTTGGAAAGTAGATATAGTGGGAGATTTCTCAATTAAAAGCACTGTTGATGATAATATAGTTAATTTAGATTGGACCCCCTCAAATAATGCGGAAGGATACAAAGTAAATATTTGGAATACTGATTCAATAGAAGATACACCTTATTGTTCATGTGTAACTACAAATACACATTTTAGCAAAGAACTACCCCAAGGCAATTATCGAGTTTGCGTGTTTTCATATAATAATTCTTCAGAAAAAGCCAGCAATATTATTTATGTAACAACAAAAGATGTTATTTCAAGTATTGATATAGACTCTCTAGGTTTTAAACTTTCTTTATCTTCAAACAGCTATACCTATGACGACAAAGCTAAAACTCCAACAGTTACTATAAAAAATGATACTGCAACATTAATAAAAGATACCGATTATACTGTTGAATATTCAAACAACATAAATGCAGGAACAGCAACTGTAACGGTAACCGGTATTGGCAACTATACAGGCATATTAACTAAAACATTTATTATCAATAAAGCACAGCAGACCGTAAATGCAACAATATCTTCAAACACCTTAGATATTGGCGATACAAGCGAAATTACTGCAAGCGGACAAGGAACAATAAGCTATATTTCAAGCAACACAAATGTTGCAACAGTAAACAACTCAGGAATTGTAACAGGAATAAGTGCAGGAACGGCAACTATTACTGTTACTGCTACAGGTAACAACAATTATAATGAGGCAAGCAAAACTTTCACTGTTTTAGTAAAGAACTCGCATGTGTTAGGCGATGTAAACTGTGACGGAGTAATAAGTATTGCAGACGCAACAACACTTCAAAAATATCTTGCAAACATTGTTGATTTTAATGATGAACAGCTTGCTGTTGCAGATACAAACGGTGATGGAAGCGTTTCAATAGCAGATGCGACACAAATTCAGAAATATCTTGCACAACTTATTCCTTCACTCGGTTAATATTTCAAAAATCCTATCTGACTATTGCAGTCAGGTAGGATTTTTAATACATATCAAATATATTGACAATTATGTTTATATGCGCTAATATTCACTTGAGGTGATAATGACTATGACCTGTGTAATCTACGCACGATATTCGAGTGATAATCAGCGTGAGGAGTCCATTGAAGGACAGTTAAGAGAATGTAAAGAGTTTGCCGAAAAGAACGATAGGTTCTATGTCAATAGTTGGGGCAGCATTAAAAGAGACCACCGAAAATTTTGTGTAAAAGTGAATAATAGACTTCCTTTCAAGCAATAATGGAAATAGAAAAA
>OGXI01003414.1_pt1 | contig 10708 bp, 9 predicted proteins | sample 1576221 | NCBI WGS metagenome assembly OGXI01 (sample SAMEA3541523, study PRJEB24748) | human gut metagenome | biome: human gut; feature: human-associated habitat; material: faeces | place: China | collected 2012
GTGGCGAATTGATTTGTAAAAAGAGGAAGGAGCGTATCGTATGATTTATACAAGTCATTTATTAGAAGATACGCAGATGCAGGAAGTGGTTCGTGAATGTGCGACTGGTATAGAGAGTATTGAATTTTCAATTGCTGAAAATCTGGATCGTTTGGAAGAAAAAATCAGCAGTTATCGAGAACGACTCTGGAGAATGGGATGGCCGCATTTGTCCCTTCACGGTCCGTTTCTGGATTTGAATCCGATGACGTATGATTCTTTGATTTTAGAGGCGACAAAAAAACGCTATGAGCAGGTCTACGAAGCAGGAAGACGTCTGGAAGCAGAAAAAATTGTTTTTCATACCTGCCATTTACCGGATGCCTATCTGTTGATTGGCTGGGCAGAGCGTGTGGCAGATTTTTTTAAACGGTTTTTAGATGGGAAAGATGGAATCATGATTGTAATGGAAAACGTATTTGACCGGATTCCGGAACCGATGGTGGAAGTTGTAGAACGGGTAGACCGTCCGGATTTCAGACTCTGTCTGGATATTGGACATGCACATTGTTATTCGGATATTTCTGTCCTGGACTGGGCAAAAAGCTTTGGCAGTTACGTCAGTCATGTCCATGTTCATGACAATATGGGTGACAGAGACAGTCATATTGCACTTGGAGAAGGAACAATTCCTTATGAAGAAGTGCTGGGATTATTAAAACAAAATAATCCACAGATGGATTGTACGATTGAGTGTAGTAGTCTTGAAAAGGTAAAGAAATCTTATGCCTGTCTGAAACAGTTAAAAGAAAATGGTATCTTATGAAAAATAAAAAAGGGCACATTCTGGCGAAAACCAGGATGTGCCCTTTGTAAATATGACTGCGGCTTGGCTGATTTGTACTGTCAGGCTTATCCTTGATGGTTAAAACAGTAGGTGCACATTTTGCATGGACTTAAGCCGATAGAGGCAGTCAGGTCATCTAAACGATGATAGTGCAGAGTTGTGAAGTTTAACTGTTTTCCGATTTCCTCTAACATTTCTTTGTAGTTTGTAGAATCCGGATTTGCATAATCCTGCAAAATCCTGTCTGATACATTGTCCCCTTCACGTTTCGCAATGATCCTTCTTGTGATCAGATCCATCTCTGACTTAGAGCGTGAGAAATTCAGGTACTTACATCCATATAAAAGCGGCGGGCAGGCAGGTCTGATATGAACCTCCTTAGCACCATTGTTATAGAGGAATTCTGTTGTCTCACGAAGCTGGGTACCTCTTACAATAGAGTCGTCAATCATAAGGAGGCTTTTATCTTTGATCAGTTTATGTACTGGGATCAGTTTCATTCTGGCGATAAGATTTCGCTGGCTCTGCTGAGTCGGCATAAAAGATCTTGGCCATGTGGGCGTATGCATTCATTTCCTTTAACTGACGGGCGGTATCAAGCATACTTCCGCCGGAGGAAATCATATCATCGACGATCACAATATCCTTGCCGTCAATATTATCTCCTAAGAATTCATGTGCAACGATGGGATTTTTGCCGTTTACGATCACGGAGTAATCGCGGCGCTTATAAAACATACCGATGTTGACGCCGAGCACATTTGCAAAATAAGTGGTACGGTCGAGTGCGCCTTCATCCGGGCTGATAACCATCATATGATCCTTATCGATGATGAGATCCGGCACGTTGTCGAGCAGGGCACGCATGAACTGATACGGAGGGGTAAAGTTATCGAAGCCGCACAGAGGGGTTGCGTTCTGTACTCTGGGGTCGTGCGCATCGAAGGTGATAAAGTTGGTAACGCCCATTTCAGCGAGCTCTGTCAGTGCATAGGCACAGTCCAAAGATTCACGGCCACTTCTTTTGTGCTGACGGCCTTCATACAGGAAGGGCATAATGACATTGATTCTCTTTGCCTTACCTTCTACGGCGGCAATCATTCTTTTTAAGTCCTGATAATGGTCATCGGGAGACATATGGTTGGTATAACCGTTTAAAGAATAGGTCAGGCTATGGTTGCAGACATCGACCAGAAGATAGAGGTCGGTACCGCGGACGGATTCGTGTAGTTCACCCTTGCCTTCCCCACTGCCGAAACGTGGGCAGCTGGCGTCAACCAGATAGTTGTTTTCGATATAGCCGCGGAATGCAGGATCGTCATGTACGGTCTTGCGCATATTTCTGCGGAATGTTACGAGATAATCATTGACATTTCTGCCGAGCTTCTCTGCGGAGTTTAACGCAATGATTTTCAGAGGGCCAACGGGAAGTGCATTTTCCAGTTCGCGTAAATTAGGCATTTGATTTTCCTCCATTATATCCTGATGGAATTCATCAGACAGTACATTTACCTTTCATTTATATCATCCGCCTGTTGGCGCGTCAAGAAATTTCTCGTGACAGAGCGGGATTTTTCTAGTAAAATAGGAAGGTACAGGAATTGGATTCAAAAAAAGAAGAATTTCCGATCAGAAAGCATGCAGGAGTAGGATAGTTCATGAAGAAGCAAAAAGGGCATTTGATTAAAACTGTAAAACCGGACAGCATCGCAGAGGAGATGGGGATAGAACCCGGAGATCGCCTGCTGGAGATCAACGGTGAAACGGTAGAAGATATTTTTGATTATCAATATATGATCGAGGAAGAGTATGTGGAGGTGCTGATCGCCAAGCCGTCCGGGGAAGAATGGCTGTTGGAGATCGATAAGGATTACGCGGAGGATCTGGGGGTCGAGTTTGAAAACGGACTGATGGACGATTACCGTTCCTGCAGCAACAAATGTATTTTCTGTTTCATCGACCAGATGCCGAAGGGAATGCGGGAAACACTGTATTTTAAAGACGACGATTCGCGTCTTTCCTTTTTGCAGGGCAACTATGTGACGCTGACAAACATGTCTGACAAGGATGTGGAACGTGTGATCAAATATCATATGTCTCCGATCAATATTTCCTTTCAGACCACAAATCCGGAGCTGCGCTGCATGATGCTGCACAACCGTTTTGCAGGCGACGCGCTCAAAAAGGTCGATCGCTTTTACGAGGCGGGAATCGAGATGAATGGACAGATTGTGCTCTGCAAGGGATACAACGACGGCGCAGAGCTGGAGCGCAGTATTTCGGATCTGTCAAAATATCTGCCGCATCTGAAAAGTGTTTCGGTTGTCCCGGTCGGACTTTCGAAGTACCGCGACGGACTGGCGCCTCTGGAACCGTTTACCAGGGAGGATGCAAAAGAAGTTCTTGCCACGATTCACAAATGGCAGAAAAAGCTGTATGAACAGTGGGGACTTCACTTTATCCATGCTGGTGATGAATGGTATCTGCTGGCGGGAGAGCCGATCCCGGAGGAGGAAAATTACGATGGCTATATCCAGCTGGAAAACGGAGTGGGAATGCTCCGGCTTCTGGAGGACGAGGTTGCGGAAGAACTTTCGAAACGAGAAGGGGATGACCGTCACCGCCATGTAACGATTGCGACCGGAAAAGCTGCGGCGCCGTCGTTGGAAAAACACATGCAGAAAATTCGTGAAAAATATCCGAATGTACAGGCGGAGGTTGTCACGATTATCAACTATTTCTTTGGAGAATCCATTACCGTATCCGGTCTGATTACCGGAAAGGATCTGATGGAGCAGTTAGAGGGAAGAGATCTTGGCGACTGCCTGCTGCTTCCGTGCAACATGCTCCGTTCGGGAAAAAACGTCTTTCTCGACGATGTGACGGTGGAAGAGGTGGAAGAGCGCCTGAAAACACCGGTACAGATTATCGATGAGCCGGGCAGCGACCTGGTGAAAGCCGTTGTGGAGGAAAACCAGGAGACGATACACAGAAGGAGAACAATGTATGAGCAAGCCGATTGTAGCAATTGTGGGCCGGCCGAACGTGGGTAAATCCACCCTGTTTAATGTATTAGCCGGAGACAATATTTCGATTGTAAAAGACACACCGGGTGTAACCCGTGACCGTATTTATGCCGACGTGGAGTGGCTGAACCACAAATTTACGCTGGTAGACACCGGCGGTATTGAGCCGGAATCCAAAGATATCATTCTCTCCCAGATGAGAGACCAGGCGCAGATCGCCATTGATACCGCAAATGTCATCATCTTCATCACTGACGTCCGTCAGGGCCTTGTAGATGCCGATGCAAAAGTAGCTGATATGCTCAGAAGAAGCCGCAAGCCGGTTGTGCTGGTGGTCAACAAAGTCGACAACTTCGACCGTCAGATGATGGATGTTTATGAATTCTATAACCTCGGCATCGGAGAGCCGCACGCCATTTCCGCATCCGGAAAGCTCGGCATCGGCGATATGCTCGATGAGGTGACAGGATACTTTGATCCGGAGATGGAAAACGAGGAGGAGAGCGAGATTCCGCGCATCGCCATTGTCGGAAAACCGAACGTCGGAAAATCCTCCCTGGTCAACAAACTGCTGGGCTCGAACCGTGTCATCGTATCCGATATCGCCGGAACGACGCGCGATGCGATCGATACCACGATCATGCACAATGGAAATGAATATATTTTCATCGATACCGCAGGTCTTCGAAAGAAAAACAAGATCAAAGAGGAGCTGGAGCGGTACAGCATCATCCGTACAGTATCTGCCGTAGAGCGCGCAGATGTCGTCGTTCTTCTGATCAATGCAACCGAGGGTGTCACCGAGCAGGATGCCAAAATTGCCGGTATCGCCCATGAGCGTGGAAAAGGTATGATCATTGCGGTAAATAAATGGGATGCCTTGGAAAAAGATGACAAGACGATCTACCGCTTTACCGAAAAAGTAAGAAATACATTGGCTTACATGCCGTATGCAGAGCTTCTTTTCATCTCTGCGAAGACAGGACAGCGTCTTCCGAAGCTGTTCGAGACGATCGACATGGTTCTGCAGTACCAGAACCTGCGCGTACAGACCGGTGTCCTGAACGAGATTCTGACCGAGGCAATGGCAATGCAGCAGCCGCCGTCAGACCGTGGAAAACGACTGAAAATCTACTACATGACACAGGTTTCGGTCAAACCGCCGACATTTGTTATTTTCGTCAACGACAAAGAACTGATGCATTTCTCCTATGTTCGATATCTGGAGAATAAAATCAGAGAGTCGTTCGGCTTCCGCGGCACACCGCTGAAATTCATCATCAGAGAACGAAAAGAGAAGGAGCAGTAAAGAGTTATGGTACGGATCATATGCCTTTTGATCGGATACGCATTTGGCCTTTTTCAGACCTCATATATTTATGGAAGGACGAAGGGAATTGATATCCGGGAACACGGCAGCGGAAACGCAGGAACGACCAACGCGCTCCGGACTTTAGGGAAAAAAGCAGGCGCCATCACGCTTGCCGGCGACTGCATCAAATGCATTCTGGCGGTCCTGACGGTACGGCTGATCTTCGGTGCATCGCACCCGGAAATACTGAAACTGCTGACGGTGTATGCTGCGGCCGGAACGATTCTCGGCCACAACTTCCCGTTTTACTTAGGCTTCCGCGGCGGAAAAGGAATCGCTGCGACCGCGGGTCTGATTATCTCGTTTGACTGGAGAATCACGCTGGTCTGTGCAGCGCTGTTTTTCCTGAATCTTGCAGTAACACACTATGTTTCCCTCGGTTCCATGATGGTTTACGTTGTCTTTTTTGCGATGGCCGTTATCATGGGACAGGCGGGCTGCTTTGCGCTGGAACCGCCGTATCTCTATGAGATGTACGTGGTGATCGCACTTCTTGCCGTGCTTGCCTTCTGGGAGCACCGTGCAAACATCAAGCGCCTCATCGCGGGAACAGAGCGGAAAACGTATTTATCCAAAAAGTCGGAGAAATAAAATATGGCAAAGATTAGTATCATCGGAGCAGGAAGCTGGGGAACCGCCCTCGGCCTCCTGCTCTGCAACAACGGGCATGACGTGACGATCTGCTCGGAAAATGAAAATGAAATTGAGAGCTTAAAGGAACACAGAGAGCATCTGACGAAGCTTCCGGGCGTAAAACTGCCGGATGAAATGAAGTTCACCTGCGATGTGCGCGGCTCCCTTTCCGGACAGGACATCCTTGTGATGGCAAAAGCATCCCCGTACGTGCGAACCACATGTAAAAAGTATGCGGCGGATATTCCGGACGGCCAGCTCATCGTCAATGTGGCAAAAGGCGTGGAAGCCGATACCCTGATGACGATGTCTCAGATCATCGAGGAGGAAGTGCCGGGAGCGAATGTCGTTGTTCTCTCCGGACCGAGCCACGCAGAGGAAGTCGGCCGCGGCCTGCCGACCACGATCGTTGTCGGCGCGCATGACCGCGAGAGCGCACTGTATGTGCAGAATGTGTTCATGAGTCCGGTCTTCCGCGTTTACACAAGCCCGGACATCACGGGAATTGAACTTGGCGGAGCTCTGAAAAATGTCATCGCACTGGCAGCCGGAACGGCGGATGGTCTTGGCTACGGCGACAATACGAAAGCGGCTCTGATTACCCGCGGGATCGCGGAAATTGCACGGCTCGGCACGGCGATGGGTGCCCATGCGGAAACCTTCTATGGCCTTTCCGGCATCGGTGACCTGATTGTAACGTGTGCGGCCGTACGCAGCCGGAACAGGAAAGCAGGATATCTGATCGGCCAGGGAAGAACAATGCAGCAGGCGATGGATGAGGTTCAAATGATTGTTGAAGGTGTCTATTCCGCAAAAGCGGGGCTTACCTTGTCAGAAAAATTCGGAATCGAAACGCCGATCATTCAGGCAGTCAATCAGGTTCTGTTTGAAAACAAAAACCCGAAACAGGCTGTGGATGAACTGATGCAGCGTATGAAAAAAGACGAACTCGCCCCGGATCTCTGGGAGCGGTAAAAATAAGAAACCTGTCACTTCTGTGAAATGATACAGAGACGGCAGGTTCTTTTTTTTGTGCAGACCGAAATTTTTCAGCAAAAATACGGGAAAAAGATGACAATACTTTCGAAATCAAGTATAGTAATAGAAAGCGGAATAATTTTAACTGAAAAGATGCGGAGGAAAATACAGCAGGAGGAAGAAAGAATGAGAGGAGTAGAAACAAGAATTCAGGAAATCCGCCATGCCATTTTTACGGAAGTTGCAAAAATGGCGTATGACGTGGACTCCCCGGTGGAAAAGACGATCGAGGAAATTCCTTACCGTGTAATTCCCGGCGAGGTCGGAAATTTTAGAAATGATGTGTTTCTGGAGCGGGCGATTGTAGGAGAGCGGCTTCGCCTTGCAATGGGACTTCCGTGCAGAAGCGCGGCAGAGCACGCCCCGATCTCGGACAATATCAAACTGGCGGACCAGGCGGAGACGTATTATACACCGCCGCTCATTAATGTCATCAAATTTGCATGCAACGCCTGTCATGAAAAACGGGTTCTGATCACGGAGGGATGTCAGGGGTGTCTTGCACATCCGTGCGTGGAAGTCTGTCCGAAAAAGGCCATTACGCTGGACCGCACCAATGGACGATCCTATATTGATCAGGATAAATGCGTCAAATGTGGTCAGTGTGCCAAGGTATGCGGATACCAGGCTATTATCATTCAGGAGCGTCCGTGTGCGAGAGCCTGCGGAATGGATGCCATCGGTTCGGATGAGAACGGAAAAGCGGATATCGATTACGAGAAATGTGTATCCTGCGGCCAGTGTCTCGTCAACTGCCCGTTCGGCGCTATTTCGGACAAATCCCAGATCTTCCAGGTAATCCGTGCGATCCAGTCGGGAGAGCGCGTCTATGCAGCGCTGGCACCGGCGTTTGTCGGCCAGTTCGGACCGAAAGTAACGCCTGGAAAACTGCGTGCGGCGATGAAAAAGCTCGGTTTTGCGGATGTCTTTGAAGTTGCGATCGGAGCGGATCTCTGTGCGGCACAGGAGGCAGAGGATTTTGTGAACGAAGTTCCGGAGAAACTGCCGTTTATGGCGACATCCTGTTGTCCGGCCTGGTCTGTAATGGCGAAGAAACTGTTCCCGGATTACGCAAGCTGTATCTCGATGGCACTGACCCCGATGACGCTGACGGCGCGTCTGATCAAGAAACACAATCCGAATGCGAAGGTTGTCTTTGTCGGACCGTGTGCGGCGAAAAAACTGGAGGCCATGCGCCGGTCTGTCCGCAGTGAGGTGGACTTCGTTCTGACGTTTGAAGAGATGTCGGGCATTTTCGATGCGCGCCAGGTAGATGTGAGTGCACTTGAGGAAGATCCGGACGGCGTCAGCGATGCATCGGTGGACGGAAGAAACTTTGCTGTCTCCGGCGGCGTTGCAAAATCTGTGGAAAATGTAATCCGTGAAAAATACCCGGACCGCGAAATCAAGATGGCAAATGCAGAAGGTCTGAAGGAATGCCGGAAACTGCTGACAATGGCAAAGGCCGGAAAGTACAACGGTTATCTTCTCGAAGGCATGGCCTGTCCGGGCGGATGCGTGGCAGGAGCCGGCACGATGCAGTCAATCAAAAAGTCGCAGGCGGCAGTCAACAAATATGCGGCGCAGGCAAAACACAAGATTTCCAGTCAGACAGAATATGTAAAAGAACTGGACAAGCTGGTAGACTAAAAAGAACAGCAAGGTGGAGAAAAAAGTGAAAAAGAAAAGAAAGATGGGCTTTGCGGCAGCGATTCTTGCAATGGTACTTCTGTTTGCAGGATGCGGCCAGACAGAGACAAAGACGGAGAGCAGAGGGACAAAAAGCACAGGATCAGAAAGTACAGTATCAGAAAGTACGCAGACAGAGAGCAGCACAGCGGCATCGGAAACAGAAGATGAGACACTGGTCCATGTGCTTGCATTAAAAGGACCGACCAGCATGGGAATGGTAAAAATGATGAGCGATAACGACAGCAAAGAGTCACCTGCGGACACGTTTGAACTTGCCGCTGCCCCGGATGAGGTCAGCGCAAAACTGGTACAGGGAGAGGTGGATATCGCCGCGGTTCCGGCGAACCTTGCAAGCGTACTCTACAACAAGACAAACGGCGGCGTGCAGGTGCTCGCAGTCAATACGCTCGGTGTCCTTTATATCGTCGAGGACGGTGATACCGTACATTCCATTGCGGATCTGAAAGGCAGAACCATTTATGCGGGCGGCAAAGGTGCAACTCCGGAGTATGCTTTGAATTATATCCTCGAAAAGAACGGTCTCGTACCGGGTGAGGACGTAACGATCGAGTGGAAGAGCGAACACGCCGAGTGCGTGGCAGCACTTGCAGAAGATGCCGATGGAATCGCCATGCTGCCGCAGCCGTTTGTAACGACGGCACAGACGAAAAAAGAAACGCTGCGCACCGCACTTGACCTGACCGAAGAATGGAACAAAATCCAGGAGTCCGAAGGAACGGCGAGTACACTGGTGACAGGTGTTACCGTTGTGCGCACTGCCTTTGCCAAGGAGCATCCGGAAGCAGTTGCAGACTTCATGGAAGCTTACCAGGCATCCGTATCCTACGTAACCGAAAACACGGATGAGGCGGCAAAACTGATCGGGGATTATGACATTGTTCCGGAGGCAGTCGCAAAGAAAGCGCTTCCGGCATGCAACATTGTCTGCATCACCGGTGATGAGATGAAAGAGAAGCTTTCCGGTTATCTCGGTGTACTCAAAGACCAGAACCCGGAGGCAGTCGGAGGAGAACTTCCAGGAGATGACTTCTATTATTCCGAATAAAAACAAAAAAGAGAAACAGAGAAAAACGAAGCTCTGGCCGATCGTGTTCTGGCTTATGATCTGGCAGGCGGTAAGCGTTTTTGTCGGGCAGGAGATCCTTCTGGCATCTCCTGCCGCTGTTTTGAAACGCCTTTTTACGCTTGTAACAGAACCGGTCTTCTGGCAGTCCCTGCTGTTTTCCGGAGCACGCATCGGAGCCGGATTCCTTCTTGGTGCGGCGGTGGGAATTGCAGGAGCTGCACTTGCCGGTCGGTTTTCCATTGCAGAAGAACTCCTGACGCCGCTGGTTGCAGCAGTGAAAGCAGTGCCGGTCGCTTCTTTTGTGATTCTGATCCTGATCTGGGTTTCTTCGAAGAATCTTTCGGTTGTGATTTCGTTTCTGATGGTATTTCCGATCCTGTATACAAACACGCGGAACGGCCTACGGGAACTGGACACAGCGCTTTTGGAGATGACAGACGTTTTTCAGGTTCCGCGGCCGGTGCGGCTGCGCTGGGTGATCCTGCCGCAGCTGTACCCATATATCCGGACGGGATGTTCACTTTCCCTCGGCCTTTGCTGGAAGGCCGGAACGGCAGCAGAAGTAATCGGCATTCCGAACCGATCCATCGGAGAGCATCTGTATCAGGCAAAAATATATCTCGACACACCGGGACTCTTTGCCTGGACGGCAGCGATCGTGTACGTCAGCTTCTGTCTCGAAAAAGCTGTTTTAAAAGGAATGGATCTTGCAGAAAAAAGGATGCTGGTGATGAAATGAGAGAAGATACGATTGAAATCTGCCATCTGAAAAAAGCGTATGGAGAACACGTTATTTTTTCGAATCTTACGATGGAACTGAAAAAAGGAGCAGTGACCTGTCTGATGGCTCCTTCCGGGGCGGGAAAGACAACCCTGCTGCGGATTCTGGCAGGCCTGGAGCAGGCGGACGGCGGAAAAATCGGGGGACTGGAAGCCTTAAGAAAAAGTATGGTTTTTCAGGAACCGCGGCTGGCAGAAGAACTGACAGCTGCAGCCAATATCCAGCTGTTCGCGCAGCGCGCCGCCCACTTTCA